>QXGG01046588.1_pt1 | contig 14732 bp, 13 predicted proteins | sample 1982491 | NCBI WGS metagenome assembly QXGG01 (sample SAMN09924614, study PRJNA488089) | Wastewater metagenome, whole genome shotgun sequencing project. | isolation source: South African research farm wastewater | place: South Africa: Irene, Agricultural Research Council, Animal Production... | reverse complement strand
CGGCTCGCGGGACACGCGCTCCATGATGCGCGGGTCACGCGCGCTGCGCCTGTGTGTGCCGTTGGGGTCGCGCCGCCACATCGAGCCGATCGACCCGTCGCCGTCGAGGTCGTTCGGGGGATCCTCGTCGACAAGGCCGTCATCGTCGTCGTCCCACGGCGCCTGTCCGGTGCGGCTGCTGTGGGGCGAGCTCACCTCGCGGAACCACGCCGCGCGCCCGTCCGGGTTCATGGTCGGCATGAAGTGGAATGCGACACGGTCGATGAGGGCAGTGAGCTTCGGGTTGCTCCCATGCGCACGGCAGAGGCGGTCGATCGAGTAGAGCACGGTCTCCGTCGCCTGAAGCTCGTTGCCGTGCACGTTGCCGTCGATCCACATCGCGGGCTTCGATGTCTCCGGACCTGTTGCCGGGTTGTTCATGACGATCACAAGCAGAGGGCGGCCTTGCGAGCTTGTGCCGATCCTGCGCACCGTGAGCAGGTTCGGGTACGCGGCAACAAGCCGGTCCATGATGTCGCGGACCTCGTGCTCGTCGTAGTAGCGGTTCCATGCGATGTCGACGGGAGCGGCACCTGCGACAGATGCAGGCGCCGTTGATGGCGTGCGTGCGGGAGTGGCTGCGGGAGCTGCGGTGCCTGTTCGAGGAGACGCTGCAGCCTGCCCGCCCGATGCGGAGCACGCCAATGCCGTGCAGCACCAGAGGATTGCGAGGGCGTCCATCACGTGTGTCGCTCGCATCACTGTGCACCTCCTGTCGCCGCTGCAGCACCTGCACGGGCGGGAACCCCATCAAGCCGGACCGACGTGCCCTCCACCACGGCCGCCTGCCGATCCATTGCCCGCCAGCGCGCCTCAATCCGTATGGGGTCCGGATCGGGATGCCTCACCACCCACTCGAGGTCCTCAGCGCCGTAGCCCGCGATCGATCCGATGCGCGATGCGCGCGCGCCGGACATGATCGCATCGCGCGGCACGTCGATGCGGACGAAGATCGGACCGGGAGCCTCGTTCGCGCGGCCCATGGCGGTCGCCGTCGGAAGCCACCCATCGTTGGAGATTCGCATGCGGATGCGGCGGATGCCGGGCGCGAGCGCCTCGACGGTCACCGAGTCGATGCGCACCTGCGGCCTGCGCTCGGCGATCATCGCCACGAAATCGCCCGCTGCGTCCGCAATGCGCTGCTGCGCATCAGGCGGCGGGTTGCGCCTGAATCCGGGCACGAAGCCGCCGATCTCCACCGCACGGAGCGTCGGGTGCGCAAAGGGTGCCCACGGCACGAACCCCGCACCGCCGTGCGCCCGGTCGCTCACGGCAAGCCACTCGATGGACTCCTCGTCGGCAGCCTTCGCAGCCTTGGACCGCGTGTCGCTGCGATTCGGCTTCGCGTCAGTCGCTCCCTCCGCATCGCCTCCGGATCCACCTGCGTCCTCGGCCTTGGGTGCATCGGGCCGCCCCCATCCCTGCGTCGAGAACGCAGGAAGTCCCCTGTGCGCGTAGAGCCAGAGCGCGAGGGATCCTGATGGGTCGTCGTCGTTCCACCGCGACTGCCCGGAGTTGTCGCGCCAGGCCTTCGAGAGCTCCTTCCAGAGCGCCTCGTCACCGGCATCAAGCTCCATCGGCGTCTTGCCCGTCACGTCGCGCGGCTTCGGGTCCGGCGTGCGCGCCAGGCTCTCCCAGCGTCCAAGGCAAAGCGCACCCATGATGCGCGGGCGCTCGAGCACGAAGCTCGCAATGGCCGCAGACTCCGGCTCGCTGAGCTGGAAGGCGCCCGCGTGGGACGAGAACTCAGGCCATCGCGCCGGAAAGTTGCAGTCGATGTCGACGCCGCCGATGGGGTCCTCGCCGATGCGTCCGTCGCCATCGGCATCAGTGCCCTCGATGTGCATGGTGAACTCCGGACGGGCGCCAGCGACCGGATCTGCGGCGCGCACAAGTCGCGGATCTGCGGGATCGGCTGCGTGCGTAGGCGAATCGCCGGGAGGCGGGTCCAGCCGCCTCATCGTGGTGATCATGCCATTGCCGTCGAGGTCGCGCGGGCCGTCCTCGTCTGCGGTGCCGTCACGGTCATCGTCCACAGGCCGCGCGTTGCGGCTCGGCGAACCCTCGGCGCGAGGCGCGCCACCAAGCAGCGCATCAGGATTGGCGCACGGGATGACGTACACCGTGACCTGCGAGAGAAGGTCGGCGCGCGACTCGAGCACTCGGCGCACCGCGCCAGCAGCGATCGCCACGTGAGCGGGCCTGTCGGCATCAAGTCCGGCCACAAGAAGCACGCCGGGGCGCGAGTCAGCCGTCTTGGGGTCCGAGGAGAGCGTCCACACCGTCACAGGCCGGCCACCCGGACTTGTCGCGATGTCCCGCATCGACATCGTTGCCGGCCGCTCCCGCGCGAGCGCGGCAAGCGATGCGATCGCGTCGGCGGGCGACTGCGTCGCCTTCACGGCCGCAGGCGACGAGCCGGAATCGCGCACCGCTGCGGGGGGCGCATCCTGCGCGTGCGAGGCGTGGTGGGCAAGCAGCTGAACCGCAATCAGCCCCGCGAGGGCAGCGGCACGGGTGAGATGCGTGGCACGGGTGTTCATGTTGGTGGTGTGCGGGTCAGAGGTCAGTGACAAGGTCTGCGTCCGTCATCGTGTAGAGGCCGACAAGCCACTTGCCCTGCACGAACGGGTCCACGTGGAAGACGCCCGTGAGCGTCCCGTACAGGAACAGGTGCTTGCGGCTGTTGTCCTGCGATCTCACGAGCTTCGCCTCGATGCCGTCGTAGGGTGACGGAGGGACGCCGATGCAGCATCCGTCCCACTGGTTGAGCATCAGCAGGCACTCGTCGGCCTCGCTCGCGACGATGGGGAACGCGACGTAGCCGCTGATGCGCACGTGCGCGCCATCGAGCAGCGCGACGCGCTGCGGGATCACGAACTCGCCGAGCCGCGGCTGGTACGTCTCCTTTGCGCTCAGCAGGAGGTCCCAGGTGATCTCGTAGGGGCGTTCGGCCGACCCGTCGCCGCCGATGGGCCACTTGCCGTCCGCGAGGATCGATCCGTCGGGCCTTCGCACGAGCTCGCCTCTCGCGACAGTCGCCGTCGGGATTGTGCGGTCCATGCCGAGATCCGCGAGTCCCCCACGTGAGGGGGCAGTCGATGCGGACGCTCGTGCCCCGGCATCTGGAGGACTGGCCGAGCTTGCGGCTGGCGGGTTGGCCGTTGCGGCAACCGAAGGCTGCGATGGCGCGGGACTGGGCACTCCGCTCGCGGAGGAAGGCGTTGCCGTCGGCGGTGACGCAGATGCCGCAGGTGCCGGTGGCGATCCGCCCGCGCGCCGCGGAATCGTGATCGGCGTCCCTGCCGCGACTGGCTCGGTCTCGCCGCGGGGCATCATGGCAAGCGCCATCGCACCCGCCACGAGCGCCACAATCAGGATCCACAGCGCGCGCACGGCAGAAGGCTACGCGTTCGGTGCGCGTCTCATCCGAGCGGCTTCAGGTGGCGCGCCACCGGAGTGCGGTACGCAATGGTGGCAGGCACCATGCCGACGAGGGCACAGAGCGCAGTGGCGGCGCCCGCAACGATCACCGCCGCGCGCGGGTCGATGCCGCCCCCGATGGTGAGTCCGACCTCGGCCACAAGCGCAGCGCGAACGCCCCAAGATCCCGCGAGCGCGATTCCGACTCCCGCCACGGAGCCCAGGAGACCGATGAGGGCGCTCTCGGAAAGCACCAGCGCGAACACACGGCCGCGCGTGGCGCCAAGCACCCGCAGGATCGCGACCTGCCGCCGTCGGGCATCCATCGACGACACCATGGCCAGCATCACGCTGAGCGCGCCGGCCACGAGCACGACCGCAGCCATCGCCACGAAGATCCAGTCGATGCCTCCGACGATCGCCATCAGCCGCGACACCTGCTGTGCGGGCTGTGCCACCATGATGGACGTGTCCCTGCGCAGCCGCTCGAACTGGGGCGCGATCGAGCTCGATGCGTCGCTGCCGGGGCGCGTCGGAATCCGCAGCAGGATCCCGGTGATGGGGCGGTCCGCATCCGTGAGGTCCGCGATGTCGACGTGGTGCTCGTGATCATGATCGTGGTCATGATCGTGGTCATGATCATGGTCGTGCCCGTGCTCTGCAGCGAGACGGTCCTCGGCGTGGAGCACCCAGCTTGTGTCCAGGTGGGTGAAGATCGCCGTGTCGTGGAGCGACCCGGTCGGCGCGAGGATGCCCGTGATCGTCACCGGGTGGTCGGCATGCTCGTGGCCCGCGCCCGCATGCCCCGACATGCCGTGAGTCAGCACGATCTTCTGGCCCACGGCCAGGACGTGCTGCTTCGCCGCATCTGCGCCAGCGACAGCCTGCCAGGCCTCGGTGAAGGGCGCACCTTCCGCAAGGGTGAAGGGAACGCCTGACACCGGCTGCACCTGCTCGAGGAACTCGGGCATCGTGGCCACCACAGGCGACCCTCGGAACGAGTCCCCAAGCTGGGTGGGTATCGCCCACTCCCACGGGAAGCTCTCGGCGATCTCCCTGTACTTGGGCCACTGGATCGGGTTTGCGGGCGCGTTGGCGTAGAAGAGGCTGTTCAGCACCGACACCAGCGGGCTCGAGTCTGCGCTCACCAGCAGGTGGATGTTGCCGGTGCCGCGCCTGAATGCCTGCGCCGCGCTCTCGCGGAGCGACAGCAGCGTCAGCAGCAGCGCCACCGCAACGGCGATCATGCCGCCGGTGAGCAGCGTCGCGAACATCCGAAGGCGCAGGCTGCGCATCACGAAACGCAGGTCGCTCATCGGGAAGGTGCCTCCGCCAGGAGAGTGCCGTTGGAGTCCATGTCGAGCACGCGGTCGAAATGGGGCGCAAGCGTCGGGTCGTGGCTCGTGCACAGCAGCGATGCGCCGACTCGGCGCGCCGCATCCCGGATCGTCGAGATGGCCACGCGCGAGTTGTCGGGATCGAGGCTCGCGGTGGGCTCGTCGGCAAGCACGAGCGCGGGCCCGCCCGCCACCGCGCGCGCGATCGCCACACGCTGCTGCTGCCCCACGGACATCTCGTCGACGCGAGCGTCGCACTCGGAGATGCCGAGCGAGGACAGCGCCTGGCGCGCCTGGTGCGGGCGTCCCGATGCAGGCACGCCGCTGAACTCGAGGCCCACGAGCACATTCTCGAGCGCGCTGAACCCCTGCAGCAGGTTGAATGTCTGGAACACCATGCCGACATGCCGGCCCCGGAACGCATCGCGGTCTGCGGCCGAGAGGGTGGTGATGTCGATGCCCGATACCGTGATCGATCCCGACGATGGCGGCTCGAGGCCCGCGACCAGGTGGAGCAGCGTGCTCTTGCCGCAGCCTGAGGGTCCGCGCAGGAGCACATGCTCGCCTGCCGCGACCGTCAGCCGGTCGACGCGGAGCTCGAAGCTGCGTCCATAGCTGAAGCGGAGCGCCGCGATGTCAAGCGTGGATGGCACAGGAGCGCGATGCTAGGCGCCGCGCGCGGGTCCCGTCATGCGACGTCGCCGAGTCCGAGCGCGGCACCGTAGAGCGCCAGCGTCTTGCGGCGAAGCAGGGCATCCTCCGGGTCGGAGACCTTCGGGTCACGGTCCACGATGCGCGCCGCGATGTCGCGCGCATGCATGAGCAGGTCCATGTCGCGCTCGAAGTCGGCGACGCGAAGCGGCGGCATGCCCGACTGCCGGGCGCCGAAAAACTCGCCTGGCCCCCTCAGCTGAAGGTCAAGTTCCGCAATGGCGAACCCATCGGTGGTCGACGAGATCGCCTCAAGCCTCCGCATGGCATCCTCGGTGACAGGCTCACCGATGAGGATGCAGGTGCTCTGCGCGGTGCCTCGGCCGACCCGTCCGCGGAGCTGGTGCAGCTGCGCAAGCCCGAACCTCTCGGCGTGCTCGATCATCATGATGGTGGCTGCGGGGACATCGACGCCCACCTCGATCACCACGGTGGCGACGATCGCGTCGAGCTCGTGCGAACTGAACGCCCGCATCACCGCGTCGCGCTCGTCGGCCCTGAGGCGGCCATGCACTTCGCCGATGCGCAGGCCCGCGAATGGGCCGGTGCGCAGCCACTCTGCGTGCGTCGCCACATCCTTCAGCCCATGCTCGCCGTCCTCCACGGCGGGCACCACGATGTAGGCCTGCTCGCCGGACTCGATGCGCGCGCGCATGCGCCGGTAGGCGGATGGCGCATCGGCAGGGGAGACGACCTCGGTGGCCACGGCGGTCCGTCCGGGCAGCCTCCCACGGATCTGGCTCACGTCAAGGTCGCCGAACAGCGTCAGCGCGAGCGTGCGCGGGATCGGCGTGGCGGTCATCACGAGCGTGTGCGGCAGCGCGCGCACCTTCGACGCGCCTGCAGACTCAGCCTTCTCACGCAGCGCGGCCCGCTGCTCCACGCCGAACCTGTGCTGCTCGTCGACAACTGCAACTGCGAGGCTCCGGAACGAGACGTCGCACATCAGGAGCGCATGCGTGCCCACAGCAATGTCGAACGCACCCTCGGCGAGGCCGTGCTGCACCACCGCACGGTCGGCGGCACTGAGGCTTCCCGACAGGAACGCGATGCGCACGCGGCTTCCCTCAAGCATCGCGCTCAGCACCCGAAAGTGCTGCTCCGCGAGGATCTCCGTGGGCGCAACGAGCGCAGCCTGGTGACCATGCGCCACCGCCACCAGCATCGCATACGCCGCGACTGCGGTCTTTCCGGATCCCACGTCGCCCTGAAGCAGCCTGTTCATCGGCATGGGGGTGGCGAGGTCCGACGCAATCTCGGCGCACACCGAGGACTGGTCCGCGGTCAAGGTGAAGGGAAGGCGCGCCCGGATCGCCTGGTCGATGGCTGGCGTGACCGGCAGTTCGGTGGCGCGCATCGTGTGTCGCACCTGCCAGCGGCGCATCATGGCCGCAAGCTGCAGGTGCAGGAGCTCGTCGAAGGCCAGGCGCCGGCGACCGAGCGTGGCCGCATCGGGATCCTCTGGAGCGTGCACCATCCGGTAGGCGTCCGCAAGGGTCGGCAGCCCGAGCGCCTGCGTGATCTCGCGGCGCACCGGGTCGGCGATCTCCGGGAGCACCCTCGGCAGGCACTCCGCGGCAATCCGCTCGATGCGCCAGCTCGGCACGTCCTCCGATGCGCGGTAGACGGGCCGTAGCCGCGGCGCGGCGCTCGGTGACGGGCGCGCCGCCTGCTCCGGCTCCCACCGCGGGTTCACCATCTCGAGGTAGGGTCCGCGCGACTTCACGCGCCCGTGCGCAACGCCGCGCGTGCCCGGATGGATCTTGCGTGCCATCCATGTGGCGTTGAACCACACGAGCCGGACGGTGCTGTCGCCGCACTCGAGCGTCGCCTCGCTCCGAGGCCGGCGTGCCCCGGGGATGTGCCTGATCGCACGGATCTCGCCGCGGAGGCTGCGCACCGTTCGCTCCGCGTCGCCATCGGCGGCAAGCTCGCGTGCCGCTGCATCGAGGCTCTGCTCGCCCGCCTCCGACTCGTACCTGATGGGCACGTGCTTGAGAGCGTCCGCCACGGTCCTGAGCCCGATCCGCGCAAGCTGGCGTGCGAGGTTGGGCCCGACACCGGGGAGGTCGGTCAGCGGCGACCTCAGGTGGATCGTTCCGGCATCAGCATCGGGTGCCGCACTCACGCGCCTTACGATACGCCCGTGGCACGACGCCCCTTCGATCCAGCCGCGGCGCTCGGGGGACTCTTCGACCAGCCGCGCGAGGCGCCTCGTGCGCCTGCACCTTCGGACACGCCGGCGGAGAGCGCCTCACGCGACGGTGCCGAGCGCATCTACTCCGTCAGCGAGGTGTCGGTGCGCATCCTCCAGGTGCTCGAGCGCAACCTCGACAGGATCCGCGTCCGCGGCGAGGTGCTCAACTTCCGGGAGGTCAACCGCAACTGGTACTTCTCGCTCAAGGACAGCGACTCGCGGCTTGATGCGATCATGCTCCGCATGGACCAGCGGGGGGTGGAGCCTCCCTCGGATGGCACGGAGGTTGTGGTCGAGGGCCGCATCACGCACTTCGCCAAGCAGGGCCGGACGCAGATCCGCTGCGACTCGCTTGCGCCAGTCGGTGCGGGCGACCTCGACGCGCGGATGCGGGCGCTGCATGCGGAGCTCGCCGCCCGCGGCCTGCTCGACCCCGCGCGAAAGCGGACGCCGCCTCGCATTCCGCGCTCCATCATTGTGATCACGAGCCGAGGGAGCGCGGCAGAGGCCGATGTCGGCCACGCGCTCGCGACGCGGGCGCCCGGCGCGAGGGTGACCTACGTCGACACGCGGGTGCAGGGCGAGATGGCCGTGCGCCAGCTGTGCGATGCGCTGGCCGCCGCGTCTGCGGCAGGCGAGCGTGACGACGCGGATGTGGTGCTGCTCGTGCGAGGGGGCGGATCCAAGGAGGACCTCTGGAGCTTCAACGAGCGCGCGGTCGCTGAGGCGATCTTGGCGTGCGCGATTCCCGTCATCGTGGGCGTGGGCCATGAGATCGACGTGACCATCGCCGACGCCGTCGCCGACCGCAGCTCGCCCACGCCATCGCGCGCCGCGACCGACCACTTCGCGTCCATGGACGAGCTCCGCGACGACCTCTCGCATCTCGCGCTTCGGCTCCGCGAGAGCGCTCGTGCGCGCGTCACCGGCCTTCAGCGGTCGCTGCACCTGATGTCAAGGCATCCCGCGCTCGAGCGTCCAGTGGGTGCGCTCATGCTGCGGCGAGCGGAGGTCGAGAGGCATGCATCGAGGCTTGTGCAGCTGGCGCGTGCGCAACTCTCGCGGCGCGCGGAACGCCTCTCGCGTGCGCACCTGGCGCTCGAGTCGCGTCACCCCCGCACGCAGCTCTCGCGCCTGCGGGTGCAGGTGGCCGCCTGCGAGCAGGCAATTGGCCGCGCGCATTCGGCGCGCCTCGGCGCAGCGGCAGCGCGCATCAGCGCGCTTGCGTCAAGGCTCGACTCGGTGGGCCCGGCCCGTGTGCTCGCGCGCGGCTACTCGATCACCGTCGGCCCCGACGGCACGCCCGTGAAGGACGCGTCGGCGCTCGCGCCGGGAGATTCGCTCCGCAGCATCTTCGCGCGGGGCGCCGCCCGAAGTTCGGTGAACGCAGTCGATGCCGATGAGGGCGATGGGGGTGCGACGGGCGAGCAGGGCGGGCCGACTCCGATCACTAGGATGCCCCCATGAGCCCCGCAAGCCCGCGCAACGCACAAGGGAATGCACGCACTGAGGGGAGCGCGTCCGCTCCTGACGCAGAGTCGATGGGATTCGAGGATGCTGTGGCCGAGCTCGAGTCCATCATCGAGCGCATCGATGCAGGCGAGGTCGGGCTCGAGGCGAGCCTCGATGCGTACCGCCGAGGCGCCGCACTGGTGCGCCGGTGCCGCACGATCCTCGACTCCGCGCAGCAGGAGATCGAGCGGATCTCCGCCGCCGACCTCGCGGCACGCGGCACCGACGGGAACAGCTGACTCTTGCGATGCAAGCGCTTCCGCCGCCCGTGCTGATCGCGCTCCCGTACGCGATCAATGCCCTCTTCATCTTCGCGCTGGGGGCGTGCGTCGGCAGCTTCATCAACGTGGTCGCGATCCGGCTTCCCATCGGCATGGGACTTGTGCAGCCACCGAGCCGATGCCCGGTGTGCGGACGGAGGCTGCGATGGCACGAGAACATCCCCGTGATCGGATGGTTCCTGGTGCGCGGACGGTGCCGCTCCTGCGGCACGCGCGTGAGCCCGGCGTACGCGGCAGTTGAGCTCCTGGTGGGCGGCCTGTTCGCGGGCCTGTACCTGCTGCTGTTCGCCGTGGATCCCGCAGGACGGTGGGGCGGCGCATGGCCAGCGTGGTTCCAGTCGACCGGGCTCATGGCGTCGGCGCCCGCATTCGTGGCGCTGTGCGCGCTCATTGCGGCACTCGTGGCGGCCACGCTCAGCGACCTGAGGACGTACCTGATCCCGATCCAGGTGACGGCCTGGCCCACCGCGATCGGGTGCGCCGCATGGACGCTCCAGGCAGCCCTCGGTCCCGCCTCGGCTCCGGCGCAGGCCCTGTGGCGCGATCGGTGGCCAGTGCCGCTGCCCGGCTGGACGATGGCGGGCCTTGCGCTCGGTGCGGCCGCCGGCCTGGTCATCTCGAACGTCCTGCTCCGCACGGGCCGAATCCTGCCGAGCTTCCACGACTACCACGAGTACCAGAGGGATGACTCGCCGTTTGCCGACTACCCGCACGCACGGCGCGAGATCTGGCGGGAGATCCGCTTTGTGCTTCCTGCAGCGATTGCGGGCATCGTGGGTGCGGCCGCGGCACGCGGGCTCTCGCTATCGCCTGACGGCAGCCAGGCCCTTCCGCCGCTCCCGGTCGCGGCGTTGTCGGGATCGGTGCTCGGGTACCTGGCGGGTGCGGGGCTTGTGTGGGTGGTGCGCGTGCTGGGCACGCTCGCCAAGGGTGTCGAGGCCATGGGCATGGGCGACGTGCACCTGATGGGTGCCGCGGGAGCCGTGCTCGGATGGGTCGATCCGACCGTCGCATTCTTCATCGCGCCGTTCATCGGCCTTGGATGGATCGCGGTGACGGCAGTGGCCGGCCGGATGCGGGGGGGCGGTCGCCGTGAGATCCCCTACGGACCGCATCTGGCCATTGCTGTGCTTCTGGTCGTCTTCCTGCGGCCCGCTGTGCTCGATGCGGGAAAGGTGCTCTTCCCGGTGTGGTTCGACGCACCGGAAGCTCGTTCGTGACAGCGCCAGATCCGGCTGCGTGAGGGTGTGCGGCCTCCATCTGCGTGCGTTGCCCTTGACGCGGCAGTCAGGCGATGATGAGATGCCCTGCATCGGACGCCAACTCCACGAGAAAGGACTCTCACCCATGCGCCACGCTCGAATCACGGGATGGACTTCCTGTGCCATTGCACTCATCGCCTCAACACTTGTCGGCTGCGACAGCTCGAAGCAGCAGGCCGACACCCTCATGAAGGAGAACGAGGCGCTGAAGGCGCAGCTCGACGACCGCAACGCGGCGCTCGAGCGGGCGGACCAGGAGCGTCAGGATGCGATCGCCCGCGCCGCCGACGCCGAGTCGAAGCTGCAGTCGGCGCAGGCCGCAGGGGCGGAGCCCGCGTCTGCGTCTTCGACGTCACCCGACACAAGTGCGTTTGCGGGCATCGAGGGCGTCACCGCCACGGCCAAGGGCAATGACGTGCATGTGACCATCGAGGGCGACGTCCTCTTTGACTCCGGTCGCGACGAGCTCAAGACGGCAGCCAAGCGCAGCCTCGACAAGATCGCGGCGATCATCAAGCAGCAGCACCCCAACGCCGAGATCCGCGTGGCAGGATTCACGGACACCGACCCGATCAAGTTCTCCAAGTTCAAGAGCAACTACCACCTCGGGTTCGACCGCGCCTTCTCGGTGCGCGAGTACCTCGTCTCCAAGGGTCTCGACTCCAAGCGGGTGTCGCTCTCGTCGTACGGCCCTGACGTGCCGCTGGCCACGAAGGCGAAGTCGCGGCGGGTCGAGGTGATCGTCATCGGCGGCTGACGGCGCCGTCCGGAGGCCCACGCGTCAGAACCTGACGTCGAGCCCCTCGTCGCGCACCTTCTTCAGCAGCAGCTCCACCTCAGCGAGCGCCGCCTTCAGGCGAAGCGCGCTGTCTGTGAGTGCGTTGTAGAGGTCCGGGTTCGACATCAGCTGCCCGACGGTGCCCTCGCCTGATCCCGCCTGGTCTGCCAGCCGCTGCACCGCCTGGAGCGTGCGTGCCATCTCGTCGAGCGCGGGCTGCGCGCTGGTGACGAGCGTGCGGGCATCCACCCGGATGCCCTGCGCGGACTCGGACACCGAGTTCATCGCGGCCGTTGCGGCATCGATGAGAGTGCCTGCCTTCCACACCGCCGAGCGCGCATCGGCGCGGAGCTGCTCGTCGCCGAGCCACTCGCGCGCATCCGCGAACGCACCCTGCGCGGTGTCGAGCAGCGCATTGAGCCGGCGCATCGCGGTGCGCACGCTCTCGTCGGAGCCTGGCGCACCATCCTCGATGGGCGCGAAGAAGGTGTTGAGGTTGTCGAGGATCCGCGCAAAGCGACCCTCGAGTCCCTCGAACCGAGCCTCGATGCGTGCGGAACCGTCCTTTGGCATGACGGGCCCGCCTGGCCTGTAGCCGGGTGGCAGGGAGATGTTCAGGCGCGACCCGCCGCCGACGAGAGGCTGGTGCGTCTGTGCGCTGCAGCCGACAGGCAGGTCCACCTGATCCGATATCCGCACCAGCACGCGCACCGGCGGCATCGATGCCGGCTCGACGCGCACCGAGTCGATGGTGCCCACCGGCACGCCGTTGAGCATCGCCTGGCTTCCGGGCCGCAGGCCTCCAGTGTCGTTGCACGCCACCTCAAGTCGCCACGTCGGACGGAAGAACCTGTCGAGCTCGCCGAACAGCAGCAGCAGCGTGGCGAAGCCCGTCAGCGCCACCAGCGCCGCGATGCCTGTCGTGAAGTTGCGGTTGCTTTCCTTCATGGGACCTCAGGTTGGGAGCATGGCATGATCGCCTCCCTTGCGTATCCGCGCCAGTTCCTCTGGACTGGCCTCGCCGCGCAGGAAACGCTGGACGACAGGGTCGTCGGTCGTGCGGAACAGTTCCGGCGTCCCCTCAAGTCGCACGCGCCCATCGTGCAGCATGACCATCCGGTCCGCCACCTTGAAGGCGCTCGAGAGGTCATGCGTGACGACGATGCTTGTCACGCCGAGGGTCCGGTTGAGCTTCAGGATCAGCTCGTTGATGATGTCCGATCGGATGGGGTCGAGGCCCGTCGTGGGCTCGTCGTAGAGCACGACCTGCGGCTCGAGCACCACAGCGCGCGCGAGCGCGATGCGCTTGCGCTGGCCGCCGGAGAGCTCCGCAGGCATCTGCTCGCGGGTGTCCTCGAGGCCCACAAGGTGAAGCACGCGATCGACGCGGCGGTCGACCTCCGACGGCTCGAGCACGCCATGCTCGCGCAGCGGGAACGCGACGTTGTCGTGCACGTTCATCGAGTCGAACAGCGCCGACTGCTGGAAGAGGAACCCGATCTGGCGACGGACCGGCCCTAGCCCGCGTTCCCCGAGCGCATCGATGCGCACCGACCCGAACCAGACCTCGCCCGAGTCGGGACGAAGCAGCCCGACAAGGTGCTTCAGCATCACGCTCTTGCCGCACCCCGACGGCCCCATCACCACCGTGGTCTGGCCGCGCGGGAAGGACAGGGACAGCTCGCGCAGGACCTCCATGCGCCCGAAGCGCTTGGAGACCGACTGCACGCGCATCGCCTCCGGCACCGCAACTGGCGTGTCCTCGCGCACCATGGGAAAGGGATGCTACGGCGCGCTCCTATCCTGAGCGCCATGGCGAGCGCAGATTCACCGGCATCGCGCGACATCGTGCTGCACGGGCCCATCTTCGATGTCGAGCGGATGATGGTGCGCACCCGGGGCGGCGATGCGCTTCGCCACATCGTCAGGCATCCCGGCGCCGTGTGCGTCGCGGGCATCCTCGACGACGGCCGCCTCGTGACCATCCGCAACTTCCGCGTCGCGGTGGGCGAGTGGCTCGAGGAGTTCTGCGCCGGGAAGCTCGAGCGCGGCGAGGATCCGGCCCACGCTGCGGCGCGAGAGTTCCGTGAGGAGACCGGTTACCGCACTGGCCGCATCGAGCGCCTCGGCACCTTCCTCACCTCACCGGGATTCGCCGACGAGGTGATGCACGCATTCGTGGCGCGCGACCTTGTGCACGTGGGGCAGGACCTTCAGGATGACGAGCGCATCGAGGTGGTGCTGAGCGACCCGGCCGATTTCGCGTCTCGGATCAGGTCGGGCGCGGTCCGCGACGGCAAGACGATCAGCACGTGGGCGCTGCTGGGGCTGTGCAGCCATGGCCGCTGAGCTGCTCGGCGAGCGCGACGATCCCGACGGGCGGGATCCGGTGCGGGTGCGTGCAGCGGGCAGCCTCGATGACGTACGCGCGGACCCTTCGCGTCCCTGGACATGGTCGGCGCCTCTGCTTGCGCTCGGGAGGACTCCCGTACGCCTCCACGCATCCTTCCTGGCGCTGGTGCTGCTGCAGGCGCTGCGTGTCATACGTCCGGGACCGTCGGGTCCGCTGCCCGACACGATGGCGCAGATGCTGGTCGCGCTCGTCACGCTCGTGTGGCTGGCGCTTCTCGCAGACGCTGTGCGCGAGTGGGCGTCACGGCTCGGCGGCGCGCCGGCTGGCACGATCGTGCTGTGGCCTGCAGGGGGACTGAGCTGGCGCGACGCTCCGGGCCCGTGGTCAACGCGAATGGCGGTCTCCCTCGCTGCGCCGGTGGCGTCCGTCTGCGTGTCGGTGGCGCTCGGGGCGGCGCTGCTGCTCCACAGCGGACGGTGGGATGTGGCGCTTCCAGCCCCATGGAGCATGGGCGGGCTCCAGCATCTGGCGCACGACCGGCTTTGGTCCGCGGTCTGGCTCGTGCAATGGACGAACGTCGCGATGCTGGCAGCCAGCGCGATCCCAGCGCACCCCTTCGTAGGCGGACGGGTCGTCGAGTCCGCGCTCGAGCCCTGGCTCGGGCGTGATGGCGCACTGCGGGCCACGATCGTGCTCAGCATCATCACTGGGATCGTGATCGCGATTGCAGGACTCGCCTTGGGGTCGCTGCTGTCGGTCCTGTGCGGCCTCGCCGCAGTCGCGGTCGCGATGTCCGGCGGCCGGCTCGTCGGGCTGCGCCCTGGCATGGCGGGTCTCGG
>QXGG01156357.1_pt1 | contig 14735 bp, 12 predicted proteins | sample 1982491 | NCBI WGS metagenome assembly QXGG01 (sample SAMN09924614, study PRJNA488089) | Wastewater metagenome, whole genome shotgun sequencing project. | isolation source: South African research farm wastewater | place: South Africa: Irene, Agricultural Research Council, Animal Production... | reverse complement strand
TCAAGGCGAGCCGCATTGCCGCACATTTCATGTGGAATGCCAAGTGAGCTTACTTAACGAAAAAACCCGAGGTCAGGGTGCGAGTCGACGTATTGCTGAGCAAGTAGCAGCGTCTTTAGCACTGGTGGCTTTAGGTATAGAGAGTAATCATCAGCATGACTGAACAAGCAACACGTTGTGGCTATGTGGCCATTGTTGGCCGTCCCAATGTGGGCAAATCAACTTTGGTTAACCATATTTTGGGCCAAAAATTAGCGATTACATCGCGTAAACCGCAGACCACACGCCACAATATGCTCGGTATCAAAACCGAAGGCGCGGTGCAGGCGATTTATGTGGATACTCCAGGTTTGCATATAGGTGGTCAAACCGCGCTTAACCGTTATATGAATCGCAGTGCGTTAACCGCGCTGCGTGATATTGATGTCGCCATTTTTGTCGTCGACCGCATGCGTTGGACTGAAGAAGACGAGATGGTGTTTGAGCGTATTAAACACCTGACCTGTCCGTTGATTATCGCGGTCAACAAAGCCGACCGTTTAGAAGATAAAAGCCAGTTGCTCGCGCACCTGGAGTGGTTAGCTGAAAAATTACCCAATGCGCAAATTGTGCCGATGTCGGCATTGCATGGCCATAATCTGGATACCCTGCAAAGTTTAGTCGCTGACTTTTTGCCAGAAAGTGAACACTTTTTCCCTGAAGATCAGATTACTGATCGCTCCAGTCGTTTCTTAGCCGCGGAGTTGGTACGTGAAAAAATCATGCGTCAGCTGGGTGCAGAGCTGCCGTATCAAATCACCGTAGAGATCGAAGAGTTTAAGCAAGAAGGGCGTATTTTGCATATTCATGCGCTGATTTTGGTTGAGCGTGATGGGCAGAAAAAAATCATTATTGGTGAGAAAGGTGAGCGTATTAAACGCATTGGCCAAGAAGCGCGTAAAGATATGGAAACCATGTTTGGCTCAAAAATCATGCTTAATTTGTGGGTTAAGGTGAAAGGTGGTTGGTCAGATGATGAGCGCGCCCTGCGTTCATTGGGTTATCAAGAGTACTGATACCTACAGCGTACGCACTCTGTCCTGGAGTGCGTGCCGTGTTGAGGCGCACGCATGTCGTCGTTAGCTTTTATCTTGCACAGCCGTCCTTATAAAGAAACCAGTGCTTTAATGGATGTCTTCACCCCAGACGGGCGCTTGCGTGCGATTCTACGTGGTGCGCGTGGCAAGTTGGGCAGTGTGGCGCGGCCCTTTTCGATGCTGGATATCGAATTGCGTGGACGCAGCGAATTAAAATCCATCAGTCGAATTGAGCCAGCGGGCGAGTTTAATTTTTTGCAGGGACAGGGTTTGTTTTGCGCGATGTATCTCAATGAGTTGCTGGTGCGTTTATTACCTTTGCATGATCCGCACCCAGTGCTGTTTGAACACTATAATTTAACGGTGCAAGGGCTGGCGCATGGCTTGCCACTGGAGCCTTTGCTGCGCACCTTTGAATGGCGCTTGTTGGAGCAGCTGGGTTATGGGTTTTCTTTTCAAGTCGATATTGCTGGGCAGGCACTGGATGCACAAATGTTGTATCGTCTGCTGCCTGAGAGCGGTTTTGAAGCGGTCATGCAGTTTCGCCCAGGTGTGTTTTTAGGTGCAGATATTTTGGCGCTGTCAGCCGATGATTGGCAACAGCCCAGTGTTTTGCATACGGCGAAACGTTTGATGCGCCAGGCATTAGCAGCCTATTTAGGTGGACGTCCGCTGATGAGTCGAGAATTATTTTTAGCCCAAAAGGGGTCCCTGTGATGAATTTGAATAAGCGTATTTTGTTAGGCGTGAATATTGATCATATCGCCACTGTGCGTCAGGCGCGCGGCACGCGTTACCCTGATCCGGTCAAGGCCGCACTTGATGCTGAGCAAGCAGGCGCTGATGGTATTACCGTACATTTACGTGAAGACCGCCGCCATATTCAAGACCGTGATGTACGCGTGTTGCGTGAAGTGATGCACACACCGATGAACTTTGAAATGGGTGTGACTGAGGAGATGCTGGCGCTGGCTGAGGAGCTTCGTCCTGAGCATGCCTGCTTTGTTCCAGAAACCCGTGCCGAGTTGACCACTGAAGGTGGCCTTGATGTAGTGGCGCAAGAAGCACGTATTGCTCAAGCTGTTGAGCGTTTACAAAAAGTAGGTTGTGATGTGTCACTGTTTATTGATGCCGATGAGCAGCAGATTTTAGCGGCCAAACGTGTGGGCGCCACTACCATTGAGTTGCACACTGGGCATTACTCTGATGCGCAAACGCCTGCTGAACAAGCAGAGCAATTGCAGCTGATTCGTAAAGCAACGGGCATTGCTTTGAAACAAGGCTTAGTGGTGAACGCAGGTCATGGTCTGAATTATCACAACGTTGAGCCCATTGCAGCGATTGCTGGCATCAATGAACTCAACATTGGTCATGCCATTATTGCCCATGCACTCTTTGTTGGCTTTCCAGCCGCCGTGGCTGAGATGAAAGCGCTGATCGTCGCCGCCGCTCAACGCGGGTAATAGGATCAAGCCATTACACTAGCGGGTCATCGCAGACACTTTGTGCCGATGCCCCGCCTGCTGCCATAGCCTAAGAGTGATGCGGCAACCGTTGGTCTGTAAAAGCTCTAGCTCAGCAAAACCTTCCTATACTGAATTGTGTATTGTATGACCGCTGCAAGGATGCAGTCTTGGCTTCAAGAAACAAGGAAGTGGCAATGGATACAAGAGACCCAACCGGAGCCGATGTAAGCGCTCAACACTCTTTAACTGATCAAACCAATAACCATAGCAGTGCACGCGAAGACCATGACAGCCCATGGAAAGAAGCGCTGGAAGTGTTTTTTCGTCCTTTTATGGAGCTGTTGTACACCGATATTGCGCAGTTGATCGACTGGCAGCACACGCCAGAATTTATGGATAAAGAGCTGCAGAAAATAACCCGCCAAGCCGACAACAGTCGTCGCTATGCCGACAAGCTGGTTAAGGTTGTGCTGTTAGATGGCCTTGAACAATGGATTTTAATTCATGTTGAGGTGCAAGGAGAGCCGGAGGAGCGCTTTGCTGAGCGCATGTTTGAGTATTTTTATCGTATGCGCGATCGTTTTGTAAAGCCGGTCATCAGTCTCGCTGTGTTGACTGATACACAAGTAAGTTTTCGACCCAGTCGTTTTTATTATGCGTTAGCCCGTTGCTCGATTGAGTTTAATTTTGCCACAGTCAAACTACTTGACTGGCGCGAGCGTATGGACGAGTTACTGAGTAATAAAAATCCATTTGGCTTATTAATAGCGGCACAACTGACAGCTAAATTGGTCAAAGATGGTAAGACACGGGCGGATAACTTAGTCGGCTTTTATCGTTTGGTGATTAACAAAGACCTGGATCGTGAGCTTATCCGGCGCATGATTATTTTTTTGGAGTGGATGGTTTACTTACCGCCTGAAATCACCGCATATTATGATCAACTGATCGAGCACGTTGAGGAGGATTTAGACATGCCATATATCTCACTAATTGAGCGCAAAGGTATCAGGCAAGGCCTAGAGCAGGGTATCGAGCAGGGTTTAGAGCAAGGCCGAGAGCAAGGCATAGGTCAAGGCCGAGTCGCGACGCTGTGTAAGCTGTTACAGCTGAAATTTGGCACTGTGTCGGCTGAGCATGAGCAGCGCTTACAGCAGGCCAGCAGCGATGAGCTGGATCTGTGGACCGAGCGAGTGTTGTTTGCAGAGTCGGTGGAAGCGATTTTTGCGCAGTAAATACACCACAGGCTTATACAAAAAAACCGCGCCTCTCTTTTAATAGAGAGGCGCGGCTTGGGTTGTTTTTAATATGTTATTAAAAACAATTAAGACCAACTGCGACGGGCGGTCGTGGAGCTGGATTTAACCTTGTCGTTTTTATTGGGAGTGGGGTGCAGCATATCTTCGGGGCGTACCCATTGGCTAAACTGCTCATCGGTCACCAAGCCCAGTTCAATCGCGGCTGCGCGTAGGGTGAGGTTTTCTTCGTAAGCTTTTTTGGCGATTTTTGCGGCATTGTCATAACCAATATGACGATTCAGCGCGGTGACTAACATCAAGCCATTTTCAAGGTGCGCTGCCATTTGCTGCTCGTTGGCTTCTAAACCTTCCACGCAATGTGCTTGGAAATTACGGCAACCATCCGCCATCAGTTCGATGGATTCCAAAATGTTGTGAATAATCACTGGCTTAAACACGTTCAGTTGTAGGTGACCGTGGCTGGCTGCCATATTAATAGTCACATCATTGCCCATCACCTGGCAGGCCAGCATCGAGAGCGCTTCGCACTGCGTCGGATTGACTTTACCCGGCATAATTGAGCTGCCTGGCTCGTTGGCGGGTAACAGCACTTCAGCAAATCCAGCGCGTGGGCCTGAACCCAGTAAACGCAAGTCATTGGCGATTTTCATCAGTGCGACGGCCAGTGTTTTTAATGCACCGGATAAACTCACTAAAGGCTCATGTCCCGCTAGCGCTGCAAACTTGTTGGGCGCCGAGGTCAGCGCTAAACCGGTCGCGGTTGCGAGTTCATGGGCAATGTTCTCAGCAAAATTAGCATTGGCGTTTAAACCTGTACCCACTGCAGTACCGCCTTGCGCCAGTTGTGCAACCGCCGGCAAGGTCGCTTCAATGGCGTGGGTGGCGTAATCGAGTTGCGCTACAAAAGCCGAGAGTTCTTGGCCAAAGGTGACGGGCGTAGCATCCATCATATGCGTGCGGCCGGTTTTGACTAAGTTGGCATACCGCTTGGCTTGTTTATCGAGGCCATCACGCAGCAACTTAACGGCAGGGAGCAGATCATGCTCAACGGCTTGCAAGGTGGCAATATGCATCGCCGTTGGAAAACAGTCGTTGGAGCTTTGTGCACGGTTAACGTGGTCATTGGGGTGCACGGGGGATTTACCGCCAATACCTTGCCCAGCTATTTCATTGGCGCGGCCGGCAATCACTTCATTGACGTTCATATTGCTTTGCGTGCCGCTTCCGGTTTGCCAAACGACTAACGGGAAGTGCTCATCAAGCTTGCCAGTAATCACTTCGTCAGCGGCTTGTTCGATTAATGTGGCGATATCTTCAGGTAACTCACCGAGGCGGGCATTGACGCGCGCAGCGGCTTTTTTAACTTGAGCCAGTGCTTTAACTACGCTGAGCGGCATCGGTTGGGAGCCGATAGCAAAGTTTTCTTTAGAGCGTTGTGTTTGTGCGCCCCAGTACGCTTGAGCTGGGACTTCAATGGCACCTAAGCTATCGGTTTCTGTACGCGACATAACAATTCTCCAATTGTGAGAGTGGGGGTATTACTCGTCTTTTTGACGTTCTTGAGCCTCCAACTCGGCATTACGCTGGCGCATTAATTCCAACTTATCTTCGCTGATCGGCATTTTGTTGGCGGTATCGCGCAGCAATAGCAAGCTGCCGGCCACCGAGCCCATGACGAGGGCAATTAATAACCAGATATACCAAGGCATGGAGGACTCCTTAAAGATAAGTGAGAATATATCTCATTTAGAGGTTTTTTGCACCTATCGAACACCCTGTGCTGATGCGATAGGTTTTTTAGTGCAGTGCAGCAAACCTATAAACAGATACCATTTGTACGCCTAAAACAGCGCTAACGCAAAGTCGATGCGACAGTTGGGCCTGAGGAAGGCTACAATGCTGCCGCATTTTATTGATACGAGACCTGCTTTATGTCCAGCCCAATTGTTGTTGCCCTTGATTTTCCCAGTGAAGCACAAGCGCTAGCGCTTGCTGCGCGTCTTAATCCTCAGCAATGTCGCCTCAAAGTGGGTAAAGAATTATTTACCCGCAGCGGCCCCAAGGTGGTTGAGGGTTTGCATCAGTTAGGTTTTGAGGTGTTTTTGGATCTTAAGTTTCACGATATTCCCAACACTACAGCGATGGCGGTGAAAGCAGCAGCTGAAATGGGCGTATGGATGGTTAACGTGCATTGCAGCGGTGGCTTGAAAATGATGCAGGCCTGCCGCGAGGTGCTTGATCAACACAAGGGTATCAAACCACTGCTGATTGGCGTCACCGTACTGACCAGTATGGAACAGTCGGATTTGGCCGGTATTGGTTTAGATGTCACTCCAGCGCAGCAGGTGTTGCGTTTAGCGGGTTTGGCTGAGCAAGCTGGTTTAGATGGATTGGTGTGTTCAGCGCAAGAAGCGCAGATGCTTAAACAGCAGTGGCCTGCAGGGCAATTAGTCACACCCGGTATTCGTCCAGCTGGCAGTGCTCAAGATGATCAAAAACGCATCTTAACTCCAGCGCAAGCCATGCAAGCCGGTTCTGATTACTTAGTGATGGGTCGCCCTATTACTCAGGCGGCTGATCCGGCGCAGGCACTGAGTGATGTGCTGTTAATGGTGAGTGAGTAATTGTTAATGGTTAATGGTTAATGGTTGATGCTTAATAGTTAATTGTGAGTAGTTGTTTGGGTGGGACTGCAGCGCGGCATTTGTGGGCTGCGCTGCAGTGAATGAGCAAGGTAGGGAAGGGGTTAGCCTTGATTTTTCCAGTTTTCTGTTAGGTTGATGAAATCGACCAGTTCACGCAAACGACCGTGGTCGCGGCCGTTAAATACAAAGGCTAAGCGCGATTGATGGCAGAACTCTGGCTCGTTGTGTTTCTCTGGGCAGTAGACTTCTTGAGTAAAACCACCCGTCTTACACAGATCAATAAAATCAGTCGCTAATGTGGCTAAGGCTTGATCATTGAGCTCATGGTTAATACGCACCACAAAGCTGTCACCAAACCAGCGCGTGGAGTGGAAGTTGCTGTAGAACTGTGCAATTTCTTGACCGGCTGCTTGCGGTGAGCGCACCAAGCGCATTAAGCGTAAATCGGCAGGCAAGATATAGTTTTTATCCGCCAGTTCTTCACGCATAAACTCCAAGGCTTTATCCCAGTACGTGCCGTCTTCTTGATCGAGTAGGACGACCGGCACCAGTGGGCTTTTACCAGTCTGGATCAGCGTCAATACCTCGAGTGCTTCGTCTAAAGTGCCAAAACCACCGGGGCACAATACTAACGCGTCGGCTTCTTTAACGAAGAACAGTTTGCGTAAAAAGAAGAAGTGAAACGACAGTAAGTTGCCACTACCATTGACGGTCTCATTCGCACCTTGCTCAAAAGGTAGCGCGATATTAAAGCCCAAGCTGTTTTCTAAGCCTGCACCTTCATGCGCAGCCGCCATAATGCCGCCACCGGCACCGGTGATCACCATCAAGTTGTGCCGCGCTAAAATCGCGCCCAGTTCTTTCGCTTGTTGATAGAGCGGGTGGCTGGCTTCAGTGCGGGCTGAACCAAATACTGTCACTTTACGACGACGCTTAAAGCGCTCCAGCAGACTGAAAGACGCCTCCATTTCACGCAAAGTCTGCATCATGATTTTAGCATTCCAGCGGCTGTGGTCATCCTCTGCCATGCGCGCCACCGTCAGCATCATCTCGCGGTACAGTTCAATGTTGGTGCTGGTGGGCGGCACCGCTAATTGCAGTAACTCATCGACTTTGCCGTCCAAGTCAATGCTACTGACTTGGTACTGGCGCGCTAAATAATCATCACTTTGAAATGTCATACAAATTCCTTAAATCAATTGCCTAAATCGCAATGCGGTCACCGAGTTCTGGGATATTGGCATCCCAATCCAAGCGTTTTTTAAACTCGCTTTGTAGGATCTGCATTTTTTCTAATTCACCATGGATCAAATGCAGTTCTGGGTGGCTTTCAAAATGGCTGGCCCACTCAATCAGTTGTGATTGACCAGCATGCGCCGAGAAACCGCCCAAGGTGTGCACTTGCGCGCCGACCATAATGTCTTCGCGGAACACGCGCACACTCTTCACGCCATCAACGATGGCACGACCCGTGGTGCCGCGCGCTTGGAAACCGGTGAAAATCAAATGGCAATCTTTGCGCCACAGGTTGTGTTTAAAGTGGTGCACGATACGGCCACCGTTACACATACCGCTACCAGCCACAATAATAGCGCCACTTTTGACATTGTTAATCGCCATGGATTCTGCAGGTGAGGGCGTCAACTTTAAGATCGGCAGCCAATCATCCTCCGAGTGAATGTCGTGCTCACGCAGCTTAGCGCGGTTGTACTCGTCAAACTGACTGCGGTGACGTGCATAAATCGCATTGGCGCGAATTGCCATCGGGCTGTCTAAATACACTGTGTGCTGCGGTAAGCGGCCTTCCTGATAGAAACGACCAAGGTGGAATAAAATATCTTGTGTGCGCCCCACCGAGAAGGCTGGAATCATCACGTTGCCACCGTCTGCATGCGCTTGTTGCAGAATTTCGGCCAATTGATCGATCGTCTCTTCACTGCAACGGTGATCGCGGTCGCCGTAAGTGGACTCAAGCATCAGCACATCGGCGTGTTTTAGAATGGCCGGTGCTTTCATCAGTGGCGAGCAATTACCGCCTAAGTCACCAGAGAACACCAAAGTGCGCACACTGTCGTTGGGTTCTTTAAACTCCAACTTAACAATCGCCGCACCAATAATATGGCCAGCATCGGCAAAGGTGACATCAACACCAGGGATCACTTGCACGGTGCGGTCATAATCAACCGATTTGCGCAGCTTGAGTACGCGCTCGGCATCGGCGCTGACATAAATGGGCTTGATGGCTTGTTTACCCTTGCGCGCGCGCCAGCGGTTTTCCCACTCGGCATCTTTTTCTTGGATATGCGCCGCATCCAGCAGCATCAGTTCAAGCAATTCACAGGTGGCATCGGTGGCATAAATCGGCCCACGAAAGCCTTCGGCAACTAAGCGCGGCAACATACCGCAGTGGTCAATATGCGCATGGGAAATCACCACCGCATCAATATGTTCTGGATTAAAAGCAAAGGGTGAACGGTTGCCATTGCCATTGTCATTTTCTTCGTGATTACCTTGCTGCATGCCGCACTCAAGGAGAATTTTTTTCTGATCGTGCGTCTCAATCATGTAGCACGAGCCGGTGACTTGCTGAATAGCACCGAGAAAATTAAGTAAGGCCATGATAATTCCTTATAGGCTGGAAGCGTAAAGTACGAGGTGATGAGCCGTTATCACTCGTTATCGTGATAACCTTAACAAGTTATTTTTAAACTGCATCATATTTGAGTTTCTGGAGTTTACTATGCACCAAATTTTGCCGAGCTTAGTTGAATTACAAGAGCACGCTGATAATGAACCCACCTTTGCCCTATGGCAAAAGGGCTATGGTCCCATTGAGCATACTGCAGAAACACAAGCAGCGGTTTATCGTTTAGCGCATCAATTAGTACAAGCTGGCACTCAGCCAGACTTGGCCAGCGTGTACCGCAAGCTCAATGCGCTGGATAAAATCACCGCTGCTGGCATGTCACTGGTCGTGCACATGACCTATGCGCGCACTGTGCATTTAGATGGCAGCCCTTTGACGGCTGAGGAATTTAAAGTTCAGCCCGAAGGCCATACCGGTGGCGCACTGAATATGGTGCCCGGTTATGCCGCTTATATGGCGCTCAATGCTTTAACCGGCGAGACCCGTGGCTGGTTGATGGGGCAGGGCCACAGTGTTGCTGCGATTGAAGCGCTTAACGTTTTGCTGGGTAATATGCACCCTGAGCAACAGCAGGCGTACGGCAACGGCATTGAAGGCATCAACCGCTTACTCAATGATTTTTATGGGTATGCCATTACCCCTGATGGTTCGATGGCTGCGCCACTGGGCAGTCATGTCAATCCGCATACTGCAGGCGGCATTATTGAAGGCGGTTATTTAGGTTTTGCGGAACTGCAATACGCGCATATGCCGCTGCCCGGAGAAAAGCTGGTGGCTTTCCTCTCCGATGGTGCGGCAGAAGAGCAGCGCGGTAGCGATTGGATTCCACGCTGGTGGCGCGCTGAAGATTGCGGCCCGGCTTTGCCAATTATGATTGCCAACGGTCGCCGTATTGAGCAGCGCACCGAGATGGGTACGCCTGAAGGTTTAGCTGGTTTTGAGCGTCATTTGCGCGGCTGTGGTTTTGATCCGATTGAGTTTGATGGCCGTGACCCTGCAGCCTTTGTTTGCACACTCTGGGAAATGGAGCAGCGCTTAGAGCGCCGTGTACAAGAAAAAAACAGCGGTATTTTGTCTTACCCCTTGCCGATTCCCTACGGTATTGCGCAAACCACGAAAGGTTTTGGCTTTTACGGCGCGGATGAAAACAAAGCGCATAACCTGCCATTACCGGGCAATCCGCACAGCGATGCGCATTCACGTGAGCTGTTTAATACCCACGTTAAACCTTTATATGTGTCGCCTGAGGAGATGCGCGAAGCACTCGCGCTGCTCAATACTCATCAGCAACAAGAGCGCCCGTTGGAGCGTGATAATCCACTGGCTAATCGTCACCCGCATGCACCGCTACAGCCGCAGTTGCATTACCGTGATGATAGCTGCTCAACCATGAGCGCACTCGATCGCTACTTTGTGGATTTGGTCGCTGCCAACCCTGATTTACGTCCACGCGTGGGTAACCCTGACGAGTTGGCGAGTAACCGCTTAACTGAAGTTCTAAAAACTTTACGTCACCGCGTCAGCGCGCCAGAAAGCGAGTTGGAAGCCATCGACGGCAGCATCATTACTGCGCTCAACGAAGAAGCCGTGGTATCCGCCTGTTTAGCCAACCAAGGTGGCTTAAACTTGGTCGCCAGTTACGAAGCCTTCTGCGTGAAGATGCTCGGTGCTGTGCGTCAAAGTTTAATTTATGCACGTCAGCAAAAAGAAGCAGGGCGCCCAGCTGGCTGGCTCGGTTGGCCGTTAGTGGCTACTTCACATACTTGGGAAAATGGTAAAAACCAGCAATCGCACCAAGACACCACCTTCTGTGAGGCCTTACTCGGTGAGATGAGTGATGTAGCGCGCGTGGTTTTCCCTGCTGACCACAACAGTATGTTGGCGTTATTGCCGGGCATTTACAGCGCCCGCGGGCAAATTGCTTGTGTGGTTGCGGCTAAGCGCGATCGTCCGTCGTACTTCACCCAAGCGCAAGCTGAGCAACTGGCGCGTGATGGCGCGATTGTGCTGAAAGAGTACGAGGGTAAAGACCCCTTACTGCTGATTGCCAATGGTAGCTATCAGTTGGAACAAGTGCTGCGTGCCGCTGAGCGTTTAGAAGCCGCTGAGATGGGTTACCGTGTGGTCTACCTGCAAGAGCCGGGACGTTTCCGTGCGCCACGCGATCGTTGGGAGTTGGATGCCTTAGCCAGTGACGAATTGGTCGAGCAATTATTCCCTAAACGCTACCGCATGCGTGTGCTGCTCAGTCACATGCGTCCTGAAGTGATTCGTGGGCACTTATGGACCATTCTGCCCGATGCCAACAGCACCTATGTGCTGGGTTATCGCAACCGTGGCGCTACTTTGGATGAGTTTGGTATGCAGTTCGTTAACCGTGCGTGCTGGGGGAATGTGTTGGCCGCCTGTGCGCGCCTGCAAGACTTACCCCGCACCGCGCTGCTAACGCTTGAAGAAGCTGCCGCTGTAGCCGGTAAAGGTGATCCGCAGATTCTGCGTTAAGCCGGTACTGTGGTGGCTCATCTCCAGTCGGCGTCGCTGCTATCGAGCGGCGCGGGTTGGGGCTTATTCACGAACCTGTAGAGCACAGCGTTGCAGTCACTGCGTCCATTCGGGCAGGTGATGTTTTACCCTAAATCCTTCGTGAGGATTGCACATGGCCGGTTTGATTTTCCCTTGGCGTGCCGGTAATCAGTTTGAATTGCTTATTGATGGTCCCGCTTTCTTTAATGATTGGCTGGCGCGCATAGCTGATGCCCGCGAGTCGATTGATATCGAGTTGTACCTGGTCAGCAGTGGTGAAAGTACCGATCGCGTTGAGTCGGCTTTAATCGCTGCGGTGCACCGTGGTGTGCGCGTGCGCTGCCTATTTGATAGCTTTGGCAGTCGCCAGTTTCGTTCAGTGCAACGCAAGCGTTGGTTGGCGGCGGGTATTGAACTGCGTTTTTACAATCCATTGCGCTGGCGCTGGGGTCTACAAAACTTCTATCGCGATCACCGTAAACTCCTGCTGATTGATCAGCAAACGGCCTATATTGGCGGCGCTGGGTTAACCGATCACTTTTGGCAACCCGATGCCGAGCACAGCGACTGGCACGAAGTGATGGTGCGTGTCCAAGGCCCGGTGGTGCAGGATTGGCAGCTGCTGTTTGCTAATCAATGGCAGAGTTGTATCGAACGCTTTTTTTGGCAGCAAAATAACAGCCCCAAACGTACCCAGCTCGCGCCTGTGCCGCCGTTACCCTTTGCCAATCAGGGTAAAGCGCGCGCAGCCTATGCCGCTTCAACCCAGCACCGCGATATTCAAAAATCCTTACTGCGTGCAATTAGCGCTGCGCACCACAGTGTCTGGTTGGCTACGCCGTATTTTTTACCTACGTGGTCGATTCGCCGCGCTTTGCGTAAAGCCGCCGTGCGCGGTGTTGATGTACGTTTATTGCTGACCGGCCGCCACACGGATCTGCCATCGGTGCGCTTTGCTGGGCAGCGCTATTACCCGATGCTGCTACGCAAAGGCGTACGTATTTTTGAATATCAACCACGTTTTTTGCATTTGAAAATGGTCATGGTGGATGATTGGGTGAGCATCGGTTCTTGTAATTTTGATTACTGGAATCTGCGTTTTAATTTAGAAGGCAATCTAGAAGTACGCGATCGAAGCTTACAGCAAGACGTGCGTCACAGCTTCGACAACGACTTTCAACACAGCATAGAAATCACCGAAGCACTGTGGCAACAACGTCCAGCTTTACAGCGCATCCGTCAGCGTATTTGGGGGTGGCTGGACCGCGTGGTGATTAACTTTCTAGACAAGCGTAAATAACCGTTACTCAATACCTGCACCGCGCATTCTTAGGGCGCATCGTGCGGCACATATTCAATGTTTTCACCCTGAAAAGTCCCCAGTAGCTGTGCCTCTATTTTATCCGAACGGGTTTTGCGCTGCGCTGCCGTTTGCGCATCAAAATCGCCAATAATTTTTAGCGCTGGCGCGGTATCTTGCAAAATAATCATCGGCAACGGCGCGGTAACTGGGCTGGCTGCACCCGACAACCAGGTCACATTCGCCACTGGCTGCACCTTCACTTGACGGCGCACACGAATCGAGCCTTGCGCCACTGCGCTGATTTTGTGCTGCAGTTGCGTCAGCACCAAGGTGTAATCAGGGCTTGATGATTGCTCAATGGCTAAGCGAATGCGCGCTAACAGCTTATCTTTATCGGGATAGACCAGCGCCTGTTGCTGCGACCACGTAAAACGCACTGATTTGATGCCCTCATCCTGATAACAGCGAATCAGTCGGTATAAATGCACCGTCATCACACCGGGGCAGGCCTGTTTAAGTATCTCAAAGCGTGCTGACGCGGTTTTAAAATGACTGACCACATAGTCTTTAATGGCCAGCTTCGAGCTGTTAATCGCCTGCACACAAGCAGCAATCTCAGCAGCGGCGGGGGTGTGACGCGTATCTAAATAGATCACTCCTGGCATACGCCGCGCACTTTTTTGCGAGAGCCCAGCAATAATATGTAAATCCTGATAGGCCTCCAGTGCCAACTGCACGGCATCGGCGCCGCTGTAAATACTCGGTGTCAGCTGCACAATTGGCTCATTCTCTTGCCCTTTAATCGGCGCAGGCAGTTGCGCCACCAGCGCCGACGCCGGTGTAGATTGCAGCAACAGCGTTTGCAAACGACTCAACTGCTCACAGAGCTCGCGGTAATGCTGCTTTAAAATAACAATATCCATACAACCCTCGCAGACACACTGCTCAATTTCTTTAAACCATCATACATTTAGCTGATGCCCAAGATAACCCCAACTTCTACATCCAGCTTCGTCTTTGCGCATAGTCCGTCCTTACATCCAGTCATCTTCGCGAATACAAAGACGGGTATTCATTATGGTAGGTCGTTCATTTATGAGCGACATCACGCCACTCTCGAACCCAGCCCGTCTTCGCGAACGCAGTGAAGCGATCTACCTCGCAAACCTCGTGGTGCTTGAGGCATGGACTGCCACGGCCTGCGGCCTCGCAGAGACGGCGTTAATTAGGGCGTGCATTCATTCTTGTGGGTCGTCCATTTATGGGCGACATGCTCATCGCAACATGGATATAAAGTCTTCGCGAACGCAGTGAAGCGATCCACCTTATCAACCTCGCGATGCTTGAGATATGGACTGCCACGGCCTGCGGCCTCGCAGAGACGGCGTTAATTAGGGCGTGCATTCATGAGCGACATAGGCGCAGCAAAGATGCCAGCATTCTCTAGCTCAGGTAAGCTTGCAGGCTTTCATGCAAACTTTGCATCTTCAGGCATCCTCCTGCAATACAGGCCGGTGGTATGCACTGCGCGTTATTACACAGGATACCTCATGACCTTTATCGTTATCTTCCATGCACTGCTGGTTATTGCTTTTACCTTGCGCATTTTGCTGCGCGATGACCTATCACCGCCCGCGCGTTTGGCGTGGTTTATTGTGCTCAACGTGCTGCCATACTTCGGTAGCGCGATTTATTTTCTGTTTGGTGAGATTGATATTGGCAACCGCGCGCACCAGCGTCACGATGAAGTCTTTGCGCAAATCAAAGCCAAAGCCGCACATTGCATGGGCACCGAAAACAGCAGTGATGAGCTCAT
>QXGG01345084.1_pt1 | contig 14773 bp, 22 predicted proteins | sample 1982491 | NCBI WGS metagenome assembly QXGG01 (sample SAMN09924614, study PRJNA488089) | Wastewater metagenome, whole genome shotgun sequencing project. | isolation source: South African research farm wastewater | place: South Africa: Irene, Agricultural Research Council, Animal Production... | reverse complement strand
GCCTTTCCCAATCAATCATGCGTAGGCAAACATGCGCCTCGTTATTGATTCTAAGCAGGGTAATCTCTAGCTCATCTAGGTCAGGTTTATAAGTTTGCCTTACCTGTTCATTGAGTTTCTGGACGAGTTGGTTTATACGCACCACATGCTGTGCATAGTCGAGCACTTCATTCATAGTCAGCCCCTATGAGATTAGGATTAGTCGAATACTTCTAATGCGAGTCTAGCTTCCTTTTGTGCCTGTAAGCGGTTCATCAGGGATTGCTCTAACTTCCTGATTCGTTCTAACTCAAAGGCCAATTCACGCTCTACGACCAATGAACGCATAGCGACATTCATAGCCTCCTGCACACTGTATTCACGCTGTATCATGGTAGTTCCCCTTATGGATTAGGTTGTGCATACATTCATACACGCTATGAACGCTAAACCTAGTTTTAGGGTTTGTCAAGTATTTTTATCAGTGCTTACCCTGAATGTAGGCAATCCACAACCTGTGGATAACTCTGTGGATAACTACTGAAATAGGCTGTGGATAACTATGTGGATAACCTGTGGATAAGTGTCAATATCCTGTGGATAACCTGTGGATAACTTTTATTGGGCTGGCCTATATGTATATTTTAAATATAGGGTAGATTTAAAATATAGGATAGATTCTAAATATACCCTAGATTTTAAAACAAAATTAGTAATAGATAAGAGCCAGCGTTTTTGAGCCAAATCTGCTTGTGGATAACTTTGAGCCAAATGTGCTTATTGCAGACCATGAGCCAATTTTGCTTATGCTGGAGCCAAACGCGCTTATTTGCGCTTAGTGGCGCATAAGCGCTTTTCTACTGCACCTGCACCTAATCGCCATAGCTCAAAATATGTGTGTGAGTGATAACTAACATAGTCAATATGAAAATAAGCCATTAGAGGGCTTTTCAGGGCTTAGGGTATATCTACCCATTCAAGGCATGAAAAAAGCCCCGCATGGAGGCTTAAAATTGATTCTAGGGCTATTGTCGGCTAGTAGATCATCACAGCAATGGCAAATACCAACCATATAAACGCATAAAGCCCGAAAGCGCATAGGATCGAAAACAGCCAGAAAAGAATCCCGCCTTTCTCTAGGTTACGCTCAAATTCGCTCATGCGTTCACCCCTTCCGCGTAATCAAGGGCAAATTTTGCCCATAAATCGCGTGCAAGCGAGTAAATATGATCTTCGGCTTCTGAAGAATCAATTCCGAATTCGTCAATTGTTTCTTCGAATGATGATTCTTCGTTTGCCATGACATAAGAAAGAATCCGCGCTAGTTGCTCTCGCGTGTAATTATCGAGTTTTTTCATGCTTGCCCCTTTTCAATTGACAAGGCCCAAAGTGGGCTGTTTTCCTCTTTAAGTGCCTTTTCGATCGTATCGGTAAAATGCTTGTTCCAATCGTCAAAAGTATCTGGCAAGCATTTTTTCCAGTGCTGTCGCTCTTTAAGCATTTTTTCTGGCAAATCCGAATAATCTAAGTATCCGTCATAAAGATCGCCAAGAATACATTGCGCGGCATGCTCGCCTTCTTCGCGCTCGTAATCGTATGTTCCTGAAAAATCGGTTGTAAGCATTTTTAACCCCTTTTTAGTGTATTGATTAAAAAACGATAGCTTTAACGGCTATCCCATGGCCCCCATTAGAGGCCATAGGCTAGGCGCTAGGCTGCTTGCTTTTCCTCTGCCTGCTCTACCCTTTGCTTTCCGAGTAGCAAATCGGCAGCGTTTTGAGCTTTGCCTGCCGCGCTTAGAATAAAGCGCTTATCGTTTCGCAAGGCTTTTAGCCAAGATTCGATATACCCGGCATGCCGTAAATCCCCGTCAATGCCTAGGTAAGCGCATAGCATTGCCGCGCCCAATTCCGCGACTAATTCCTCGTAGGCGTATTCTTCGGAACCAAAACGGGCAGGCGTGAGTCTTTTCAGGCGTGATTCGTGGCCTGTGGCGTGTATTCCCTCATGCAGCAGGGTCGCGTGATAACTGGCAGCGTCCGGGAAAGCTGCCATTGCAGGCATGACGATTGCATCAGTAGACGGGCGAAAATAGGCCTGATCGCCTGCATGGGTTAAACCCCCGGCAAGCCCTAGGCGATCAATGCAGGCCATGACAGCAGGCGACTGATCGAATTCGGGAACCGGGGGTTCAGGAATAGCAGGTAAGGCCACGTCTTCGCATTGCTCAATGTTGAAGACGTAAAAATGTTTAATAAACGCATAGGCACTTGTTTGCTTTTTCCCGTTTTCGCCTTGTGTCTCTTTTTTATGCACATTCCAGTACACCACGGGGATACCTTTGCTGCCGACTTTAACGTTTCCGCCTAAGGCCTGCGCCTGCTTGAAAGTGAGATAGTAGGGAATGGCATAGGGCTGCATTGATAGCCAGAAATGATTGATGCCGCGATAGATTGTGCCGCTTGCCGGGTTATATGGCATGCCTTGGCCGGGCGTGCCTTTTAAGCGTTTCCATGGCTTAACCCAAGGCGTTGCGCCTTGTTCAAGCTGCGAAATGATCGAGTCGGTAATGTGCTGTGCAATATCCATAAATAAGCCCCTTATATAGTGTTTAGGAAATATAAGGATAGCAGAGTAGAGCGTTTAGTTTCCCTATATGACATATATTTTTTTTTATAGGTTCCTCATATAGGATAGATTCTTACTATATGGGGGTTTCTATATATCTCTATATATAGGGATATGATGCGATGCGGTAATGAGGGGGGATTAGTCCATCGCGTGCTAGCACTCACTAACTTTTTATAAAGGGGCATGGGGTCATAACCCACAAGGGAATTCCCCTTAGTTGCTCATGCTCAGAGTGTTAGTGCTTACACACTTATATGTTTGTTAGTAATCACTTCAGTCCAAGGTAGATGGCACACCTCGATGGGTTTCGGCTTGGCTTTTTCGGTGCCCCACTACGCTCCCCGCCCCAAGGAAATTTTCGTTTTTGTTACACTGTGTTTGCTGTTTCGAAGTAAGGCTTGTGGGGTACTTCCCCCAATGGCAGTCCACAGGTCAAGTCTCATTGGGCGTGTATAGGCTGGATGGGGGCCTATAAGCGTCATTTAAGCCCTCGCTCCCGTTGGCGGCGGTTAGCCCATCCCTTCTTCTTTTTCTTCCTACAAAACCCAGCCCCAAAAGAATTTGTGTTTTTCCTACAATGGTTCCAGGTGCGGTAACAATCGTCTGGATGTGTGAGATCGGTTGTTGTACACAACCGCACCCACTACATGCTAATATCTGCCCATATCGTTTAAGGAGGCTATATGGAGCAGATGTATAAGATTAGTAAGGATGTACCTGTACCGCCACCTATTCGCAGGATGAATTACCCCTATGAGCAGTTGCAGGTGGGTGAGTCGTTTTGGGTTGAGGGTGTGACGATGCAATCTCTTTGCAATGCCAACAGAAGGCAATCTAAGCGCTTATCGCGCAAGTTTGTATGCCGTCGTGAGGGTAAGGGTGTCCGGGTATGGAGGGTGGCATGACTGTTCCTACCTCTGTGGCACCGGATGATGCCCGGCATGATTACATTGCCCGTGTTTATAAGATGAGCCATGCTGAACTTTTTGCTGAACTAATGCGGGTGCATACCGAGGCTAATCGGTTGGTTGAGCAAGCGGTTAAAGATGAGCGAGAGGCTTGTGCTGCCTTATGTTTGGAAGGCACGGATATGCCTGTACAAACAAATACATTGGAAATACTTAAAACAGAAAGACAGCGTATTGCTGAAACGATACGAGCAAGAACTACCTAATGTCTGTGCGGGGAATAGACGTCAAAAAGACTGCCCAAGAATGGGTTAAACAAGCCGAGAGAATTGGCAAGGATTATTTTTGGCGTTCTATGGAAAACCACCGGGAGAATATGGCTAGGAAAGACGACTATCCATATACCGGTATTCATGCCGAAACATATAAGCTCATGGTCGTACACCCATGGGGACAGGAGCTATTGAAAATTGAAAAACATAAATAAGGTATTGCCACAGATTGCTCCGCATTGTGTGGATATATGGGAGCACTTCCCGGTGCTAGTGGCTCTAGCCTCTGAGTGCCAGTCAGTCGTTGAAATGGGTGTGCGTGGTGGCTGTTCTGCCTATGCTCTAGCCGCTGGCTTGGAAGAGTCTGAGGCTAAAGACAAGTGGATGCTCTATGTAGACATTAACGTGTGCAAAAACCCAAAGCTAGAAGAGCTATGCGAGGCTGCTGGCATTAGCATCAGCTTTCAACAGGCTGATTCTAGGCAGATCAAGATACCTACTGTAGACCTGCTTTTCATAGACACCTTGCACACCTATGGGCAATTAAAGCTAGAACTTGAGCTTCATAGTGATGCAGTGCAAAAGTACATTGTCTTGCATGACACAGAGGCCCCTTGGGGGCATAAGAACGAAGTAGACGATGGCTCACCTGATCGTGGCCTTAGACCTGCCGTAGATGAGTTTTTAGAGGCTAATCATCCTGAGTGGCAGTTATATGCTCATTATAAAAATTGCCATGGTTTAACCGTGTTGGTTCGCGCATGAATTTTGATACCAAAAAGTTTTATAACTTTTGCAACTACCTAAAGATTGAGTCCAAAGAGCAAGGCATGATTACCCTTGGCAATACGCTATTGGGTACTCAGACCTATGTGATGGACGAGGTAGCCAAAGGATTGCAAGACAATGTGCATTTCTTTGTGGTGCTCAAAGGCAGGCAGCTTGGTATCACTACCATTAGCCTTGCCATGGACTTGTACTGGCACTTTTTAAACCCCGGTATGCAGGGAACGTTGACTACCGATACGGAGGAAAACCGTGAGCAATTCCGATCTACCCTCCAAATGTATATGGACGGACTCCCTAAAGAATACAAAATTCCCCTCATGTCCCATAACCGGAACCAAATGGTGCTTAAAAACCGGTCACGAATGTTCTACCAAGTGGCGGGAACTAGGAGCAAAGGCACCCTCGGGCGAGGCAAAGGTATTACCTTTCTCCACGGAACGGAGACAAGCTCATGGGGTGACGAAGAAGGACTAGCTTCACTGCTTGCTTCCTTGGCTGAAACCAACCCTTTGCGCTACTACATGTTTGAATCCACTGCTCGCGGGTTCAATATGTTTCACGACATGTGGGTAACGGCTAAAAAGGCACGCACTCAACGGGCTATTTTTTGTGGCTGGTGGCGCAATCAGCTTTATTCTGCCGACCCAGACTCAGATGTTTACAAAGTCTACTGGGACGGAAAACTTTCTGCCGAGGAAAAGGAATGGACTAGAGAGATCAAAAAAATCTACAACTACGAGATCAATAGCCGCCAGATGGCGTGGTGGCGATGGAAGCTGCACGAAGGCCTTAAAGACGAAGGCATGATGTACCAAGAGTTTCCGCCCACTGAAGACTACGCCTTTGTGATGACTGGCTCATCCTTCTTTTCTACAGCGCGATGCACTGACGCTATGAAAGAAGCAAAGTTGATAAACGCAAGCTATTACCGTTTTTCCATGGGCGCAAACTTTCAAGACACGGAACTCTTAAAGTCCTCTGCTCGCCTTGCCACCATGACAATATGGGAAGAGCCTGTATCGACTGCCTACTATGTCATTGGCGCTGACCCTGCCTATGGCTCAAGTGACTGGGCTGACAGGTTTTGCATACAGGTTTACCGCTGCTATGCCGATGGACTAGATCAGGTAGCGGAATTTTGCACCTCTGAACTCAACACATTTCAGTTTGCGTGGGTAATTGCCTACCTTGCCGGGGCGTACCGCAATTCCACGCTGAACTTGGAAGTCAATGGCCCCGGTCAAGCCGTGATTAACGAGCTTCGCAACCTCAAAAGGCAAGCCTCTGCCATGCCTGAACGCGATGGTCGGGCGATGCATGATGTTTTAGGAAATATGCAACATTACTTGTGGCGGCGCAATGACTCTATGGGCGGCATGTCCAACAGCATCGGATGGGTGACTACCCATAGCAGCAAAGAGAGGATGCTTAATTACTTCAAAGATTACTTTGAACGCAATATGTGTAAAGTGTATAGCACTGAACTGCTAGATGAAATGAAAGGTATAGTGCGTGAAGATGGAACGATTGCAGCCTATGGGAGGGGTAAAGATGATCGCGTTATTGCTTCAGCCTTGGCCTGTGCAGCCTATGCAGAACAAGTCCAGCCAAGACTCATCGCCCAACGAATTACTAGGGTACAAAAGGAATCCCAAGACAACCTTGACCAAAACCCCGAATTTGCTCAAGTCCAAAGGCAGGTCAACAATTACCTCAAGGCGCTTGGCTTTTAGATATGGATACGGTGCTGACTAAGGCAGAGATTATTAGGCGGCTTGCCAATATGCGGTCAAACCGCAAGCGAGGCTTTACCATGCGCCAGTTTGCCGACTTTGCCTTAATCAACTACCGGCACATGGAATCTGTAACCCGTAACCAGACTGATACCTTTACCGAACTGACTCAACGCAAGCTATCCAAGGCTTTGTTGTCGCTAGAGCGCGGCGAAGCTGGCCCGCGGATGGACATTTTGGGTAAAAAATTCATTGGCTACCACCCAAAGCCTAAACAGGTTTTGCGGCGCACGATAGGGCTTGCTTTTGGCTCTGATGGAATCAAAATGAAGGTAGGAATTGAAAATAAGTACGACTTTGGTAAACCAAGACTTGATGACTCACTAAAAAAAAGGGGCTAATATGGGCGTAAAGAATGATTACAAGTGCCCGGCGCATGGATACTTTGAATCCCGTGAACCGGTTTGTCCTCATGGATGCACGGATGTACAGGTAGTCTTTTTGCAGCCGGTAGGCGTGACAAGTGATCGCACTAAAGGCAGTGATAAGACCTTAAAACAACTTGCACTGGACTTTAAGATGAGCGATGTGAAGTCAGTCAAAGAAGGAGAGGCGCAACCGCCTCGTTTTGCCAAGCAAGACAACCCTTTTGCACCGCGATGGGGTTCTACGGGCGACCTTGGCGGCTTTAATCTTCGTCCGGTTAAAGACGAAAATGTTTCAGGTATTGGCGCAATCAAAGGCGGTGCAAATCTTTCGGGGCCTCGTATTGGTAGCTACATAGCCGACCATCAAAACTTGAAAATCGACAAATGAGAATCCCATCAAACCCATTAGAGCGTGAGCTTTTCTTTATCGACATTATGCACAAGTGCATGGTGTCAGTAGATGCACGACGCACAGAATACGAAGGCCTCAAATCTTATTACCTGTTTGGTGCAGGGCAAGAAGAGGCGCCAGCGCAGTACAACAAGATTTATCCGCACATAGATCAGCTTGCAGCGTTTATGTACGCGGCAGACTCTACCCGGTTCTCAATTAACATTGGCGCGTCGCAGCCAAAGCACTATCACAAAATGGTTCCGGTGCTAACTCAAGCGCTTTACGAATACTGGCTTAACAGCAACAGCGATCAAGTGTTTGGACAAGCTCTTAACTGGTCGTTTTGCTACAACACAACGTTTGTTAAACCTGTTTGGCGCAATGGCATCCATCCTTACATGGTTGAGCCTGCCGCGATGGGTGTTTTGCGTGAAGACACACCCTACACTGATCGCCAAGAAGCGATGGTGCAGACTTATTACATGACACGCTCAGAATTGCTTTCGCGTTTGTGGTCACACCCAAAACGTGACGAATTAGTGGCAAGAATTACGTTTTCTGAACAGTCTACACAAGAACAAGCCTCTGGCATTGACCGCGTTATCACTTCAGCAACTAATCCCACGATTTACGGCAACATTAACTTGTCTTTAGAAGGCATTAACCGTTACGTGCCCATGATTGCCGAAGAGGTCGTGCAGATGCGCGAGCTTTGGGTTTATGACGACGACGTAGCCGACTATATTTGCGTAACCATTGCCGACCCGGACGTAGTGATCTACGACAGGCCATCAACGATGATGTTTTTACCGGGTGAAGTGCCATTTGTTCAAATTTGTCCTAATCCTCAGTACGACTACTATTGGGGGCAGTCCGAAGTGCAGCGTTTAGTCTTTTTACAAGACATGCGTAACAAGCGCACCACGCAAATCATGGAATTGTTGGACAAACAGGTAAAACCACCCACCGCGTTGATGGGCTTTACTGGCATTTTGGATGAAAAAAACTTTGCATTGCAGCGTGCTGCTGGCCTCTTGGCTACCGATATGCCCAACGCCAAGGTCGAACAGTTCATGCCGGACATTCCAAACGACATATTTAGGGAAATTGCAGAGATAGATAACATGTTTGCGGAGGCCTCTGGCATCACTTCCGTGCTTCAAGGCAGGGGTGAAAGCGGTGTTCGCAGCACTGGACACGCCTCTCAGCTTGCAAGACTAGGCTCATCACGGGCTAAAAAGCGTGCTTTGGTCATCGAAGCGGCCCTTGAAAAGCTCGCAACCATGTATCTAAAGTTAATGATGGTATATGACGATACCGTTTATGTAGATGAAGATGGTAATAAGTTTATTGCCAAGCAGTTTACAGACGACTTTACGGTAAAGGTTGACGCCCATAGCAACTCGCCCATTTTCATGGAAGACATGCGTGACTTGGCTTTCAACCTATTCCAAGCTGGCACCATCAGCAAAGAGCGCTTAATTGAAATGCTCGATCCACCGATGAAGCAACTTTTGCTTGAAGACCTGAAAAAACAGGCTCAAACTGTGCAAACACCGCAGTCTCCGCAGATACCGCAGCCTACTCAATCTCAAGCTGCGGCGCAACAACCAGTTCAACCTCAACCGGGAGAAATCAATGAGCAATCAACAGTCGGGTAACATGCGCAGTGGCGATCAGCCCCGCTTTACTGAAAGCCAACTCAAGTCTGAAGACAGGGGAATGGGCCGTATTTCTTACAATCGCCAAGCGCAAAAAGGTGGCATGGCCCGTAGAAACTACGGAAGAGTTAATTCGCGTTAAGTGGGGAATCCATAGGGTGCCCCTTTTTTTTGGTTGACACATAGTTTTAATCAATCAAAAATGCGCACATCATAGGAGCAGATCAACATGGCTGTTTCAAACAAAGAAATGATGGACATGCTTAAAGCAGAGCAAGCTGGCGCAGAAATGCCGCCGGTTACGCCGCCGTCTGAGCAAGGCGCGGAAACCCCGCCTATGTCTAGCCCCATGACAACCCCTGAGCCGCAAGCAGGCAACATGGAAGAGGCCCGTCTTAATGTGATGATGGCGCTCGACATGCTTCAAAACGCATTGCAAGTCTTTGGAATGGAATCTGAGGAAGGCGAAGCCTTGTCAGAAGCCGTTGGTGAGATTGTCAGTAAGTTTGGCACGCGTGAGTCTGAGACTCGTCAACTCATGCCAGCCGAAATTATGAATTTAGTTTCAACTTTGCCTCAGGCCGGTGGCGCTACGCCTGAAGCAAGAGCAGTCGCACAAGCGCCAGTACCCGGTACTGAACAACCTGTAATGCCTTTATAGGAGATTTTCCATGGAACTTTTTAAGCCTCGCGGCAATATGCAACCCCGTCGCCCGACTGATAACAGTCAGCAAAACGGTCAAATCGTCAATACGCCTCGGATGGCTGAGTTTGGTGGGCTCACCAGCCCTGCCAAGATTGGCCCGAAGAACAAAATGACGCTTTCCAAGCCCGGTGACGGCAAAAAAGTAATCTAAGACAAGAAAGGGGCTAAATCATGTCGTTAGAAAACTTATCAGTAGAAGCGCAAGCTGAGTTAGCAGCTTTGGCAAAGACACTTGCCGAAGACCCAAAGACTCGCAAGCAGTTTTTGCAACTTACCAAACAAGTTCGTCCTGATGTTCCAATCCCTGAGATTGAAATTGAAGAGCGCACTAATCAAGTGCTGTCTGAAGCTAACAAGCGCGTTGAGTCTTTAGAGGCAAGATTGCGCCAGAAAGAAGCTAAAGAAGCTCTTGAAAAGCGTCGTAGCGACTTGGTTAAGAAACAACTCGTACAATCCGAAGATGAAATCAAGGAAGTCGAGAAACTCATGGTAGAAAAAGGCATTGCCAACCATGAGACTGCCGCTGAGTACCATCAGTGGATGAAACAAATGTCTGCGCCTACACCAAGCCAGTTTCCTCAACCGGTCATGTCGCGTTTTAATACGGCAGACTTTATGAAGAATCCGACGGGTGCAGCACGCGATGCAGCACACGCAGCACTTGCAGAATTTAGGAAGAATCCCAAGCCAATCGGTTTGTGATTCTAATTTTTTTGTTTTAGGGGCTTTTTTTTCAGGAGGTCAATATGCCTATCGGCGGTGGAATTGTACCGGCCCAAGGTAGTTCGCAATACACCGAGCTGACATACGTCACTCGTCGTGCGTTCATTCCTAAAATGGTCGTGCAAATTTATAACTCTACGCCCCTAATGGCAGCGCTGATCGCCAATAGTCAAACCGCCTCTGGCGGTGTGTCGTCGGTGACGGTGCCTGTTCAGGGTTCGCAGTTTGTCAATGCTCAGTGGTCAGATTATTCTGGCTCCTTTGCGCAACCTTCGGTTCAGCAAGGCGCTTATAACGCCGAGTTCAACCTGAAGCTGCTGGTTTCTCCCGTGCCGTTCCTCGGTATGGAAGGCGCAGTGCAGCAAGACCATGCAATTATTCCTCTGATCGAGGCTCGCATGAACGATGCGACCAACGTGATGATGGACGCAATGGCAACTTCGCTGTACAACAACACTTCAGATGCACAACAGTTTACTGGCTTGCCTTTGGCTGTTGACTCGTCAGGCACCTACGGCAACATCAATCGTAGCACTTACTCTTGGTGGCAATCAAAAGAGTACGCTGCCGGTTCGGTAAACCCGACTCGCCAGAACGTGCTTCAGTACATTTCCGGTACTGTTAAAAACTGCGCTGAGGTTCCGACCTTTGGCGTGTGTGGTTTCGGCACTTGGACATTGCTGGCTCAAGACTACGTAGGCCAAGAGCAGTACATGATTACGCCGGGTTCGGGTTTTGATGGTGATGCTAACGGCCCGCAGGCAGCGTTTCGCGCCCTGATGGTTGCTGGTGTGCCCATTTATCCCGATCCTTACTGCCCGGAAGGTACTCTTTACCTGTTGAACACAAACTATCTGTCTATGTACATTCATGAGCAGGCATCGTTTGCGTTTACTGGGTTTGAGTCAACTCTTCCCAACTTCCAAATCGGCTACGTTGGTGCCGTGCTTATGATTGCTGAAATGGTAAGCACCAAGCCCAAGTCGATGACGAAGGTGACTGGCTACAACTCTCTGTCACTGTAAGGAGAATAGACATGTCACTCGCACCTAACAAAATCATTATCGACGGCGCTACCAGCAACACGGCAGGCGCTTATTTTCAAACCGAGGTTGTTGTTGCAACCGATTCGGGTAACGGCACTGTAGTACCTGCCGGTATTTACCTGATGGTTCCTTCCGCAAACGTAACCGTGATTGCAAACACTGGTTCCGCTAACTCGACTGTGCTTGCTGCCAACGTTGGCGGTGTCATTCTGTCGGACGGCGTAAACGTGTTTGTTAAAAACGCAAGCGGCAACGCAAACGTTACGCTGATTGGCGTAAACGGTGGCAAAGCAGCTTCACAAAGCAGCTACGTTTAAGGAGGCACTATGGACGCAAACGCCGTAGGTCGTGAATACCCGGATGGTTTCGGGCATAAGCGACTTGGTTTCCTTCCGGGTCAATCACTTGGCTCGGCTGGAGATACTGTCATTTCGATGCAGGACGGCGCTAAATACATTGTGCGTCAAGTTACTCTGAGCAACTTCAGTGGTAACGCTGCCGCTGCAAACGTGGGAATTCACACTTCTACGGCTGCTGGCGGCACTGACGTGGCAGACACGCAAGCATTAACGGCAGGTGGTTCTACAGCCGCCTATGTTGACCTTACGTTGTCTGGCTTTGCAAACGCAAATGTATTTACCGCACCTGCCCTTTATTTCAACGTCAATGCTGCGGCTACAGGTGTAACCTGTGACGTAGCAATCTACGGAGATATTGTTACGCTATGAGCCAGTCTATCTTTGTCACAAACAATGGAGTCGTCTTTACAGGCCGTTATTTGAACGTGGAATACACGTTTGAAACCGGCAAAGAAGTCAAGATTCCATTAGATGCGGCAAAGCATATTTTTGGTTATGGCGATGACAATAAGGAACCGTATTTTGTAAGGCTCGGCTGGATGAGAATGAACACTGATTTGCCCCGCGCTAAAGAGCGTTTGGAGCAAGTATCGTTTTCGTCTGAGCCTGCAAAGAAAGTCCACTTGTCAGCCCCGGTGGTGGAACGAGTAGCCGCGCCAATGCCCGAAGTGCGAACTAAAGGCAAAGGCGTGGCAAAAGTCCAGCATTATCAATAGACATGAGCCTAAATGCCGACCTTAAACGATTATGTAGTCGAAACCCGGCGGCTGTTGCATGACGTCAACGGAAACTTTTGGACTACTGCTGAAATAGTTGATTATGTGAACGATGCTCGTGGGCACGTCGTTCAAGATTCTGGCTGCAATCGCGTGTTGCAGTCATACACTATGTCGGTTGGTCAAGAAACGATCAACTTTTCTCAACTGCCGCAAGGCAACAATACCATCGACTGCTTAAATATCAACCTGTATTGGGGTGATAGTCGTTGGCCTATGTATTACTTTGCATGGACGGAATTTAACGCCCAACTGAGGTTCTGGCAAAACTACAATGGCAGACCTATTGGTTTTTCAATGTACGGGCCTAAGACGATTTACATTGGCCCTAAACCGGATCAAGCCTATGTTATTGAACTGGATACTGTCGTTCTTCCGACGCCGCTTACAACCGGCGACGACCTTGAAATCCCTAGCCCCTTCTATGAAGCCGTTGCCTACTACGCGGCGCATAAAGCGAAGTACCAAGAGCAAAGTTACGGGGAAAGCGAAATCTTTAAGCAAGAGTACACGAAGCAAATCTTAGGCGCTCTAAACAGCACCTTTACTCGCAGGATTCCGTCGGTCTATCAGTCGGGGTACTGATATGGCAGCGCTAGAGCAAAAAAAGTCCTACTTTGTAAGTAAAGATTTTAAGGGCGTCAACACTAAAAACAATCGTACTGCGATTGACCAAGATAACTTTTCTTGGTTAGAAAACGCTCAACCAATCGGTTTTGGAAACATTAAGATCATCAATGCGCCTAAAACGCTTGCAAATGTGTCGTTTGCCAACACGGTTACATACTTGGCTTCGGCAAACATAAACAATACTGAATATGTATTTGCTTTTCAGGAAGACGGCTCTGCCCAATATGTCAACGTAGAAACAAACACCCAAGGCAATTTAGCGCCTGCAAATACTTTTTCCAACGCCGGAGTTCAAATAACCCAGTGGAAAAACGAGCGCATTTTAATTATTGATAAAAACAACGGCTACAAAACTTGGGACGGAACAAACCTAAACAGCATTGGCTCGGTAGGTTTGGTGACTGTGAACAATGGCGGCTCTAACTATGTATCGCCAATAGTGACTTTTGATCCGCCGGGAGAGGCTGGTGGCGTAACGGCTACTGGTGAAGCTGTGCTGCTTGGCAACACAATTTCTCAGATTATTGTGACGGAGGCCGGTTATGGCTACACATCTGCACCTAACATCACGATTACGGATTCAGGCGGCGGCTCTGGTGCTAATGTCACTTGCGATCTTTTTAATCAAAGTGGCACTTCTATTGCCACTTTTAGTGGTCGTACTTGGATTGCTGATGATCGTACAGTTTATTACTCTGCTGCTGACACGTTCAATGACTTTACTTCGGTTTCTAGTGGATTTCTCACCATTACGGACTCGACGCTAAGAACAGATATTACGGCAATTATTTCTGCTAACAACTTTTTGTATGTTTTTGGCGAAGACTCTATCAACGTGTTTTCGGACGTGCGGGTAAACTCTGTAACCGGCGAAACACTTTTTACCAACACCAACGTTTCCGCGTCTATTGGTTCTAGTTTTAAACGAGCGATTTTTCCGTATTTTCGCTCAATGCTGTTTATCAATAGATACGGTATTTACGCCCTAGTCGGCGCTACTACATCTAAGATCAGTGATGACATTGATGGATTGATTGAGCTTGTAGATTTTAATGAGCCGATTACCGGCGGTCAGGTGCTTATTAACAACATTTTGTGCGCTGCATGGACGTTTACGATTGCCGAAAACGGCACTAAACGCAAATTTCAGGCAGTGTTTTTTGATCGTAAGTGGTTTCTTACAAATCAAGGCGATAACATTACGCACACAGTTTCGTCGGTTCAAGGTGGCAACATAGTGCTGTACGGCACCACTGGTGACGATTTAATCAAATTTTACCAAGACAGCACTAGCGGTATTAACTGGGAAGTTGTTACGGCCTTGTGGCCCATGGGCGACCCAATCAGGGACAAGCAAGCCTTAAAGGTTGGTGTAGAAGCCACGTTTAATTCTGGCTTTGCCAACATGGAAGTTTATATTGACTCTGAAAATCAGCAGTCGCCGCCTATTTTTTTCCAAAACACAATCGCATGGGTTAACAACGTTGGCACAACAATTTCATGGATTAACACTAGCGGCGCTCAAATTGGTTGGACGTCTACATCTACGCCCGGTGGAAATACCTATTATTTGTATCGTTTTGATGCCAAAATGTATGGCAAATATCTTGGTTTAACCTTAACTGGAAACACACAGCCGTTTACGATTAGTGGATTCCAACTTGAACATGAATTGAGAGCGAGGTTCTAAAATGTCACTTCCAGTCACTATTCCTAATCAGTTTGCTAACGCAACGGC
>QXGG01257893.1_pt1 | contig 14805 bp, 13 predicted proteins | sample 1982491 | NCBI WGS metagenome assembly QXGG01 (sample SAMN09924614, study PRJNA488089) | Wastewater metagenome, whole genome shotgun sequencing project. | isolation source: South African research farm wastewater | place: South Africa: Irene, Agricultural Research Council, Animal Production... | reverse complement strand
GGGGCAGGGGCGGGCGGGTCAGCCTGCGACATGGTGGTCGGAGCCTTGCGCGCTCAGGTGAAACCAAAGCCCGTCTCGGTCACCGTGTCGGGATCGGGTTCGGACAGGGTCCGCAGGAAGCGCGCCTCGATTTCGACGTCGAGCAGGTCGGTGTGTTCCACGCACAGCTTCACCCGGCTGCCGGTCATCTGCAGCGGCATCGAGGGTACGCGGAACACGAGCGGGATCTCGGCGAGGCGCACCACGCTCTCGCGCAGCACGGTGGCCTCGACCTCGCCACGGCCGTGCTGGCGCAGCCAGCGCAGGCACCAGTAGCGTTCCATGCCGCGCTGGAACTCGGCGTATTCGGCGTAGGTGAGCTCGAAGTCGCGCAGCGCGGCCATCAGCTCGGCAGACTTGGGGGCGAAGGCTGGCTCGCCGCCCTGCAGCACTGCGATGATCTGCCACTGATTCACCAGGTCCACGTAGCGGCGCAGTGGCGAGCTCGACCAGGCGTAGCAGTCCACGCCCAGGCCCTCGTGGGGCGCGGCGACCGTGGTCATGCGCACCTTGCCGCCCCCCTGGGCGCGGTACAGGCCTGGTACCCCGGCCCGGTCGAGCAGCTTGCCCCAGGTCATGTTGGCGTAGATCATCAGCTCGGCCACCAGCTTGTCCAGCGGCGAGCCGCGCAGCCGCCGGCTGATGCTGACCTGCCCGGGGCCGTCGGCGGTGTGCATGTTCCAGTCTACGCTGAAGCCGAAGTCGATGCGGTCCTCGTTGCCCGCGGCCTTGCCGCGGCCCGCTTCCATCACGGTGGCGAGGTCCCACAGCAGCGTGAGTTCGCGCTTCCACTGGAAGTCGGGCCCTTCGCCATGCACGGTGTCGTCGTTGAACACCGGCTCGATGTCGTGGTGACGCAGGTTGGCGACGATCGGCACCCTCTCGACCCGGCTCTCCTCACCGACGATGGCCAGCCCCGGCGTGATGTCCAGATACAGCGACACCGCCGGGCAGTCGCGGCCTTCGGCCAGCGTGAAGGTCTGCACCACCTCGTCGGGCATCATCGTGATCTTGCTGCCCGGCATGTAGACGGTGGACAGGCGCCGGCGGGCGATCGCGTCCAGCCCGGAGCCGCGCGCGAAGCCCAGGGCGGGCGCGGCGATGTGGATGCCGATGCGCCAGCCGCCCTCGGCACGCGGCGTCACCGAGAACGCGTCGTCGATCTCGGTGGTGGAGGCGTCGTCGATCGAGAACGCGGCGACCTCGGCGCGCGGCAGCCCGGCGGGCAGGACGGCGGGTTCGAACGCGGGGAAGGCCGTACCCTCGGGAAAGTGTTCGAACAGGAAGCGGTTGTAGTGGAAGTCGTAGCTCGAGGCGAGCGCGCCACACTTCAGCAGCAGGCGCGCGGCCGACAGCCCGCTATCCACGCACGCGGCCTCGAGGGCCTTGATCTCGGGGCGGTTGCGGTCGGGACGGTAGAGCGCCTGCGGCAGCAGCGCGCTGAGCTCGGGCGGCATTCGGCCGGCGACGAGTTCGGCGCGCATGTGCTCGATTGCGGCGGCCTGCTGGCGCTTCTTCTCCAGGCCGGCGAGTGCGGCCTGCAGGATGTCGGCCGGCGCCTTGCGAAAACGCCCCTTGCCCTTGCGGTGGAACCAGATCGGCGCCGAATGCAGGCGCAGCAGCAGCGCGGCCGATTCGACCGCGGTCGGCGTGTGGCCCTGATACTCGGCGGCGAAGTCGGCGAAGGCGAACTCGTCGTCGCCGCACACCTCCCACAGGAACTCGATGTCGAGCGCCTCGGCCTCGGCGTCGGCGCGCGCGAGCAACTCGGCGGGGCCGGGTTCGCGGAACTCCATCAGGACATGTGCGCGCTTGAGCTTCACCCTTTTGCCGTGGGTGTTCTCGACCTGCAGCGTGGCATCGTTATCGGCGAGGATCGTGCCGGCCTTGAAGGCCCCGTCCTCTTCATACAGCACGAACATCGGCATCCGCCTGAAGAAAGCTAGCGCACTAGTCTACTGGATTCGGGCCGCCGACCCTATCGCCGGCTGCGTTGCGGGTTGGATCGCCAGAGAGGGCGCCGGGGACGTCGGTCTTGGCGCGGCTCCGATTCAGCCGCGGGGCCGGGGTGGGGCGCGCCGCCTGCATTCGCGGCCCTTCGCTGCGCTCAGGGCTGCCCTCGGCAGAGGATGCCGCGGGGGCGGCGACGCAAACTCGGCGCTGCGCGCCTCAGACAGGCGTCGCCTTGGCTCCCCCGCGACACCCTCCGCCTCGGCGCTCGTGAAGTTGGCGCACCCCATCCCGGCCCCGCGGCCTACCACTCTGGGCCAGCAGCCTACCATTCCGGCCCCGCGGCCTACCGAGGCTTGGCCGTCCTGCGACTGGCGCGCAGCAGGTCGGCGGAGTACACCGCGAGCGCCAGCCAGATCAGTGCGAAGCCGACGAGCTGGGTGGTGTCGAAGGGCTCGCGGAACAGCAGCACGGCGACCAGAAAGTTGAGGCTGGGCGCGATGTATTGCAGGAAGCCGACGGTGGCCAGCGGCAGGCGGCGTGCGCCCACCGCGAACATCATCAGCGGGATGGCGGTGATCACCCCGGTGAGCGGCAGCAGCCAGTCGGTCACGCCGCCGCTACCAAACGCCAGATTGCCCTGGTGGTGCAGCCAGCCGAGCCAGGCGAGCGCGAGCGGGGCCACGAGCAGGGTCTCGACGAACAGGCCGCTGACCGCGTCGACCGGCGCACGCTTGCGCAGCAGGCCATAGAGGCCGAAGGTGCCGGCGAGGAAGAGCGGGATCCACGGCAGGCTGCCGAGCTGCCACACCCGCCAGCCGACCCCGGCGCAGGCGATCGCGACCGCCAGCGCCTGCAGCGGCCGCAGGCGCTCGCTGAGAAAGATCGCGCCAAGCGCGACGCTGACCAGCGGATTGATGAAGTAGCCCAGGCTGGCCTCGAGCAGGCGGCCGGCATCGATCGACCAGATGAACACCAGCCAGTTGCTGCTGGTGAGCAGCGAGGTCAGCGCGAGCAGCGCAAGCAGCCGGGGCTGCTGCCACACGGCCCGAACGCGCGCAAAGCCGCCGGTGAAGGGTACGCAGGCGAGCAGGCCGGCGAGCAGCAGTGCCGACCACAGCACGCGGTGGGCGACGATCTCGAACGGCGGCACGCTGGCCAGCGCGCGGAAATACAGCGGGGCCAGCCCCCAGACGATGAAAGCGAAGAGGGCGGCGAGCATGCCGTTGCGGGCAAGGTTTGGATCGTGCGCAGGGGTCGGCGCCATGGCTGGGATTGCAGCGGCGGTGTGAGGCGGGGAGCGGAGGTCGGGCACGGCGTCGGGAAGGGGCTGGGAGTGGGGGCCAGGAGTGGGGGCAGCGCGTGCCCGGCAGTCTGGAATGCGTCGAGCGGCTGGGTTGCAGGGCCTCAGCCGGGGCGGCGCGCCGAGGCGACCAGGGTGCGTGCCGGCACCCGATAGCCGTCGCGACCGTCGTCGCAGCGGTGCTCGGCGAGCTCTTCAGCCACGCCCGCCCGCAAGCGGGCCTGGGTGGCCGGGGGCAGGCGGCCGAGCGCTTCCGCTGCGCCGCCTGCAAGGTCGAGAAAGGCCTGCCAGTAGGCTTCGGCATCGCTGAAGTGGCAGGTAAATTCGCACGGGCGGATGTCGATGTCGTCGAAGCCGGCCGCAGCGAGTGTCGCCGCCAGGACGTCGGCTTCGCCGTAGCGGAAGACTGATGGGCGCGCCACCTTGGGCGGCGGCAACAGGCGGGCGATGGTGTCCTGGGCGCGGCGGATCAGCGGGACGGATTCGCGTGTCCCCCACACCGACAGCGCGACCCGGCCGCCGGGGACGAGCACGCGGTGCATCTCGGCGAGCGCGCGCTCGGGGTGTGGGAAGATGAACAGCGCCAGGCCGGCGAGCACACGGTCCACGCTGGCATCGGCCAGGCACAGGTGTTCGGCATCGGCAGCGGCGAAGCAGGGGGTGTCGGCGTGTGCGCCGCAGCGGCGCGCACCCTCGGCGAGCATGCCCTCGGCGATGTCGGTGGCGAGCACCGTGCCGCCCGGGGCCACGCGCAGCGCGGCGTCGCGCGCGAGCAGGCCGGGGCCGCTGGCGAGGTCGAGCACACGCTGGCCGGGTGCGAGCGCCGCGCCATCGAGCAGCGCGCGGGCGAGGTCGGCGCGCAGGTGGGCGCCCTCGGCATAGCGTGCGGCGATGCGGTTGAAGCCGGCGCGCTCCATGGCCTTGAAGCGGCGCGCGTCAAAGCCGGGCTGGACGGGATCGGTGGGGTGGCTCATCGTGTGCGCTCCGGGTTGAGGAGGATCAGGGACGGGCGTCGGCGGGTTCGCTGTTGCCGGGTCCGGCGAGAGGAGGACCGCCGAGTCCGGCGTAGGCGATCACCGCGTCCAGGTAATCCCCCCAGCGCGAGAAGCCGTGGTCGCCGCCTTCGAGCACGGTCTGGCGGGCGCCGGCGTATTTTTCGATTGCGTGGCGGTAGTCGAGCACTTCGTCGCCGGTCTCCACCAGCAGCCAGAAGCGCCCGGGCCGGGTGATCTTCGGTGCCTCGAGTGCGCGCAGCTCGTCGATGTGGCCATGGGTGAATTCGAAGCGCTCGCCGGTGTACAGGTTGTCCTGCATGCCGACGTAGGCGCCGAGCTCGAGCGGTGCGACCACCGCCGGATTCACCAGCACCGCGCGCAAGTCATGGCGTTCGGCCAGCCAGGTGGCGTAGTAGCCGCCGAGCGAGCTGCCGACCACGGTGGGGGTCAGTCCCGCGGCGCGGGCGCGCTCGATCTCGGCCTCGGCGAGTGCGATCGCCGCGCGCGGCGACACCGGCAGCTGCTCGCACCAGAAGCGCTCAGCCAGGCCGCGCTCGGCCATGCGCGCCTTGAGCGCCCGGGCCTTGATCGAGGCCGGGGCGGAGCGGAAACCGTGCAGGTAGATGATCATTGCGTATTCCTCGCTCAGGCCTCGGACCACTCCACCCAGCCGAAGTACCAGGTCGCCAGCACGAAGAGGCCGAAGGCGATGCGGTACCAGGCGAAGACGATGAAGGTGTGGTTGGAGATGAATTTGATGAAGCTCTTCACCGCCCACATCGCGGCGATGAAGGAGGCGGCGAAGCCGACCGCGAACACCGGCAGGTCTTCCAGCCGCAGCAGCGCCCAGTTCTTGTACAGGTCGTAGGCGGTGGCGGCGAACATGGTCGGGATCGCCAGGAAGAAGGAGAATTCGGCCGCCGTCTTGCGTGACAGGCCGAAGATCAGGCCGCCCATGATGGTGGCGCCCGAGCGCGAGGTGCCGGGGATCATCGCCAGCGCCTGGGCGAAGCCGACCTTGAGCGCGTCTCTCCAGCGCATCTCGCCCACCTCGTTGATGCGCGGATGGTAGGCGCGCTTTTCCACGTACAGGATGATCAGGCCGCCCACCACCAGCGCGCTCGCCACCGTGATCGGGTTGAACAGCAGGCTCTTGATCGTCGAGTGGAACATCAGCCCGAGGACGGCCGCGGGCAGGAAGCCGATGAACAGCAGCCCCACGAAGCGCTGCGCGGCGGGCTCCGAACCGAGTCCGCCGGCGACCTTGAGCAGGCGCTCGCGGTAGTCCCAGCATACGGCGAGGATGGCGGCGAGCTGGATGACGATCTTGAACACCTTGCTGGTGTCATCGTTGTAGCCGAGCAGGTCGCCGATGATGATCAGGTGGCCGGTGGAGGACACCGGCAGGAATTCGGTCAGGCCTTCGACGATGCCGAGGACGAGGGCGACGAGGAGAAGGGAGAGGTCCATGCGGCGGAGGGTAGTCGGTGGGCAGAGGTCGCGATTATAGCGACGAGCATATTGCGTTGCGGGAGGAGATGTCGCGGTTCAGCGCGATGTCATGGCTTCGAGCTCCGTCAGGTAGCGCACCGCCTGCTCCCGCTCGCTGCCGCACATCTCCAGCGCTGGGCGCAGGCTGGCGCACACCGTGGGGCGGCGCGGGTCGCCGAACAGCCGGCAGCGATCGACCTCGTCGAGCTGGACGCAGCGCACGCCTGCAGGCTTGCCCTGCGGCATGCCGGGAATCGGTGACGAGATCGAGGGCGCGATGCAGCAGGCGGCGCAGCCGGGGCGGCAATCCACCTTTCAGCCCGCGGCCCGCTGCTCGGACCACCACCGCAGGATGGCCTCGAGCGTGGGTGGTAGCAGGACCGCTTCGCCGCCGGTGAATTGCTGCCATTCGTCCACAAAGCGCTCGCCCACGGCGGTCAGCAGCGGGACGTTGGCCATGACCGTCTCGCCCATCTCGTCGCGCAGGCCGGCGCCGGAGACTTCCTGGGCTCCGAACTTGTTGATGATGACGAGATCGACGCCGCGTTCGAGCGCACCGTGCACCGCCACCGAAGCGCGCGCAAGCGCATCGGGATCGACCCGGCACGACACCGAGCCGCGCCCGAGGTCCTGCGACAGCGGAATGCGCTCGCCGGTCTCGAGGTTCTCGAGCTGCATCGCGCAGGGGTCTTCGATGACGTCCGGGAGGTCATGCTGCAGCACGCCGCCGAGGCGGACGTCGCGCTCGGACAGCGTCCGCGCGGCGTGTTCGAGCAGGGCCTCGATATTGTCGGTGGGCCTGTAGACGACGGCGGCGATGGCGTGGGCAGACATGGTCGGACTCGTGGGGACGGCGGCGCGGGTCGGGCGCGAAGGCCGATATTGTCGCACTGCCGCGTCAGCAAGGGGCAATGCGGAGGATAATGCGCGGCCTGACGAACCCGACTGCGGATCCATGAGGGCTGAACAAAGGAGCGAGCGCCGCCCAGCCGCGCTGCCGAATTTCGATGACTGTCTGTGCGCCGACCGGCCACGCCTGCGGCGGATGGCGCGGGAACTGGCGCGTGGCGTGCAGGCTGCGACCGGGACGCGAGCCGCTCGCCTGCAGGCCGATTTCGACGCCCTGCGCGAAGGCTCGCGCACGGCCTGTGCGGCACGCCGTGCCGCATTGCCAGTGCCGGACTTTCCGCCCGAGCTGCCGGTGTCGGCGCGTCGCGACGAGATCGCCGCTGCCCTGGCAGCGCATCAGGTCATCATCGTCTGCGGCGAGACCGGCTCGGGCAAGACCACGCAGCTGCCCAAGATCGCGCTGACGCTCGGGCGAGGCGTCGCCGGCCTGATCGGCCATACGCAGCCGCGGCGGCTCGCCGCGCGTGCCACCGCGAGCCGCATCGCGCAGGAGCTCAAGAGCCCGCTCGGCGAGGTCGTGGGCTACAAGATCCGCTTCACCGACAAGACCAGCGCGCGCAGCCACATCAAGCTGATGACCGATGGCATCCTGCTCGCCGAAACCCAGACCGACCCGCTGCTCGCCGCCTACGACACCCTGATCATCGACGAAGCGCACGAGCGCAGCCTCAACATCGACTTCCTGCTCGGCTACCTGAAGACGCTGCTGCCGCGCCGGCCGGACCTGAAGGTGGTCGTCACCTCGGCCACGCTCGATGCCGAGCGCTTCGCCAGGCACTTCGCCGATGCGGCGGGCAGGCCGGCGCCGGTGATCGAGGTTTCGGGCCGGCTGTATCCGATCGAGATGCGCTACCGGCCGGTGGAGCGCGAGGACGTCGAGGCGGAGACCGCCAAGAGCGACAAGTCCAGAAGCCGCGACCTCATGGATGCGCTCGTCGACGCGGTCGACGAGGCGCAGCGCTGCGGTCCGGGCGATGTGCTCGTCTTCCTGCCCGGCGAGCGCGAGATCCGCGAGGCCTCCGAGGCGCTGAGGAAGGCCCACCACCTGCCCGGCACCGAAATCCTGCCGCTTTTCGCGCGCCAGTCGGCGCAGGAGCAGGCGCGGGTTTTCTCGCCCTCGAGCGGACGCCGGGTGGTGCTTTCGACCAACGTCGCCGAGACCTCGCTGACCGTGCCGGGCGTGCGCTACGTGGTCGACACCGGCCTCGCCCGCATCAAACGCTACTCGCCGCGCAACAAGGTCGAGCAGCTGCAGGTCGAGAAGATCGCCCAGTCCGCGGCACAGCAGCGCGCCGGGCGCTGCGGTCGGGTCATGGACGGCATCTGCTTCCGGCTCTACGACGAGGGCGATTTCAGCCGCCGTCAGTCGCACACCGACCCCGAGATCCTGCGCTCCTCGCTCGCCGGCGTGATCCTGCGCATGAAGGCCCTGAAGTTGGGCACAGTGGAGGACTTCCCCTTCATCGACGCCCCCGGCTCGCGCCTGATCGGCGACGGTTACGCGCTGCTCGCGGAGCTCGGCGCGGTCAGCGAGGACGATGAGCGCCGGCTGACGCCGATTGGGCACGAGTTGGCCAAGCTGCCGCTCGATCCGCGCATCGGCCGCATGATCCTGGCCGCACGCGACCGCGGCGCGCTCGCCGAGCTGCTGGTGATCACCGCCGCGCTGTCGGTCCAGGACCCGCGCGAACGTCCGCAGGACAGTCCCGGTGCGGCCGACCAGGCGCACGCGAAGTTCCGCGGCGGCGAGCAGGACCAGAAGTCGGAGTTCCTTTGGTACTGGCATCTTTGGAAGGCCTGGGACGAGGTCCAGCGCCACGAGTCTTCCAGCAAGCAGAAGGCCTGGTGCAAGAAGCATTTCCTCAATTACATGCGCATGCGTGAGTGGCGTGACGTGTTCAGTCAGCTTCACACCCTGTGCGCCGAGCATGGCTGGAAGGAGAACGCCCAGCCGGCGAACTACGAGGCGATCCAGAAGGCGCTGCTTGCCGGCCTGCTTGGCAACATCGGCTGCAAGGTGGACGACGGAGATCACGCAACTAAGGGTCCGCAGGCCGGGTCTTACCTGGGCGCGCGCGGCATCAAGTTCTGGCCTCATCCCGGTTCGTCGCTGGCGAAGAAGGCGGGCAAGTGGATCATGGCCGCCGAGCAGGTCGAGACCTCGCGCCTCTTCGGCCGCTGCATCGCGCGCATCGAGCCGGAGTGGGTGGAGGAGGTCGGCGGCCATCTGGTCAAGCGCCAGGTCTTCGAGCCGCACTGGTCCAAGTCCTCTGGCGCGGTGCGCGCCTGGGAGCGCGGCACGCTGTACGGGCTGGTGATCTACCCGCGCCGCGGCGTGGCCTACCGCGACATCGACCCCGCGCTGTGCCGCGAGCTCTTCATCCGCGAGGGCCTGGTGCAGGGCGAGATCGCCGAGGGGCCGGCGCGCGCGATGGCCTTCCTTGCCCACAACCAGCGCCTGGTGGCAGATATCGAGCGCCTCGAGCACAAGTCGCGCCGCCCTGACGTGCTGGTGGACGAGGCGCTGATCGAGGCCTTCTACGACAGCAAGCTCCCCGCGGACGTCTGCGATGTCGCTGGCCTGGAGGCCTGGCGCAAGCAGGCGGAGAAGGCCGAACCGAAGCTGCTGCACCTGTCGCGCGAGCAGCTGATGCGCCACGAGGCCGAGGGCGTCACCACCGATCGCTTCCCCCCGGCGCTGGAGGTGCTCGGGCAGAAGCTGAAGCTCACCTACCTGCACCAGCCCGGAGAAGCAGACGACGGCGTGACGCTCGCCGTGCCGCTGGCCATGCTCAACCAGATCCCCGGTTGCCGCTGCGAGTGGCTGGTGCCGGGCCTGCTGGAAGAAAAGGTCGCGGCGCTGATGAGGACCGTGCCGCAGAAGCATCGCCACCGCCTGCAGCCGGTGGCCGAGAGCGCGGCGATGTTCATGGCGGCCTTCGAGGCCGGCGAGTTCGACACCGACGAACCGCTGTTGAAGATGCTGCAGCGCTTTGTCGAGGCGCGCGTGCAGCTGAAGTTGCCACTCGAGAGCTTTCGCCCGGAGAACCTCAAGCCGCACTGCTTCATGAACTTCCGCGTCATCGACGAGCACGGCCGGGTGATGGGCCAGTCGCGCAACCTGATGGAGTTGCGCGCGCGCTTTCGAGAGCAGGTGGCGGCGCGCTTCTCGGCAGCCAAGATCGGCGGCGCCCTCGCGGGGGCGCTGGCCGCGACGGGGGCACAGGCAGCGGCCGTGTCGGTCGGGCGTGCCGACCCCCGCCAGCGGGGTGGTGGTGACAGGGCGGGCGCGCAGAGCGCTGCGGCTCGACACGGTGTGTCAGTCGGCAAACGGGGCGGTGAAGACGCGGCTGCAGCCGAAGAGGTCCGTGCCCAGGCGCTGTCCGGCTTCACGAACTGGTCTTTCGGTACCTTGCCGGAGCTGCTCGAGATCCGTGTCGCCGGGCGCGAGGTCATCGGTTTCCCGGCGCTGCACGACGACGGCGAGAGCGTCTCGCTGCGTCCCTACGACACGCCGGAAGAGGCGGCGCGGGTGCATCGGTGTGGCCTCACGCGCCTGTTTGCGCTCAGCCTGAAGGACCAGGTGCGTGCGATCGAGCGGCTCCCGGGTCTGCGCGAGCTCGCGTTGCAGTACATGAGCTTCGGTACCGAGGCGGAATTGAAGGCGCGCCTGGTCGAGGCGACGCTGACCCGGTGCTGTCTGCTCGAACCGCTGCCCACCGATGCCGATGCCTTCGCCAGGCGCTGTGCCGAGGCCAGGGCCCGCGTCAGTCTGGTCGCGCAGGAGTTCATGCGCCTGGTCGGCCCGGTGCTTGCAGAGCTCTCGGCGCTGCACAAGCGGCTGTCGGGCCTGAAGGCCTTCCCCGAGGTGGTGGCCGACATCCAGGCGCAGCTCGCCGCGCTGCTGCCGACGGATTTTCTGATTGCGTTGCCGTGGGAGCGGCTCGCGAATTTTCCCCGTTACCTGAAGGCGGCTTCCATCCGCCTGGACAAGCTTCGAAACAATCCGGCGCGCGACGCGCAGTCGATGGGCGAGTGGAAGGCGCTCGCCCAGACCTGGGAGCGCGAGCGCCTTGCGCGCCGCCGCGCCGGGGTCGAGGATCCCGCGCTGGAAGAGTTCCGCTGGCTGCTGGAGGAACTGCGCGTAGGCCTCTTTGCGCAGGAGCTGAAGACGCCGATGCCAGTCTCGGTCAAGCGCCTGCAGAAGATCTGGGACAGCCGGCCGCGCTAGCGCTGCGGCGGGACGCCTCCCTCGCGCGGGTGGCGAGGCGTCGCGCCGGACCGTCAGCGCAGCGGAATGACGAGCGGCGGGATGTCGACGCCGATCACCAGCGCGGGCGAGTGGCGGTAGGCGTAAGGCCGATGAGCGGGCGCATGGTAGTGCCTATGCACCACCGTCTCGCGGTAGTGGCCCGGACCTTGATGAACCATCAACCGCTCGCGGACCATGCGGCGATCATTCCAGGCGCTGTGGCCATGCTCGTGGGCGTGCCTGTGGGCCTGCGAGTGCCGGGGCTTGTTCCAGTCGCGATCGCCCCGATCGCCATGCGCTTGGGCAAGCCCCGCCGTGGCAAGGAGTCCGCCGCACAGCAGGAGATGTAGCAATTTCTGAGCAAGGGTCGTCTTCATGGTCTGCCTCGTTTGCGTTGTCGTGGTGCAGGGCAAGGCCCCGATGTCCGCATGCTAGGTGGGGCGCAGCGTGTGCAGTGGCCGCGAATGTAAGCAGGATTGAGCCGGCGCTCTCAAGTCTTTGCTTTGATTGTTCAGGCTTTTTTGTTATAGTAATGGGCTTCCCTTGCTCCACCGGACCGCATGCCGGGGGGCTGCAACAACCAACCGCAAGGAGTTTGCATGCGACATTATGAAATCGTCTTCATCGTGCACCCGGACCAGTCCGAGCAGGTGCCGGCGATGGTCGAGCGCTATAAGTCCATCGTCACCGCCCGCAGCGGCCAGATTCACCGCCTGGAAGACTGGGGTCGCCGCCAGATGGCCTACCCGATCCAGAAAGTGCACAAGGCCCACTACGTGCTGATGAACATCGAGTGCGACGGCGAGACGCTGGCCGAACTCGAGCACTCGTTCAAGTTCAACGACGCGGTGCTGCGTCACCTCACCATCAAGATGAAGAAGGCTGTCACCACGCCTTCGCCGATGATGAAGGAAGAGAAGTCGCGCTCGCTGAGCACTGCTTCCGAAGACAAGCCTGCCGACAGCGAAGCCGCTGCCGCCTGAGTTGCCTGAACCGGGTCTGAACGAACTGCGCCTCGATGCGCGTGTGGCCGAAGTGCTGCCGCTGCGTCGAACCCCTGCAGGAGTGCCGGTCGCAAACTGCGTGCTGGCACATGAGTCGAAACAGGTTGAAGCGGGTCTGAGCCGCGATGTTTCGGTGGAAGTGCGGGCAGTGGCCTTGGGCGATCTGGCGGCGGTGCTGGCTACGGCGGTTCCGGGTAGCGCGCTGCGCGCCACCGGATTCCTGGCCGCGAAAAGCTTGCGCAGTCGAACCCCGGTTCTGCATCTGAACACAATCGAATTTCTCGAAGGAAACTGAAAATGGCCTTCAAGCCCAAATCCAAGTTCAAGAAGAAGGACGACCGCGGCGGTCGTGGTCTGTTCAAGCGTCGCAAGTTCTGCCGCTTCACTGCGGAGAAGATCGAAGAAGTCGATTACAAGGATGTGGACATCCTGAAGGACTTCATCACCGAAAACGCCAAGATCATGCCGGCGCGCATCACCGGCACCAAGGCAGGCTACCAGCGCCAGCTCTCAGTCGCCGTCAAGCGCGCCCGCTTCCTGGCCCTGATGCCTTACACCGACCTGCACCAGTAAGAGGGGAAAGAACTCATGCAAATCATTCTTCTCGAGAAAGTCGTCAACCTCGGTGGTCTTGGTGATGTGGTCAAGGTCAAGGACGGGTACGCCCGCAACTACCTGATCCCGCAAGGCAAGGCCAAGCGCGCGACTACCGCCAACCTGGCCGAGTTCGAAGCCCGCCGTGCAGAACTCGAGCGCGTGCAGGGCGAGAAGCTCGCGGCTGCCCAGGAACTGGCTGCCAAGCTTGAAGGCGTCAGCGTCGAAGTTTCCCGCAAGGCCGGTATGGACGGTCGCCTGTTTGGCTCGGTCGGCAATGCCGATATCGCCGAGGCGCTGGTGGCTAAGGGCTTCGACATCGATCGCGCTGCCATCCGCATGCCGGACGGCCCGCTCAAGCAGGTCGGCGAGAACCAACTCGAAGTATCGCTGCACGCCGACGTGCTCGCCAGCATCACGGTCGTGGTGTCAGCCGAGCAGTAATCGCGTCTGCGACCATTCGTAGAGAGGGCTGCCGCGGGCAGCCCTTTTTGCTTTGGGGTGCAGCGCAGGAGTCTGTGCTCGTGATCCGAATCATGCGGTACCCGCTGTTCCCGTTCATGTTGCAGCCTGTCGCTACAGTGATGTGATCAGGCATAGAGGGTGTTACCAATGAGCTCCGCGCCTTCCCGGTTTTCCGATTTCCCGTCTGATCTGCAACTCGCGCACATCAAGCTTCCACCGCACTCGCTCGAGGCCGAGCAGTCCCTGATCGGGGGTGTGCTGCTCGACAATCAGGCGTGGGAGCGAATCGCAGATCTCGTCAGCGAGGCCGATTTCTATCGCGACGACCATCGGCGCATCTACCGTCACATCACGAAGCTGATCGACCAGGGGCGGCCCGCCGACGTGGTGACGGTGTTCGAGTCCCTCGAAAAGAATGGCGAGGCCGAGCCTGCGGGAGGGATCGCGTATCTGGCCGAGATCGCCAATAACACGCCTTCAGCCGCGAACATCCGCCGTTACGCGGAAATTGTTCGCGAGCGCGCAATCTTGCGCAAACTGGTGGCCGTGGGGGACGAGATTGCTTCCAGTGCGCTCAGCCCCTCGGGCAAGGACGCCAAGGCGCTGCTCGATGAGGCCGAGGCCAAGGTGTTCCAGATCGCGGAGGCGGGCGCGCGGCACGCGAGCGGCTTCGTATCGATCCAGCCCATCCTCAAGCAGGTGGTCGATCGGGTGCAGGAGCTCTACGACCGCGATAATCCGTCCGAGGTGACGGGGGTGCCGACGGGTCTGATCGACCTCGACGAAAAGACCTCCGGCCTGCAGCCCTCGGACATGATCATCGTGGCTGGGCGCCCGGCGATGGGAAAAACCACCTTTGCGCTCAATCTGGCCGAACACATCGCAATCGAACAGCGCCTGCCGGTGGCGATCTTCTCGATGGAAATGCCTGGCACTCAGCTCGCGACGCGTTTCATTTCATCGGTGGGGCGGATCGACATGCAGAAGATCCGCAGTGGCCGACTGACCGATGACGACTGGCAGCGCCTCACGATGGCGATGGGCAAGCTCTACGACGCGCCGCTCTTTATCGACGAGACGCCGGGGCTGAACCCAATCGATCTGCGCGCGCGCGCGCGCCGGCTTGCGCGCCAGTGCGGCAAGCTCGGACTGATCGTGATCGACTACCTCCAGCTCATGAGTGGTACTCGCGAGGGCGACAACCGCGCCTCGGAGCTGTCCGAGATCTCGCGCTCGGTGAAGTCGCTGGCGAAGGAGCTCAATGTGCCGATCATGGCGCTGTCGCAGCTTAACCGAAGTCTCGAGCAGCGCCCCAATAAGCGCCCAGTGATGTCGGATCTGCGCGAGTCGGGGGCGATCGAGCAGGACGCGGACATCATCATGTTCATCTATCGGGATGAGGTCTATAACCCGGACTCGCCCGACAAGGGTACGGCCGAGCTGATCATCGGCAAGCACCGAAACGGTCCGACCGGCACGGTGAGGCTAACCTTCATTGGCGAGAACACGCGCTTCGAGAATTACGCGGCGGCCTCGGGCATGTACTAAGGCAGGCTGTACGAAGCAGTGGGGGGACTGTCGTTGACGACCCGCTGGGCAGGGTGTTCGTCCGACGGGGTCCTTCTGATGCGCCCCCGATCGGTCGTCTTCCGGGCGGTGTTTTTTTGGGGGGGCATGGATTGATGAGTTTCTGATGTTTTTTGTTGTGAAGTTTTTTCTTGACGTATTTTTTTGAGTGTCTATACTGCGCAGCTCTTCAGCGGTGGTCGGTTTTCTTCGGAGCCGAGCGTGATGCTGAGGAGT
>QXGG01156782.1_pt1 | contig 14823 bp, 15 predicted proteins | sample 1982491 | NCBI WGS metagenome assembly QXGG01 (sample SAMN09924614, study PRJNA488089) | Wastewater metagenome, whole genome shotgun sequencing project. | isolation source: South African research farm wastewater | place: South Africa: Irene, Agricultural Research Council, Animal Production... | reverse complement strand
GGCAGAAGGTGCTGAGATTCAAAAATTTTGCGGTGATGGATGGTACAACGACTCAGATACTCCAGAGTGGTTTGAAGATTGCGAATACCGCATCAAGCCGCGCACTGTGAAGCATGAGGGGTGGGTGAATATATACAGGTTGCCCGGTGGTGAGTTTCCATCAACGGTCTGCTGCGTACATCCTACGGAAGAAACAGCAAAGACCGTTGCGGGAATAGGCACTGTCGCTAGAGTCAAGGTTGAGTGGGAAGAATCTTTATGAACGACGAAAAGATACTTGAGATAGCCCGCCGCTTTGATCCAGACGAACCTGATTTTGTAATGACGGAAGATAGCATCATCGCCTTCGCGCAAGCGATCATCCAAGAAGAGCGAGACGCGCATGGAATCACAGTACCACTTGTCGTCTGGGACAAGCTCAAAGACGTGAACTCGGTGGCGGACTTAATAAAGGCGATGAAAGCAGCGGAGGAAGAGAAATGACTTTTGAAGAGTATTGGGGCGAAGACCCAGACCCCGGAAAAATCACTGCGAAACATGCGTGGAACGCTGGTCAAGCCGCAGAGCGGGAGCGGATTACAAGGATTGTTGATGAGGTCGGTGTGCAAGGCAACCACGACGAGTGGTTTGACTGTGCCGATGCTATAGCAGGAAGGATTGAGGAATGAGCGCAAATATGGAATCACAACAAGACCTACTCGGCTTCCTCACCGGGCGGGGGTTTAAAAAATGCAAGAACACTTTAGCTTCACCGGAGAACGCCTGCGACTGGTACGCGGCGTGCAGATACCCAGCAGCCAGTCGGTGTGAAACAAACTCTAATAAGCACGGTATCCAGATCGTTGTGTGGCCGTATGAGTTGCAGTGGCCAGTCCACTTTGCGCCGGGAAGGACGGTAGAAATAGAAATCACCGGAGAAGCTAACGGGCAGTGGTACAAACTCTGCGCTTACTCTGTGCCGTGGGGTGAGATAGTCAAGAGATTCGATGAAATTACAGAGTCTCTTGTGGTGGCTTGGGACGCACTTCCGAGAGAAGAAAAAACACTGGAGGACGAATGATCTGCTACCGCGACCAATGCTACTGCGCGTCCGATTGCATCAACTGCGAATGCTTTCGGTATTTATCGGACGATGTGAAGACCCGCGCCAACGAAGTCGGATTGCCGATTGCGACCGCTGACTTCAGCCAGGACTGTAAAGACTATTTGACGGAGGAATAATGAACGACGAACTGACAAAAGAAGAACTGCTGGCAATGGTCGCCAGGCAAATGGAGACCATTCACTTCCTGCGGACCCAGATCACCGAGGCATTGCAGGCAATCGACAACGAAGCACCGGACCTCGCTTGGAGGAAGCTGCTGGCGGTGAAGGAGAGATTTCAGTGATTGAGACACTCGACACAAAAGGCGCTGCCGAACTGCTTCACGTCAGCGAAAAGCTGACCGCAAAGATGGCGCGAGAAGGTGAACTGCCCGCCGTCTGGTTGGCTGGGCAGTGGTTGTTCATCAGACACGAACTGATATCATGGCTGACCGACAAGGCCCGTGAGGAACAGCGTTTTCGCCGCGAACAGGCGATTGCAATGGCGGATATTGAAAGGCCGACTAGAGGCGCTGGTAGGCCACGAAAAGTCCATGCGGTCGGTTAAACGGGCGGTTAAATCGCTGAAGAACCTGTATTTGCTAGGCTTAGATACTTTGCAAATCCATCTAGCTCGGTTCGACTCCGGGACGCGCCTCCATAAATCAACGGTTTACGAGACTTTACGTCGCTTCAACCGACTTGAAAACCTACTGAAAATACCTAAAATCCCCTAGCAAGTCGGTCAACCGCCCGACTAAACGGCGCGAAAAGTCCATCTAGGGGGTTCATGGCTTACATCAGAAAAAGACGATCGGGCACCTACGAGATCGTCATCAAGCATCACTCGCTGCCGCAGCCGATCAACGCCAGCGCGGACACGGAGGCACAGGCGCGGGCGTTTGCTGAGAAAGTCGAAGCGCAGATTCGCGCTGGAACCTTGCCGGGTGAATACTATCTGGACCGCAAAGCCAGCCTTTACACGGTGGCCAAGTGGCTGGGTGAGTACGAGTCCTCGTCCAGCCCATCCGCATCAGACATCCCATTGCTGCCGATCATCGCCAAAGAGGTCGGCGGTTGGAATCTGAACAACATCACCCAGAAGCACCTGGCCGACTGGATCACGGCCATGAAGGCCCGCAAGCTGACGCCGGGAAGCATCAAGAAGCGCGTGGGGTGTCTCGCCAGGGCTGTGGACATTGCTGTCTATCGAGAGTTGGTGCCGGTCAACGTGATACGCGCCCTGCCCCGCAACTATGCCGCTTATACGCCGGATGACGGGGTGGCCGTGACGGACACAGCTAGGGATAGACGACTGGAGCCGGGTGAAGAGGATCGGATTCGGGCGGTCATGGTCGGTCAGCCAGACTTCGAGCGATTGTTTACGCTTGCGCTGGAAACCGCGATGCGGCTGTCTGAAATGTATACGCTGACTTGGGATCAGGTGGATATTCCGAAGCGGACCATCTTCCTCAGCAAAACCAAGAATGGCGACAAACGCCAGGTGCCCATGTCATCGGTGGTGGTGTCGATGCTGGAAGAAGCCAAAAAGCACAAGGAACGCGAACGGGTATTTTCGTGGTTCTGTGGCGACACACGCAAAACCACACTGCGTCTGTCCTATCACTGGCGGCAAATTTTCACCAAGGCCGGATGCCCTGATCTGCATTTTCACGACTGTCGGCATGAGGCGACTTGTCGTCTCTTTGAGCGAACCACGCTGACGGACACACAGATCAGCCTTATAACCGGGCATCGCGACCCGCGAATGCTCAGACGCTATAGCAATCTGCGGGGGTCTGATTTAGCGGCTAGGCTGTGGTGACTAATACTCCACCCCGCTCGCCTCGATAAACAGCGCATCCAGTTGCTCGTCCGTCCACCCCAGCGCCTGGGCGACGGCGAGGATGGTGGGCGATTGGCGCTTGAACTTGAGCGCGTACTCCCAAGCAGATCGGATCAGTTCCGGCGTTTGCGGATCAGCAATCAGCGCCTCGACCTGCGGCATCAGTCCAGCACGGCGAATGGCTTCGCGGGCCTGGATAGGATCGACTTCGAGGTCGTCCAGGTTCTTCCGATAGGTGATCTTCATACAACCACCTCCCCTTCCCAGTCCTTATACGGCCAGCACTCAACCCGCAGCATGTAAACACCCGCCAGCGGAAATTCCAACTCCACATTCCCTTCCACGTTCTCGTATCTCTCCCCGTTGATGAACAGCGTTGATCCCGCCGGGACACCTTGCAGGGTAAGCCCGGAAAGCGTAACAGAGGAAGCTGGGCGCTCGGTGGGTTGGCCGTTGAGGATGTAGTGAGTTCGGGTGTCCCATTTACCGTCCACATAGTCTCGGCCCTGCAGGTTGAGGTCTTTGGACTCTTCACTGGGGTAGAACCACGCCTCGCCAAGCACCCCTGTTGATTTGTCGTAATACGTTACGTCTATCATCGCTTAACATCCATCACATATAAGTAGCTGTCTCTCGGTATTCCGTTGTAATCGTAATCCCCTAGAGAATCTACCCAATATATTTCAAACGTGTAAGATTGAGTGCCTGTAGAAGGGGAACTGTCGATATAAAAAAGTGATGCAGACCCATTAGCTCCAACAAAACCTGAAACTACTGTAGAGCCTTTCTTGACTCTTAAATATACGTTAATCCCCTGCCCATGCCATTGGGCCACGGAAACAGTCCATTGAATGATGACTTTCCCGCGATTGCTGTTGGCTGGTAGTGATTGGCTGGCTGACACTATCCATGAGCCAATGGCTGGATAAATTGTTTGCGAGTTGCCACCGCCCAGTATTTCAGTGACAGCGTTTTCACCAATCCTATCCGTCGTAATACCGCCGACGATAATTTTATCGGCTGTAATAGTGCCTGCTGAGATCTTGTCTGCCGTGATGGTTCCGGCTGTAATCTTGCTGGCATTCAGCGACGCGATATTGGCGTCAGTGATAGTAGCATTGGCGATCTTCGCGCCTGTTATGGTCGCGTTGGCAATGTCTGCTGCGGTAATTGTGGCGTTGGCAATATTGGCGCTGGTAATCGTGGCGCTACCAATCTTCGCCCCAGTTATCTGGGCATCACCAATCTTTGCCGTAGTAATCGCCGCGTCGGCAATCTTGTAAGAGTCAACCGACAGGTTGGCTATCTTGGCGTTTGTGACTTGAAGGTCGCCAATGTTGGCTGTTGCTATGGTGGCGGTGGCGATCTTCGCGCCTGTTATGGTCGCGTTGGCGATATCCGCATTGGTGATGGATGCGTCGGCAATTTTGGCAGAGGTAATCGCTGCATCGGCAATATAGGCCGTACCAATAGCCGCACCGGCAATGTAAGTACTGATATTAGCCGAGGTAATCGAACTCAGGTAAGCAAAACCGCCGAAGGCCGGGACGTTGGCAATGTTTGACCAGTTGGCGGTACTGCCAAGACCCGCACCGTCTGTTAACTGGTTGGTGTTTTCAACGTAGTTGCCTGTGGTCGCCCAGGCAGAGCCATTCCACCGCTGTAGTACCCTGGTTGATGAGTTATACCAGAGGTCGCCAGTCGTTTTTGTGCCTGATGGCGCTGTCGTTGAGTAGTAGGTAGTGATCTTGCCGTCAGCGGTAGCTTGAGCCGTGTTTGCTAGGGATGCTGCCGCCGCTATCCCGGCGTCTTGTACTACCACCCATGTTGAGCCGTTGTATCGGTAAAGTTTGTTACCGTCGTCTGTATCAAACCACAGGTCGTTCACGGTGCCTGACGGTGCCGATGTCTGATAAAAAGTGACTGTCTTGCCATCAAGGTCAGAGGCTGCCGTGGCATCCAAAGCCGCCAATGTAGTTGGCCTTCCGGCAACCGTTGCCCAGTTGGCCGTGGTGCCCAGTCCTGCCCCGTCAGTCAGTTGGTTGGTATTGGTGTAGGCGTTAGATACCGTGACCCAGGCTGATCCTGTCCAGCGTTGCAGCAACTTGGTGCTGTCGTTGTACCAGAGGTCACCAAAGGCCTTTGTCCCGGCGGGTGCGCTGGTGCCAAAGTAGGTAGTGATCTTGCCGTCAGCGGTAGCTTGAGCCGTGGCAGCGTCGTTAATGGCGGTCCCGATGCTTTGGTCTTGCGCGACCACCCAAGACGAACCGTTGTATCGGTAAAGTTTGTTACCGTCGTCTGTATCAAACCAAAGATCGCCTAATGTCATGCCGGACGCCGGAGCCGTGGTTTGGTAGAAGGAATCAATTTTTCCATCAGCCGTATCCTGGGCCGAGGCGGCTGCGGTCAGTGCGGCATCAATACCGGCATCTCGTCGCAGAACCCAAGTGCTGCCAGACCTCAGATAGAGTTTGTTCCCGTCATCCGTATCTACCCAGAAATCACCGCTTGATACGCCCGATGTGGGTGCAGTGGCTTGTTGCCATACTGTATTTCGGGTGGCGTCAAAAGCGCCCGTGTAACCCAAGCCCAAAAGCGTGACATTGCTGTTCAGCCAACCCGCCGCCGGGGTGATATTGCCGGACGAGAGCGGTGTGCCAGCGGCAAGAATGACATTCCCGCTGGCGTCCTTGATGCTGAGTCCGCGAGAGTCAATTTTCTCAGCGGTGATGGCCCCTGTATTGATGCGGGCCATGTCGAGGAATCCACCCGTAATCTTATCGGCATTCAGCGTCCCGATTTTGGCGGATGTGATGGACGCATCCTTAATCATGGCGGCCTTGATGTAGGTGGTGCCACTCACCACCTCGAACGGCACAACATTACTGCCCGCTGACCCGACGACAAACTTATCGGCGCGGACGATGAAGCCTGACGCCCCAGCCCCTTCGTTATACAGTCCAAACCCAGCCACATAGCCGTTTACGTCCAGCTTGACGCTGTATTGCGCCCGCAGTCCGCCTGCGCCATAAATGGCCTCAAACTGCTGCTGAACCGTGGCCGACTGGCCATTGCCCGCCGTGATGCTGACCTGCTTCACGGCGGTGGCCCAGGGCAGGCCCACGTTCCAGGTGCCACCCGCCGCTTCGCAGGCGGACTTGGTGCCGTGAACCGAGGTGTTGCCGCCAATGGTGCAATAACCGATCTTGGCGGTTTCGATGTTGGTGATGCTGCTGACCGCAGCCGGAAGGCGCGTGTCGGTGGTTTCCACCCAGGCCGATCCGTTCCAGCGAAACGCCTTGTTGCCCTGGTCTGTCTGATACCACAGGTCGCCTGTGGTTGGGCTGGCAGGTGATGATGTGCTGGCCTGATAGAAGGTCCGGTTCTTGCTGCTGGCCGTGGCGCTGATGCCGTTGATGCGCTGGGCAGCGGCACCCGATGGGTTTGCCGTGGCGTTGCGGATGTCGAGAATTTCCGCCCAGCTATCCGCCAGCCGGGTGTCTGTGGTTTCGGCCCAGGCACTGCCGGTCCAGCGATAGGGCTTGTTGCCGTCATCGGTGTCAAACCACAGGTCGTTCGCCTTCAGCGTGTAGTTACTGCCTGAGGCCGGGGCGGTGGTCTGGTAGAAAACGCGGGTCTTGTTATCCGACAGTACCCGGACCGCTTCCACCTGGGAATACGATGCACCCGGCGCATTACGCCCAACGCCCATCCAGTCAATCGAATAGTTATCGCCGGAGCCGGTGCCGAGTTGAATCTCGACGGCGGTGATGGTGTTGGCGGTCCACAAGGCCAGCCCCGCCATGTCCCAACTGGCCTCGACGTATTCGCTGCCGATCTGAGCGGGTTCAGCGAGGCTGATGGTGTTGGAACCCCCCGCGTAGTAATAGCGCAGGGTGCCGTTCCAGCCGCTGCCGCCCGTGCGCTTCACCCGCAGCCGCACCAACTGATAGGCGCTGCCATCCACGGCGATGGTGGCGGTTTTGAACTTCGGATTGCTGCCAGTGCCGGTCACGGTCAAATACCCGCCAGAGACGGCGAGAGACGCACTGGTGCCAGTCCAGCCGGTGATTTCAGACGACTGGTCGAAGTACCAGATGATCTTGCTGTCGAACTGGCCGTTGCCAACGCTGACTTCGCTGATCTGCTGCACCAGGGTGTCATATTGACTGGCCAGTCGGGCGTTGACTGATCCGGGGATCAGCGACGAGGCGTCGATGAGGTCGATACGGCTGGAAAGGCTTCCGAACAGCTTATCCTGCGTCACCGTACCGGGGCCAATCTCACCATCAGACAGGCCATTGCCCCACGGCGAATACCAGACGCTGGCGGTGTCATACGGCCCGATCTTTTCTTCCAGCATCAGTGCATCGATGTCGAGGCTGGTGCTGTTGTTGGTGAGGCTGATGCCCAGTTGCCCGAACTCAGAGGTATCGGCGGACAGGTCGAACACACCAGACACGCGCACCCAGCCGGACGACGATGCGCCGGAGGTGAAGCTGGCACTGTGCGTGGTGCCGCCTTGGGTCTTGAGCCGGAGGGTGCCGCTGACTGCTGCATTGGTCAGCGGGCGGACATAGGCTGAGACGATCCACTTGGATGAGGGCGACAGGGCGATATTGAAGACGCTGCCCGATGCCGCCAGCCAGACGGTGCCACCGGCTGAAGTGGTGGTGAGGCGAACACCGTACTGCCCGTGATAGGTTGCCGCTGCCGTGCGGTTGACGGTCATGCCGCTGGTGTAATTGGGTGGCATGGACCCGGCCCACTCGAACGACGCATAGTCGTTGGGCATGAGGTTGATGCCTGATCCCGCGTTGGTATCGCGGCCCGGCACCTCCGGCCCCGCGATCTCGGACGGATGCCAGGTGGAGGTCAGATTGCCAACATCGACATCCCGCCACCAGTTCACCCGGTTGGCGAGGGTATCCGTTGGCTGTGCGGAGATCAGGGTATAGCCGCTGCCGGGACTGGTAGCGAACTCGCAGACAAAGCCGGTGGCATCTTGACGATACAACGACATCAGAGAACCTCCCCGATTTCAAATCCCACCGAATGCCGATCCAGATACGGCCAAGCAATCGAGTTCAACGTCCTGAACCTTCCGAGGAACCACACCTGATCGGGAAACTGGGTGTCGGGGTCCATCATCGCGAAGACTTCCTTCTCGATATCCTGCTGGCGCTGAATCTGAAGGTAGACGCCATGCGCCTCGGCCTGGGTCAGCCAGGACCACTGGCCGCTGACGATGCGGCGATTGGGACGGCTATCAAAATACTCTGGACCCGCCAGCGACTGCATGACCGTCGTCTGTGACTCGACGCCGATGTTCAACCCCCAGTCCACGCACACCTCCGGCTCAAAGCGCCAGCCGATAAACACGCGCCCGATCTCAATGTAGGCATCGGCGTTGCCGGTGTCGCTGATGACAATCTGCCAATAGCGGGCGGCAGTGGGGGTGAAGGCGTGGGCGAAGTCGTCACCGGCGTAGACCGTGACCGCCCCAGAGTCGTAGGCCAGCCCGGTCAGGTTGGAAAACTCGTAACCGCGAATCCGTACCGTGCCATTGGTGCTGATGTTGTGCCGCACCAAAGCGACGACGCCGATGGTCTGGTTTTCGCCGGTATCAATCACCATCGTGCTGCTGCTGGCCAGCGCGTCGGTGCTTCTGGCCCGCTGGAACAGGTAGCGCGTCTTGATGTTGGTCAGCGGGTAATCGGCATCCCAACTGCCGCCCGATACCGGCGCATCGTCTACCTGATTGGCGTACCCAAGAATGAAAGCCATGCGTTATCCCCAGCAAGTCAAATCGATGGTGTTTTGTTGGTAATCCACGCCGACACTGGTCACGGTCATCAAGCGCCCGGTGCCGTACCCCAGACGGGTTGAGGCGAGGTTGATGACGGCCCCCAGATCGAGGGTGGTGTAATACTGATGCGGGTTGGCCAGCGTCAGGTTCACCACATCCCGCCGAACGGCATACAGGTTCAGCCGCCGTGCCGCTTCGGCCTGGGCAATGCTGATGCCATTGAGGGATGAGTCGAAGCTGGTTTCCTCGGCCAGCAGGCGTGTGGTCTTGACCGTCGCGTTGACGGCCTCCTGTTCACGGGCCTGCTCTTTCAGCCATGCCGCCCGTGCCTCGGTGACAACCCCGGCCAGACCGTTCTTGTCCTGGACGGCATAGTTGATGTCGGCCTTCATCTTCACCGACCAGAACGGCAGTTGTGCTTCCGGCTGACGTTCGGCGTCGATGATGAGGTCGTCGGTCAGAGTGGCGACGGGTGAGCCGGTGGGTGCATCGAAGCGGGCGAGACGGAACTTGCCCAGCGCATCAAAGCCCCACCACGCGCCGACACTGGCGCAAATGCGGTCCAGCAGACTGGCGGTGGTCTCGTCACCTTCCACGACGATGCCGAGGCTCCCGGCGTTCTTCTGATTGAGTGCGGTGAAGTCAGCCGCCACCCAGTCGGCACTGGTCAGCCCCTTCTCGGTGAGGATGCGCTGGATCAGTCCGGCTGCCGTGATCTGAAGGTGATCCCACTTCTCCACCACGCAAATCGACAGTGTGTTGATGGGCGTCGAGCCGAGGCGAATCAGCCCCAGGGGTGGGTAAGCCCGCCATTGGCCAGCCGGTGGGTCAAAGGTGTAGAGGTCAGACAGGCTGTTATAGTCTGTCGCCTTGGTCAGATACGCGCCACCGTCGAAAGCATTGACGATGGCATCGACAGCACCCGCATTGCACTGGTAGACCAGCTTGCTGCTGTTGACCAAGACGGGCGTCATCAGCGCCACCCGGCCAAATAGCCGGGGCTTGGTCTGGCCCTTGATGTCGTCCGCCGTACCTTCGACGCCGAGCGGTAGGGCGTTGTCCCCAGCGTACTTGGCCGTGGCGAAGGGTTGATCCAGCGTGACCGCCTTGTCGCGCAGGCGGAAGCTGATCCGGTCCTTCTCGATGCCGAGGGTTTCGATGGTCGCAGTCAGTATGGTCGTGAAACTGGCATAGGTGCCGTCACGATCACCCCACTTCAGTGTCAGGGTGCGCCCGTCGAAGAAATCCTCACCCAGTGCCGCAATGGCATTGTCTGGGTTCAGCAGGGTGAGTTCACCCCAGCTTTGTCCGGTGCGGCCCGACAAGCCCGACATGGACCGGCTGAAGGTGGCCGGGTTCTCCATGCGGGGCGTGTAGAAATCGCCCGCCGAGTCGAAGCCGCTGCCTGACGCAAACAACCAGACCTTGGTCGTCTCGGTGGCTGGGTCATACGCCTCGATCTCCGCGAGGAAGATGTGGGTAAAGCGCCGGACGAAATACGCCGCCCCTGCCGGAGCCTGATCCAGCAGCAGCCGATCCGCATTCTCCGCAAGGAGCCGGTCGCTGGTTTCGAGAAGGAGGTAGTAAGTCACGGCTTACAGCCCCAATGCCGCCCGTTGCTGCCGACCCCATTGGCGGCACTCCTCGGCCCAAACCCCAAAGGCAATCACTTCGTCCTCTTCGCCCTCCTGATACACGTACAAGCCATTTGCGACACCGGTCGCAATCCTGTTCAGGAAAAGCTCCTCATCCAGCGGATAGCGCTCGCGGATGCGCTCGATGACACGCTCGGCAATCAAGCGACAATGGGGAGACGCGCCCAGAATCTGATAGCGCAGGTCTTCCGTGACCGTCACGGGGTTGATGATGCTGTCTGCAATCTCGGCGGGCTGATCGGCGGGCAGCGTTACGCCTTCAGGCAAGGCGACATACGTCAGTCCATCAGACAGCGTACACAGCTCCGTTCCGATACGGGCGTGCATCGGCCCTTCCGGCTCGCCGGGAGCGGAGTCGAGCGGCAGGCGCAGTTCGACAGTCCTGAGGGCGTCGATAAACTTTCGGTAAGCGACGATAGAGGTCATGGTGATGATCCTGTTATATAATGATTACTAGCCGGAGAACTACGTTAGGAAACCTTATGAGATATATTGATCTGACTGGGCAGACTTTTAACAGATTGACTGTACTGGCCTATGCTGGGCGAGATGAAGAAGGCAGAAGCCTTTGGGAATGCCGCTGCGAGTGCGGCAACACTAAAACCACGAAGGCGGCTTATCTCAAGAAAGGTCGAGTAAAGTCTTGTGGGTGCATGTCGATAGATCAGAAGAGAAACGCAGCAAAGAGCCAGAGTCACCCATTGAGCCGAAGGAATAAGCCAGTTGCTAGACGCTGCTGGCAGAACATGATTGCCAGATGCACTGACATCAACGGCAAAGATTGGCAAAATTACGGCGCAAGAGGCATTACCGTCTGTGATCGCTGGCTGGTGAGCTTTGCCAATTTCTTTGCGGATATGGGCGACCCAGGTACTGGAATGACTTTGGATCGCATTGACGCAAATGGACCCTACTCCCCTGAGAATTGCCGATGGGCCACGCGGAAAGAGCAGAGTAATAACCGCCGCAACAATAGGTGGCTTACCGTTGATGGAAAGACCATGACGATGGCGCAATGGGCGGAACATGCAGGTATTTCGTGGGCCACCATCCAAACCAGACTGTCCCGAGGCTGGAGCGCAGAGCGAGCGGTCAGTGAAGCCGTAAACCATAATCACAAGTAAAGGGCCGCCCGCCCGCCCACGTTGTTGTACGCGCCCGCCCGGACATAGCTGAGATACAACGCCCACACCCCCGCAAACGAACTGCCTAACCAATACCCACCGACAATCGGGCACATTTCATTGGGCCGATAATCCCAGAAGCCATCACTACCAAACGCATTGGAGCCACCGACAGCGATGGGGATGCCTGCTCCGGCCGCTTGCCAGTCCGCGCCACTGGTCGCGGTCGAAAGCACCTGAGAGGCACTGCCGAAGGTTTTGTAGCTATTGGACGCCAGCGCTTGACCGATCGTGGCTCCCAGGTTGTCGTAATTGGTTGAAATGCCGCTGGACCCAAACAGGCTGGTAGCGCTACTGGCGTCGGTGCCAATCAAGTCACGCAGGCGCTTGCTGGTTTTCAATGCGTAGTAGTTGGAGCCATCTGATGTCAGGCCAAAGGCGACCTCCCACATCGAGCCATTGAGATCAGAGACCCCACAGGACTGGCCGTTGTGGGTGGTTTTGGCAAACAGGTTGGCCGATCCCGCTTTAGGCTTGTTGGGGTAGGTGCCGTGCCCGGCAGAGAGGAAGGTCAGCGAACCGTCATTGACGTCACCCAGGGCATTGTTATTACATCCCTTGGGGAAGCTGTAGGTAGCGTCGTACCAGGCACAGTAGGTGTTATTGCTGGAAGCTTGGGCGTGAGCCAAAGACAACAACGCCAGCGCCTTGTGCATGAAGATGCTGGCCGAGTGGAATCCCGCCCCGCGTTGGCTGGCCGCTTTCTGAATGAAGCCATAATTGTTGGTGCCGACGCCGGTCAAAGCGGCGATGCCGGATTGCGAACCATCGGTATCACAGGGAATACCGAAGCGGACGGAGCTGAACACCCCGTTGCGATTGCTGCACAGGTACTTGTCCATGAAGAAGCCGGTGACTTCCCCGCCGTCATAGAAGGCACGGTGCAGTGCATACCCAGCCGCATTCGCTGTTGCTACATCGGCGTAAGCGGAGCGCTTTTTGATATCGAGGACGTTGGTGCTGGTGTACTTATAGAAAAAGGCCGGCACCCACACCATCACCGAGCCATCGGTGAACTGGTAATTGCCGTAGTCGGGGCTGTAGGGCGAGAACGTGCCGTTGCTGACCGGCGTCACCCCGGCGGGAAGCGGGCCGGGGCAAATCCCCACGCCAAAACCAGCGCCACCAGCAGCGCCAATATCGTTAGCCGCACTGGCCGCACCCGTGACCGCGATAATCGCCTGCCGTACCCGCAAAGGCGACATAGACCGAAGGGCGGTTTCTGACCCGGCCTCCATTTCAGCTTGGCTGGCTGAGACGGTGGGGATATCGGCATCGTAGGGTTGGACATTGGTGCCGATGACCAGGCCCAAGGTGGCGCGGGCAGTCGCCGCATCGGCGTCATCAATCAGTGATCGACCATAAGACGACAAGTCAGCCAATGTTGCAGTGCCAGATCCGGTGAAATAGGGCAGCTTGTTGGCGGCTGACGTTAACCCTGCCAGGGCCGACAATTCGGCGTCTGCGGCCTGCTTATTGTTGAGCGCCGTCTGCGTGGCCGTGCTGACGGGCTTGTTGGCATCGCTGGTGTTATCGACGTTGCCCAGGCCCACATCCGATTTGCTCAGTCCGTCCTTGACATACGCCTTGACCGTGCTGGCGTTGGTCTGCTTGGTTTCACCGTCTTGGACAATGGCAAGATCATCCGCGTTGTAAATGGTGGTGGCGGTATTGAGTTGACTGATTTTCTTGTCGGCCATGTCAGCTTCCTACGGTAAAGCGTTGGGTGCGTTCCATTTTGGAGAGGCGCTGTTCCATACCGGACAGCTTCTCGATGATCTGCGGGTTGGCATTGGATTGGGTGACGACGACCGCTCGCATCTCGGCCTTCAGTTCAGCAATGGCCTGAACGATCTTGCCGTCGTTGCCACCGCGCAGCGCGTCGCGGGTTTCGTCAGCGGTCATCACCTGGGCGGGGCGGGAGAAGCGCACCAGTTCCGGGCCTTGCTCGCCGACGAGGGCCATCCCGGCTTGGGCGTAACCACCTTTGGCGTATGCCTGAATCGGGTTGAGTCCGTTATTGACCAGGATGCTGTTGAGGGCTTCCAGTTGTGCGGTATTGAGTCGGGTGCCCGCCTGTAGCTGTTCAAGCTGTGCGTTGGCCAGGTCAATCGCCCGCTGGGCATTCTCTTGCGCGATGCGCTTGGCTTCATCCGCCTGACGCTGCGCTTCTTGCCGGGTGAGTTCGGCCAGTTCCTGCAACTTCCTCAGATCGCGCTCGGCGGCTTCCCGTGCGGCTTTCATGGCCGCATTCTTGTTCGGGTCACTCAGGTCAGCGATGGCCTGCTGGGTGGCTTTCTGCGCTTCCTCGATCTGCTTCTGCGCGGCCTCACGGATAGCATCAGCCGTCTTCTGGCTGGCCTCGCGCATGGCGTCGAGGTTGTCCTGTTGGGCTTCGCGGATCGCGTCGAGTTGCTCGGCTTGAATCTCGCGGATTGCGTCAAGGCGGTCGGCCTGGCTTTCGCGCAGCGCATCCAGACGCTCGGCCTGGCTTTCGCGGATGGCATCCAGCTTTTCGGATTGCAACTCGCGCAGCTTGTCCATCTCTTCGGCCTGGGCTTCGCGCAGCAGGTCGATACGGGACTGGATGGAGTCGGGGTCGGGGGCTGACATGCCGCCGATAGCGGACATGGCATTTTTGACGGCATCAAAGGTGTTGGCGTACTGAGTGCCGGAGCCGTAATACTGCTTGCTGGCTTCAAGGTAAGCATCCGAGGCACCGGACAGCTTCTGCATCGCATCGGCATCACCGCCCTGGGCGCGGGCGAGTAAATCCTGATACTGCCGCTGGGCTTCGGCCAGACGCTGTTCAGGGGATAGCGGGCTATTGCCGCCCAGCGCCATGCCCCGAACGTAATCGTTGATGCTGGCGATGGCATCCTTCAGCTTGTTGGCCGCATCGAGTTCGTCACCCAGCGCCTTGAGTTGCGTGTCATGCGCCTTCTGCAAGGCTTTCTGTTCGGCGTCGAACTGCTTCTGCACCAACTTGTTGGCCGCATCAAAGGCTTTCTGTTCGGCCTTGATCTCGGCTTCGAATTGCTTCTGCGTCAGCTTGTTGGCCGCGTCGAACTGCTTCTGCTGGGCCTTGAGGGCCGCTTGGTCGATCTTTTGCTGGGCCTTGATGGCGGCTTTCAGTCGGTCGTTTTCGGCTTCGATGGCGGCTTCAGTGGCAGCGTTGATGGCGTCAATCTGCAACTGGAGGGCCGCATTGAGCCGCTCCGTCTCGGCGGCGATATAGGCTTGCTG
>QXGG01044781.1_pt1 | contig 14854 bp, 14 predicted proteins | sample 1982491 | NCBI WGS metagenome assembly QXGG01 (sample SAMN09924614, study PRJNA488089) | Wastewater metagenome, whole genome shotgun sequencing project. | isolation source: South African research farm wastewater | place: South Africa: Irene, Agricultural Research Council, Animal Production... | reverse complement strand
CTGCGCTGGGCATCACCTTCACCCAACTCGCCACGCCAGGCTTCTAGGGTGTAACCGTAGTCACTTTCAATTTGATAGGCTTCAAGGATGCGGCGGTACTTTTCTGCCATGCTGACATCGGCGCGCGGCATTAACTCTTGTAAAGTCGCCAAACGGTCGGCGCGTTCTTGCGGTAAGAAGGGTATATCCGCGTCAATAAACTCGGCCAAGACCTCAACCATGCGTCGCATCTGCGGCATTACGGCGGCCTCGCTCTCTTGCAGGGCGTCTAATTGCTCTTGATAACTGACCAGCTCTTGATGCTGCGCCGCAATTAACTCGCCGACCTGCTCATTGTAGCCTTCCAGCGCTTTTGCTTTAGCCAGCGTGCTGCTGTATTCATCCAGCATGGCTTGGGTTGCATCATCTAAACGCTCAATGCGTTTTTGCGAATGTTGTGCCGTTTGGCTGAGTTTTTCACTTTCGCTGAGCGCCTGCTCTAAGGTTGTGGCACTGAGAACAGGGCTCACCACCGCACAACATAAAAGCAGTGAGCGCAAAGTTGTTGCTTGCATGGATACAGATCCCTTAAAGTTGCTGGCTATTAATAGCAATCATTATCATCTAGACACAGAGACAAATCAAGCGCTCAAATTCAAATTTGTTATACAGTTACATTGCATAGGGTGTCTGCAAAACATCTTAAGGTAAAGCGCTTCACAGCCACGCAGCGCATAAAGGACAACATGTCGCACAAGTGATCGGCTGACATGTGCGACTATGAATGGCATTAATTATTGCAGATCACGTTATTACAGGCATTTTAACAAGGCATGGTCAAATCAGTGAATAGTACCCAGCAGCAACCGGATAAAATACTAAAACGCCAATTACGCCAACAATTGCAGAGCATTATTGCACCTGTAAAACAGCCGCTATATCTAGCCTTAACCTTTGCCGTACTGGGTACGCTACTGTTTATTGCGCAAAGCTGGCTGCTGGCGCAACTGTTTATCGGCTTACTCGATCATTCACAAGCTGCCCGCCCGCTCAGTGCTGCCTTTGATGTGCGTTATGCAGTGACTTTGCTGCTGTGTTTTACGCTACGTCCAACCGCGCACTATATACGTGAGCATCTGTCGCAAGCCGCCAGCCTGAATGCCCGCAGAGCCTTACGTAAACGTCTTTTGGATACCTTGGCAGGCTTAGGTCCGGAGCGACAAACGCTAGGTGCTGATGGTGCTTTAAGTACGCAACTGCTGGAACAAGTGGACGCCTTAGATGGCTATATCAGCCGTTACTATGTGCAACTCTACCTGGTTTTAATCACGCCACTGCTGATCAGTATTGCCGCTTTTTATTACAGCCCGTTGGCAGCCATGTTAATGCTGCTGACCGCACCTTTAGTGCCCTTGTTTATGATTTTGGTGGGTAGCGCTGCCAGTCGTAGCAGCCAGCAGCAAATGGCGGCGATGAGTCAACTCAGCAGCCGCTTTCTCGACTGGGTGCGTGGCATGCCTACTTTGCAACATTTAAAAGCCGTATCGCAGGCGCAGCATGATGTGGACAGTTCAGCCTCTAAATACCGTGATACCACCATGAAAGTACTGCGTTTGGCCTTTTTGTCCGGCGCGGTCTTAGAGCTGTTTTCATCACTGGCGATTGCTCTAGTGGCGCTGTATTTAGGCTTAGGTTTACTGGGAGTGCTGCCATGGGCTAAAGGTGTGATTCCAGTGCCTTATGCCGGTGCGTTGTTTATTTTGCTGCTCGCCCCTGAGTTTTATGCGCCGCTGCGGCAACTGGGCAGTGACTATCACGCCAAAGCAGAAGCCGAAGGTGCGATTGAAGAGTTACTGCCATTACTAGAGCAGCACACTTGGCAGCATCCGGGTCTGCAGCCACTACAGCTTCATCAGGCGCCCAGCCTGACGCTCAGCGGCGTCAGCATTACGGCACACAATCAGCGCCTGCGTTTACCCGCCATCAACTTAAGCATCGCTGCGGATGAGCGCATTGGTTTGCATGGTGCCAGTGGTAGCGGTAAATCCAGCTTACTCTTGGCGTTGCTGGGTTTTGTACCTTATAGCGGTCGCATTCACGTCAATGCCGATTCGCTTATGGACAGCCTGCGCAGTGATTGGCACCGCCAGTTGGGTTATTTATCACAACAGCCCCACTTCAAACGCGGCACTATTGCTGACAACTTACGCTTAGCGGGTGCCAACGCCAGTGACGCGCAACTGCTGCAGGTGCTCAGCGAGGTTGATTTACTCCCCTTGGTGCAGCAATTACCCTTGGGACTCAATACACCACTCGGTGAGCGCGGCCTCGGCTTGTCAGGCGGGCAATTAAGCCGCCTAGCCATTGCACAACTGTTATTGCGTGACGCCCATATTTGGTTGCTGGACGAGCCCACGGCGCATTTAGACACCGACACCAGCGCCACAATTAACAGACTGCTAGAAAGGCTGAGCACAGGTAAAACACTGATTTTAGTCAGCCACCACTGGCAAGGCTTGCAGTGGCTGGATCGACATTTAGATTTAAACGCTCTGCGTATACAAGAGGAGCCGTCCACATGCTAAAACCCATTCGTTTACGCAGCTTACTGCGCAGCCGTCAATCGCACTGGGCGTTAGCCTTATTACTGGGGGCTTTAACGCTCTTCTCAGCCATTGCTTTGTTAGCTACTTCTGGTTGGTTTATTACGGCCTCAGCCATTGCCGGCTTAGTGATCAGTAGCTCATTTACCTTTGATTACTTTCGCCCCGCTGCGCTAATTCGCCTCTTCGCTATCGTGCGCACAGCGGGCCGTTACGGTGAACGTGTCACTTCGCATCATGCCACCTTGTCACTGCTAAAGGATTTACGCAGCCAGGTCTTTCGCGCTTTAACTCTACAGACCCGCCCCATCACCCAAGACAGCACCACATCCGCAGTTACCATGCACCGCTTGGTGGCTGATATTGATCGGCTTGACCGCTTTCCGCTGCAGTTTTTAGCGCCGTGGTTTTGGGCTGTATTAATTGTGCTGGCCTATCTAGGCTTTACTTATTGGCTGCAACCGCAACTGATGTATGCAGCGTTACTAGGCTTAATTGCGGCTTTATTAGTGATACCTGTGCTGGGCTTTTGGCGTGGACGTAAACTGGCTTTAAACGATGTACAGGCCGCTGAAACCCGCCGCGAACACTTTCTAGAATCGCTTTCATTACTCACCTCGCTGACTTTGTGGCAAGGCTGGCAAGCGCAGCAACAGGATACGTTAAACGCCGACGAGCACTATCAAACACAACACTTGCAGCAGCAGCGCTTAATCAGCCTGCTGACGCTCGCTCAACAGTGGGCTTTGGCGGCCAGCTTAGGCGGTGTGTTATGGGTTGGTGTTCCACTGGTTTCAGCTACACTCATTAATGTACCTTGGTTGCTTGCCGCGGCGCTGGCGCTGCTAGGCATCCATGAAGCGCTGGTTCCTTTAGCCAGCAGCTTTATTGGTTTAGGCCACAGCCAAGCTGCGCGTGACCGTATCAATCAGCTGATGCAAATCAGTGACACGCCTGCACCCGCAGAGACTCAAGCACCACGGCCAACAGCGCCTTTTCGCTTACAAACACAGCAACTCAGCGCCTGCCTCCCCGGTGCACTCAACGGCCCCAATAACATTGATATCGATCTGAGCAGCGGACAAACATTACTGATTACCGGTGCCTCTGGCATTGGTAAAACCACGCTGCTCAAAGTGTTAGCCGATGCCCTAGCGCCCAGCAGTGGCCGTTATTTAATCAATCAGCAGCCTGTTGAGCACTGGCAACTGGATGAGTGCATCGGTTATCTGCCACAACAATTGGATATTTTTGATAGCAGTTTAGCCCGTAATTTACGCTTGGCTGACCCGCAGGCGAGTGATGAACAACTGTGGCAGGTGCTGCATGATGTCGCTTTAGCTGATTGGGCCGCTGCGCAAAACGGTTTAGCTACAGCACTGGGTGAATACGGTGCACAGATTTCTGGTGGTCAGGCGCGCCGTGTAGCCTTGGCACGCTTGTTACTGGCGCAGCGTCCGATCTTGCTACTCGATGAGCCTTTTGCCGGTTTGGATAACGACAGCAGTTATCAGGTGTTGGCTGCGTTAAAGCAGCGCCAAGCCGAGGGTGTGCTGATCATAGTCAGCCACCACGTGCTGGATATTCCAGGTGCCCAACACTTGCATCTCTCTTGATCCGTACAGTGCGCACACCTCAACGCTCAGGCTAAAACAAGTCGGGCTGCTCGGCTGCATCATCATCGACTTGCGCCGCCTCTTGCAGCGCTGCTTGCTTGGCCTTAAGTACACGCGCTTTACGTTGCTGGCATAGACGCACAACATGGCGCTTATCAGCCTCACTGAACTTGAGCCAATACAAACGCTCATCTCGCGAACGCAAACAGCCTTTGCAATAGCCTCTATTATTGGCCTCGCACACACCAATGCAGGGACTGGGGATTTCAAAGAACTCAAGCTGCTGCATAAAACGGCCTTTAATCTGCATGACTGCTAGCAAGCAGTCTATTGCGGGTCTGCATTCTTAGTTTTAATCGGCTGGGAAACGGCGCATTAAATAGCCTCTAAAAACTAAAAACACAAGCTAAATATATTTTTAAAACACTTGATTTTCTGCAAGTGCAAGCAGCATGCGGGGTTAGGCGCGATCATCTGATAAAGCTGTTGCACGGCTCGTTTCACGCAGTTGATATCAACCGCCCTTTACCCTATATTGCGTCTCGCGATACAGATAAACACTATATGATGTGTTTTGAGCATAAGCCCGCATTACATTAGTACACATTAACTTTCAAGCATTATTGCGCTAAAAAACCTTAAGGACCTCATTATGACAGACTTTAAAGCCATTAAAGTAACCAAGCGCGATGGTCGCCAAGAGCCCATCGAATTAGACAAGATCCACCGTGTTCTTGATTGGGCTGCAATGGGTTTAAAGAATGTCTCGGTTTCGCAAGTCGAGCTGAAATCACATATTCAGTTCTACAACGGTATCCGCACTAAAGATATCCACGAAACCATTATTAAAGCAGCGGCTGATTTAATTTCTCAAGATACGCCAGACTACCAATACTTAGCTGCGCGCTTGGCGATCTTCCACCTGCGTAAAATCGCTTACGGTGAATTTGAGCCGCCACATTTGTTTGATCATGTCACTAAGCTGACCAACGAAGAGCGTTACGATAGCCATATCTTACGTGACTTTGATCGCGCTGATTTTGATGAGCTCAATGACTACATTGACCACGGTCGTGATATGAGCTTTTCTTATGCGGCGGTAAAGCAGCTGGAAGGTAAGTATTTGGTGCAGAACCGTGTCACCAAAGAAGTCTACGAAAGCCCGCAGATGTTATATATCTTAATTGGTATGTGCCTGTTTGCTGATTATCCAAAAGCGACACGTTTGGATTACATCAAGCGTTTTTATGATGCTATTTCACTGTTTAAAATTTCCCTACCGACGCCGATTATGGCCGGTGTACGTACGCCATCACGCCAGTTCAGCTCCTGCGTATTGATTGAGTGCGGCGACAGTTTAGACTCCATCAGCGCCACTACTTCAGCGATTGTTAAATATGTATCACTGCGTGCCGGTATTGGTATTAACGCTGGCCGCATTCGCGCAGTTGGCAGCCCGATTCGTGGCGGTGAAGCGCAGCATACGGGCTGCATTCCCTTCTTCAAACTGTTCCAAGCGGCGGTTAAATCCTGCTCGCAAGGTGGCGTACGTGGTGGTGCAGCAACGCTGTTTTACCCGATGTGGCACCTAGAAGTTGAATCGTTATTGGTGCTGAAAAACAACCGCGGCGTTGAAGAAAACCGCGTGCGTCATATGGACTACGGTGTACAACTGAATAAGCTGATGTACCAACGCTTGATCAAGGGCGGCAATATCACCCTGTTCTCGCCGCACGAAGTGCCGGGTTTATACGAAGCATTCTTTGCTGATCAAGAAGAGTTCGAGCGTCTCTACGTACAGTACGAACAAGATGACAGCATCCGCAAGCGCACTATGCCAGCCGTTGAGTTGTTCTCATTAATGATGCAGGAACGTGCCAGCACTGGTCGTATTTACATTCAGAACGTGGACCACTGCAACACGCACAGCCCGTTCGATCCAAAGGTTGCGCCGATTCGTCAGTCCAACCTGTGCTTGGAAATTGCTTTGCCCACCAGCCCGCTGGAAAATATTAACGAAACGGATAAAGAGATTGCACTCTGCACTTTATCAGCCTTCAACCTAGGCGCTATTGAAAGTCTGGACGAGCTTGAAGATCTATCCGATTTAGTCGTGCGCGCACTGGATTCATTGCTGACTTACCAGGATTACCCTCTGGAAGCCGCACGCAACGCCACTATGAAGCGCCGCACATTGGGTGTTGGCGTGATCAACTTCGCCTATTACTTAGCCAAGAACGGTCTGAAGTACTCTGATGGTTCAGCCAATGCGCTGACACACAGAACCTTTGAAGCCATGCAGTATTACCTGCTCAAAGCCTCGAACAATCTGTCAAAAGAATTTGGCCCCTGCACTGCGTTTGATGAAACCACCTACGCACAAGGCATTTTGCCCATTGATAGCTACAAGAAAGATCTGGATGCCATCTGTAATGAGCCACTGCATTTAGATTGGGAAACACTGCGCGCCGATATTGTTAAACACGGCCTGCGTAACTCGACTTTGTCCTCGTTGATGCCGTCAGAAACCTCCAGTCAGATTTCTAACGCAACCAATGGTATTGAGCCACCACGTGGCTTGGTGACTATTAAGCAATCAAAAGACGGCATCCTCAAGCAAGTTGTACCCGGCTACGACGAGTTAAAGGATAACTATGAGTTGCTCTGGAGCATGCCCAACAACGAAGGTTACTTACACTTGGTTGGCATCATGCAGAAGTTTGTTGACCAAGCGATTTCAGCCAACACCAACTACGACCCACAGCGCTTTGAAGGTGGTCGCGTGCCGATGCAACAGCTGTTGAAGGATTTATTAACAGCCTATAAGTTTGGTCTGAAAACACTGTACTACCAAAACACGCGTGATGGCGCTGATGATAGCCAAAGCGATATGGAAGATGATTGCGCTGGTGGCGCCTGCAAGATTTAAGGGTGAATATTTATGAAATACAGCACTTTTTCATTAAACGATAACGATCAACTCAAAGAACCGATGTTCTTTGGGCAGCCGGTTAACGTGGCGCGTTACGACCAACAAAAATATCCAATTTTTGAGAAGTTGATCGAAAAACAATTGTCGTTTTTCTGGCGACCAGAAGAAGTGGATGTTTCTCAGGATCGTACCGACTTTCGTAATTTGCCCGATCATGAGAAACATATTTTCATCAGCAACCTTAAATACCAAACGCTGTTGGATTCAATCCAAGGCCGCAGTCCTAACGTGGCTTTCTTGCCTTTGGTGTCAATTCCAGAGCTAGAAACCTGGATTGAAACTTGGTCGTTCTCAGAAACCATTCACTCGCGCTCGTACACGCATATTATTCGTAATATCGTTAATGATCCTGCCGTAGTGTTTGACGACATTATGCGCAATCAGCATATCATTGAGCGCGCGGGTGATATTTCTAAGTATTACGATGATGTGATTCATTACAGCATGCTCTATAACAAGTGCGGCCCAGGCACCCATACGCTGAATGGTAAAACTTACGAAGTCAGTTTATTTGAACTCAAGCGTAAGCTGTATTTGTGCATGATGAGTGTCAACGTGCTGGAAGCGATTCGTTTCTATGTCAGCTTTGCGTGCTCCTTTGCCTTTGCAGAGCGTCGTTTAATGGAAGGCAACGCGAAAATCATTCGTTTAATTGCCCGCGATGAAGCGCTGCACTTGACCGGCACCCAGCACATCATCAATATCATGCAAGATGGCCAAGACGACCCCGAAATGGCTGAAGTCGCGCGTTCTTGTTATGCAGAAAGCGTTGAGATTTTTAAACACGCTGCTGAGCAAGAAAAGCAATGGGCTGAATACCTGTTCCAAGATGGTTCAATGATCGGCCTGAACAAAGGCATTCTCAATCAATACATTGAGTACATCACCAACTTACGCATGCATGCCGTGGGCCTTGAGCCAGCATTTAGTAATGCCTCGCACAACCCGATCCCTTGGATCAACGCTTGGTTGGTATCAGATAACGTGCAGGTTGCACCGCAAGAAGTTGAAGTCAGCTCTTACTTGGTTGGTCAGATCAACTCAACCGTTTCAGCTGAAGATTTAGGCGAGTTTGAGCTTTAAATGAGCACCGTTATGCAAGTCATTACTGAGGATTTAATCTTCCAATTGGATCAGTCAGAAACACTCCTCGAAGGTCTTGAACGCACTGGCCACCAGGTTGAATACCAGTGCCGCAGCGGTTACTGCGGCGCTTGCCGCGTAACCCTGCGCGCCGGTAGTGTGGACTACATCAACACCCCGCTAGCTTACCTGCGCCAAGACGAAATCCTCCCCTGCTGCTGCCGCGCGCTCGAGCCTTTGGTGGTGAAGGTCAGCTTGAAGAGTAAGTACAGCGCTTGATCTTCAAAATAGCAGGGAGAATCTTTGGTTCATGAAAGATACGCCTAAATATGATGCACCCGCTTCTGAAACCGAATACCAACCAAAATCTAGTAATAAAGTTCTGAAGAATACCTTAGGTATTACCGAACCTGCTGAGATGAATGATGTTGAATCTGAGCTTTTATTAAAGCTGTATGAGAAGATTTTTATTCAAAACCCTGGCATTGAACAACTGCAACTTGATACTGTCTTGAGCTGGCATAAACAATGGTTAGCAAATATCTACCCTGCATGGGCTGGTCGGCTGCGCTCAACAAATATAAGTAAAGATGGATTCACTTTTGCAGCAGCGAATCAATTAGAAAGATTACTGACTACTTTTGAGGACGATTTTCTAGCAGCGTTTAAATCACTGCCATTAATGTCTCGCCAAAATATTGCTGAACTCTTAGCCAAGTCGCATGTGGAATTTATTTTGATCCATCCCTTTCGCGAGGGTAATGGCAGAATATCGAGACTATTAATCGATGTAATGGCTGAAAAAGCCGGATATGGTGTTTTAGATTATAAACTGTGGGATGAACATAAAGAGTTTTATATTCGCTCAATACAGGCGGGTGTCAGTGGCGATTATCAACACATGATTAGACTGATGGATGATATTCTGCCTGCAGACTAAAGAGCCAATAAAAGAGACTGATATTTTGTGCGGTTTTCTTTTAGCTTTTTTTCCACAGTTTTTGTGGGTACGCCTGTCTCAATAGCTGTTGAGCTGGCTACTGAGCGATAGATCATATCGAGGGTGACTTTTTTACTTTCTTCGCGCTTACGCATTGTGATCTCCAGTTCGTATCGTTCAGAATAATGACCTAATTTTAACATAAAAAACACACAGGTGCCTGTGAGTCACTGCACGGCTCATTAAGACTTAACAAATCGCTGCTATAGGGCATATAAACCCAATGAACACAGTAAACCGCCGCTTCTCCGTTGCCCCTATGATGGATTGGACTGACCACCACTGCCGCTACTTTTTGCGGCTGATATCTAAGCGTGCGTTGCTCTATACCGAGATGGTGACCACCGGTGCAATACTGTATGGCGATAGCGCGCGCTTTTTGCGTCATGACCAGTCTGAGCATCCGGTAGCCTTACAGTTGGGCGGCAGTAATCCTGTGGATTTAGCCGCTTGCACAAAGATGGCGGCTGCGGCGGGTTTTGATGAGGTGAATCTCAATGTTGGCTGCCCGAGCGATCGTGTGCAGAACAACATGATTGGTGCCTGCTTAATGGCGCATCCGCAGTTGGTTGCTGATTGCGTCAAGCAGATGCAGGATGGCGTTGATATTCCGGTCACGGTCAAGCATCGCATTGGGATCAATGGCCGTGACAGCTATGCCGAGCTGTGTGATTTTGTCGGCAAGGTACGTGATGCCGGCTGCACAAGCTTTACTGTGCATGCGCGGATTGCCATTTTGGAAGGCTTGTCACCGAAAGAAAACCGCGATATCCCACCGCTGCGCTATGACATTGCCGCGCAGCTTAAAACTGACTTTCCAGATTTGGAAATCATCCTCAATGGCGGCATCAAAACCCTTGAGCAATGCACAGAGCAGTTACAAATCTTTGACGGCGTGATGATTGGTCGTGAGGCGTATCACAACCCTTGGTTGCTCAGTGAGGTCGACCATCAACTGTTTGGCGATGCGCTGCGCGAGATCACTCGCACAGAGATTCTAGAGCAACTGCGCCCTTACTTATTGGCGCATATCGCTCAGGGCGGCAAAGCAACCCATATCACTCGACATATTCTTGGTTTGGCACAGGGCTTCCCCGGCGCTCGACGTTTTCGCCAGCTGTTGTCGGCAGATATTTACAAAACCGATGAACCCATGCGCATTTATGATCAAGCTGTGGCGGGTCTCGAAGGTCGTTAAGCGCATAGAAATTATTGCATCCGCAGCAGTGCTCAGTTATGTTCTGTGCACTCTTTTTTAGCCTCAGATCGCAGTTCATACTATGACGTCAAAACTCGAACAATTAAAACGTTACACCACAGTGGTTGCTGATACCGGTGATCTAGATGCCATCGCACGTTTGCAGCCCGTTGATGCCACCACCAACCCATCGCTACTGTTAAAGGCGGCCACCTTCCCTCGTTATGCTCAGGTGTTAGCGCAGATTCAGCAAGATTTTTCTGGCAACCCGCAAGCGGCCTGTGAGCAATTTGCAGTTGCTGTCGGCACTGAAATCTTATCGCTGATTCCAGGTCGTATTTCTACCGAAGTGGACGCACGCTTATCCTTTAATGCGCAAGCCACGTCTGAGTATGCCCTGCGCTTAATTGATCGCTATGAACAGCAAGGCATTGATCGTCAGCGCGTGCTGATTAAAATCGCCGCGACCTGGGAAGGCATTCAAGCCGCACGGCGCTTAGAAAAGCTTAATATTCAGACTAACCTGACGCTATTATTTTCCTTTGCTCAAGCTGCCGCTTGCGCCGATGCTGGGGTGTTTTTGATTTCCCCTTTCGTTGGTCGTATTTATGACTGGTACAAAAAAGCACTCGACCGCGAATACGCAGGCATTGAAGATCCTGGTGTGCAGTCGGTGTCGCGGATTTACCGGTATTACAAAGGCAACGATTATCAGACCATTGTGATGGGTGCGAGTTTTCGTAACCTTGGCCAAATTGAGCAACTGGCAGGCTGTGATCGCCTAACAATCAGCCCAGAACTGCTAGAGCAATTGAGCAATGAAAGTGCACCTCTGGAGCGTAAGTTGCAGGCAGGCGCCAAGGGTGAAGAGCGCTTACTCGTTGATGAAGGGTATTTCCGCTGGGCACACAATGAAGACGCCATGGCGACTGAGAAACTCGCTGCAGGTATTCGTGCTTTTGCTCGTGATCAAGAGAAACTAGAGAAGCTGTTTCGTTAAGTACTGTTAATGCTCTCTTGCGAGTGCGGGTTCAGTTCTATATGGGTGCGGATGCGGGCCAGCGGCCCGCGCTCCCAGCAGCAACGCTTAACATCTAGGTTGGGATTTACGCGTTGCTACTTTCTAAAGCGCTGACTAAGTCACGAAAGGCATCGCGATTGGATTCATTTAGACTCATCAGGATCTGATGTGCTTCTAACACGCGCTCTTTGACCACAGCTTCTGACTGATCCTGCTCTGGCAAGTCATCCAAGCACTCAGGGCAAGGGGTTGGCGTGTGTACCAGATTAAATACTTGGTTAAAACCCATCGAGTCAAGCACACGACTGACGTCAGGGTTGGTGCTGGCCAAAGTCGGCAGCATGCCAAATTTACGTTTCGACAAGATCGACAGCTTAGCTAAAAGACCTAAGGTCGTGCTATCAATACTGATCACTTCGGTTAAATCAATCACGATTGAAGTAAACGAATGGGCTTTAATGATGGTCTCGATTGTTTCGTTTAGCGCCGAACAGAAGGTTAAGCGCACATCACCTACACATTTTAAAACAAAAGTATCGTTGTATTGCGCACACTGAATTTTACCATTACTCATGCAAGATTCCTGCTCAGCACCAGCATAGCGATATCATCAGGCATATTGCTGCAGTTAGCCAGCCCTAAACGTTCTACGGCTTGAGTGTAATCACCCTGCACAGCGGTCATCAATTGAGGTAATGCCGCCTCGCTGGTGATTAAACACTGCTCTGGCAGCACATCAAATATCCCGTCAGAAAACATACTTAAACTGAAGGCCTGCGGTAACGGCATCTGCTCATCATTAAACTGCGCGTGCTCAAATAAGCCAACGGGCTGCCCTTTGCCACGCAAGAAAATTGCTTCACCTGCCGTGTACAAAATCGGCGACGGCAAGTGTCCGGCAACACTCCATTGCAGTACATCTCGACCAGTATCAATAATGGCGCAAATCAAAGTCACATGCCGATCAGAGCCGTACATCAATAAACGCTGATTAAGATAGGTCAGCACCTGTGCCGGTGTGAGCGCAGCACTCAACGCAGCGGCATGCGCACTGAAGATGTACTCGTTCACAATACTTTTGACTAACATGCTAATCAGCGCAGCGGCAGTGCCACTGCCTGATACATCAGCCAAATAAGCAAACAAACGCCCATCAGGCAAAGCACAGTAATCCAGTGAATCACCGCTCAAATAGAGCGCGGGAACAACGCTGTGCTCAAACCTAATGCCTTGCATCTGCCAAGGTGTAACTGGACGTATCTGCTGTTGCAGATATTGACCAGTACGTTGATCGTCTATGAGTAAGGCGCGCTGTTTTTGTAGTAACAGCAGCTCCTCAGATGCAGCCTGTGGGCTACTCTGTTGCGGAGTCAAATGCATAACTTATAAATCGTAAATAGTGTCTAAGCGCAAAAGGTACTCTCATCATTACTGTGATTCAAGGGTGGCTATCGTCAAAACGGCTCAGAATGGATAACAGGCTCACAATACAGCGCTATTGCTGAGCGCAGCACTTTACATTTCAAGCAAGATCAGTAATGTTAAGCACAACTCATACAGGCCTTAGCGGCCGATGTGCTCATCACAGTTTCACATGCGCTTATTTGGAGATACTGCATGATTGATTATAGCGAAAAACGTGATTTCATCCGCATGCGCGTTGAAAGTGATATGACCTTTTCTTACAACGGCCAAACCTACGCGGGCACCTGTATCGATTTATCGAGCAAAGGTATGCAAGTTGAAACCGATGCCAATGCAGCTATTGCAACTGGCGCAAATATTCGAGTCAATATCCCCTCTACTCACCCGCAATTACCGGGCCTAGAAGCGGATACTAAAGTGCTGCGTGTTGATGCACTCGAAGACAACCGTATCGCCTTAGGCCTAGAAATTACTGCAATGCAGTAGTTTAAAAATCATCAACAACATTACCGTCGCGTACTTTGAACTCGCGGTTTTGTAAAAACGCGTTACGTACAAAGCGGTACTTGTCACCGGTTATAAAACGCTCTTTGGATAACAAGTTAGCGCGCACATCAACCAGATTTAAACCCATAGCACTGTTGCGTACCGGTACATCGTTGATATAACGAAAGCTGCTGACATAACTGTCAGGATAGATTGCCAAACCATCACGCACAGTACTTGGACCCAGTAGCGGTAGCACGACATAGGGACCGCTGCTAACGCCCCAAGCACCTAGGGTTTGACCGAAATCTTCATCACTGCGCTGCAAGCCCATTTTTGTTGCCACATCAAAAATACCGAGCACACCAAAGGTGGTGTTAAACAGAAAACGTGCGGTATCAACGCCAGCATCATGCAGTTTAAACTGCAGTAAGTTGTTGGCTAAGTTAGTCGTTTCACCTAAGTTACGAAAAACGTTATGAATACCCCTCTCAACTGCATCAGGTGTCACTTTTTTATAACCCTGAGCTAAAGGCTTGAGCGTCCAGCGGTCTACGGTGTCGTTAAAACGAAAGATCTTGCGGTTGGTACGCTCCCACGGATCTTCTCTTTCACCAAAATCCTGCCACTCGTCATATTCATCGGTAAAGTCTGTTTCTTGCGCTAGCACAGCATTGGGCAGGCTTAAAACGCCGGCAACCAGTACAGAGCTGACTAGACAACGCACCGACGTGTTTGAAAATTGCTGCATGACTCTCTCCAACCGTTATACAAATAGAGCATCGCTCAATGAATGCTGCATCACTCAGCAGAGTGTGCAGCATTCACACATAGTTTATTGATCCGCAAAACGCCAACCGGTACCGTCTTTACCATCTTCTAACACGATACCTAAAGCGGTGAGCTCATCACGAATGCGATCGGATTCAGCCCACTCTTTATTTTGACGCGCCGTTAAACGCGCAGCGATCAAGGCTTCAACCTGTGCGGCATCCACGCTTTTTTCTGCACCGGCTTGTAAAAAGGCATTCGGCTCAAGCTGCAAGATACCTAAGACTGCACCGAGCTCTTTCATACGCGCGGCCAAACCTGCAGCTGCAGCAGGATCGTGCTGATTGAGACGGTTCACTTCCCGCGCCATCTCAAACAACACTGAGCAAGCCTCAGGCGCATTAAAGTCATCGTCCATCGCCTTGGTGAAGCGCTCAACAAAGGCTTCACCACCGGCCGCAGGCACGGTCTCGATACCTTTTAACGTTAAGTAAAAACGCTCAAGTGCTGATTTCGCTTCGCGCAAATTATCTTCTGAATAATTAATTGCGCTGCGGTAATGACTGGACACTAAAAGATAGCGCACCACTTCGGGGTGATACTTTTCCAGCACATCACGGATAGTGAAAAAGTTACCCAAGGATTTGGACATCTTTTCGCCATCCACGCGCACCGCTCCG
>QXGG01148420.1_pt1 | contig 14856 bp, 12 predicted proteins | sample 1982491 | NCBI WGS metagenome assembly QXGG01 (sample SAMN09924614, study PRJNA488089) | Wastewater metagenome, whole genome shotgun sequencing project. | isolation source: South African research farm wastewater | place: South Africa: Irene, Agricultural Research Council, Animal Production... | reverse complement strand
GTTTTGGCAGGTGCATGCTGACTTAAATAATACGGCGCAGGTCAATACGCGCTTTGAAGTGGTGCGTGATGCGGGCAAAGCCTTCCGTCCGGTGAGCAAAGAGCAAACAGATGCCGCTTTAAGTGTGCTGAAAACCGCCGACTACTCAGTGGTCAAGCGTGAAGATAAACCCACCAGTAGCCGTCCGAGTGCGCCTTATATCACTTCGACTTTGCAGCAAGCGGCCAGTACGCGTTTAGGTTTTGGCGTAAAGAAAACCATGATGCTGGCGCAGCGTTTATATGAAGCCGGTTACATCACTTATATGCGTACCGACTCGACCAATATCTCTAACGATGCCATTGAAATGGTGCGTGGTTTTATTGAGCAAGAGTTTGGTGCTAAATACCTGTTAGACAAACCGGTGTTTTACAGCAGCAAACAAGGCGCGCAAGAAGCGCACGAAGCGATTCGTCCTTCCGATGTCAACACACAAACCGCTCAACTTAAAAGCATGGAACGTGATGCCGAGCGCTTGTATGAGTTGATTTGGCGTCAGTTTGTCGCCTGCCAAATGCCTGCAGCAGAATACATTGCCACCAGCTTAACCGTCGAAGCTGCGCAGTTTGAATTACGTGCGCGCGGTCGTATTCTGAAATTTGATGGTTACACCCGAGTGCAGTTACCCCAGGGTAAAGGCGCTGAAGATGCAGTGCTGCCGGATCTGAAAAAAGGTGATGTGCTGGAGTTGCTCAAGCTTGACCCTACTCAGCACTTTACTAAGCCGCCCGCGCGCTTCAGTGAAGCCAGTTTGGTTAAAGAGTTAGAAAAACAAGGTATCGGGCGTCCATCCACCTATGCGGCCATTATTTCGACCATTCAAGACCGTGGTTATGTCGCGTTGCAAAATCGCCGTTTTTATGCAGAAAAAATGGGCGATATTGTCACTGAGCGCCTTGGCGAGAGCTTTGCCAACTTAATGGACTACAACTTTACCGCGCAAATGGAAGAGCGTTTAGACCACGTTGCCCATGGCGAGCTGCAGTGGAAACAGTTGCTTAACGATTTCTACAGTGACTTTAAGCAAAAGCTCGAAGCCGCTGATTCGACTGAAAATGGCATGCGTGAAAACACGCCAACGCTGACGGATATTCCTTGTAAAGAATGTGGTCGTCCGATGATGATTCGCACCGCATCCACAGGTGTGTTCTTGGGTTGTTCTGGTTATGCTTTGCCACCTAAAGAGCGCTGCAAGTCAACCATGAACCTGATCCAAGGTAATGAAATTGCAGAAGACGATGAGGGCGAGTCTGAATCATTATTGCTGCGTAATAAGCGCCGTTGTGACAAGTGCGATACGGCAATGGATGCTTATTTGCTGGATGAAACGCGCAAGCTGCATGTGTGCGGTAATAACCCCGACTGCAGTGGTTTTGCAGTGGAAGAGGGCGTATTTCGCATCAAGGGCTATGAAGGTCCAAGTTTAGAATGCGATAAGTGCGGCAGTGAAATGCAGCTCAAAACCGGTCGTTTTGGTAAGTACTTTGGTTGCACCAATACCGAATGTAAAAACACTCGTAAACTGTTGCGCAGTGGTGAGGCGGCGCCGCCAAAAATGGATCCAGTGCCTATGCCTGAGCTCAAATGTATCAATGTGGATGATACCTATGTGCTGCGTGATGGTGCTTCAGGTATGTTCTTGGCCGCCAGCCAGTTTCCAAAAAAACGTGAAACCCGTGCGCCTTTGGTGCTTGAGTTGCTGCCGCATAAAAAAGAAATTGATCCTAAGCATACTTACCTGTTTAGCGCGCCCACTCATGATCCTGATGGTCAGCCAACAGTTATTCGTTACAGCCGCAAAACCAAAGAGCAGTATGTGCAGTCGGAAATTGACGGCAAGCCCAGCGGTTGGAAAGCTTTTTACGACGGTAAGAAATGGCAAGTGGAAGATAAGCGTAAAAAATAATCCAAAGTTGGCAGTCATGCGCAGAGTCCAATAGTGGCTCTGTGTGACTTATTTAAATTTTTAAGAGTTGTTTATGTCCAGTGCGTTTTTGGAAATTGTTGAATTGCCTGACGGGCGTATTGTTTTGCGTCGGGCTGAAGAAGATACTGCGTTAGTCACCCTGACTTTTTCAGCGCAAGCGCGTGACTTTTTAAAAGCGCGTTATATTGATATTGCTAAAGAAATGTTTCATGCCGGTTTAATGGCCGCTGGGCAGTTGGCTGAAGAAGACAGCTTCGAGGACAGTGATGACGATGATCCAACTGGACACACGTTGCACTAACTGACGCTATGGAGCATTCCCGTCTGAGCAGTGCCAGCAAAGTGCGTTTGCCTGAGCAGCCTTATGAGTTGTTATTGGATTTTTTGACTGAGCGCTTCAAAGCAATCAGTCGTGAAATGTGGCGTCAGCGTATGCGCAGCGGCAAAGTCTTGGATGCCCAGCAGCAGCCTTTATTGCCTGAGCAACGCTATCAGGCTGGCGCGCTGGTTTATTATTTTCGTGAAGTGGCAGATGAGACTGTAGTGCCCTTTGTTGAGACCATTTTGTATCAAGATGAACACTTGATTGCTGTGGATAAACCGCATTTTCTAGCGACCTTACCCGCCGGTCGTTATGTTGAAGAAACTGTGTTGCGCCGCTTGATCAAGCGTTTAGCGAATCCTCATCTTGTGCCGATTCATCGCCTTGACCGGCTCACTGCTGGCGTGTTGTTGTTTTCAGCGAATCCTGCGAGTCGCGATGCCTATCAAGCCTTATTTCGGCAGCGTAAAGTGTTTAAATGCTATGAGGCTTTAGCCCCAGCTTTGCCTGATAGGCAGTGGCCTCTGCGCCATACGAGTCGGATGGAATCAGCGCAGCAGTTTTTTCGCATGCAAGAAGTGGCAGGTGAGGCGAACAGTTTGACCGTCATTGATGCCGTTGAGCGGCAAGGTGAAGTCTGGCGTTATGCCTTGTATCCAGTGACTGGGCGCAAGCATCAATTACGCGTGCATATGGCCGCGCTGGGTGCGCCTTTGCTCAATGATCCGCTCTATCCAGAGCTGCAAGCCATTGATCGGCAAGAAGATTATGCGCAGCCGCTGCAATTGTTGGCTAAGCAAATCAGCTTTATCGATCCTTTTAGCGGCGTTTTGCGCAGTTTTAAAAGCCAGCTCAGTCTAAACGTATAAGTTGGCCAATAAACACTAGTCATAGTGGTCTGAAAGGGTCTATAATATGCGCCGGCCAGATCGGCCCCCGTTAAGGTTACTGCAATATCCCGAAGCACTGCTTCGACTGCTTGTCCTGTACAGGACTATCCTAGACGTTTTTCTAAAACAGCGTTCTCGCAAATACTCGCAAATAGGCTGCCAAAAGGGCGACCATTATGGTCTTTCACGGCGTGTGCAGCTTTCATGGGTCTTTGCGGATGCACATAAGGCATACCAATGACCCAAGAAATCGAAAACACTCCAGCAGCGGGTACTTTTGCTACCCTTAATCTTCACCCGTCCGTACTGGCAGCTATTACTGCAGTGGGTTACGAAGAGCCGTCCCCAATTCAAACTCAGTCCATTCCGTTGATTATGGCTGGCCACGATATGATTGGTCAGGCACAAACCGGTACCGGTAAAACCGCTGCGTTTGCATTACCTATTTTGTCGCGTATTGATCCCATGCGTCGTGAAGCTCAGGTGTTGGTCTTAGCACCGACCCGCGAGTTGGCACTGCAAGTGGCCACTGCGTTTGAAAGCTTTGCTACACAAATGCCCAGCGTTAACGTTGTTGCTATTTACGGTGGCGCGCCTATGGGCCCGCAGCTGAAAGCGATCCGTAATGGTGCGCAAGTGATTGTCGCAACCCCAGGTCGTTTAGTTGACCACTTGAGCCGTAATGGCGGACTGCTGTCGACGATTAAGTTTTTAGTGCTTGATGAAGCTGATGAGATGCTCAAGCTTGGTTTTATGGATGACTTAGAAGTGATCTTTAATGCCATGCCTGACGAGCGTCAGACTGTATTGTTCTCAGCCACTTTACCAGCGTCGATTCGCGGCATTGCTGAAAAACACTTGCGCAACCCTCAGCAAGTTAAAATTGCCAGCAAAACTCAAACGGTTGCGCGTATTGATCAAGCTCACCTGATGGTGCATGCAGATCAGAAAGTGAACGCTGTATTGCGTTTGCTTGAAGTTGAAGACTTTGATGCGATGATTGGTTTTGTGCGCACCAAGCAAGCGACTTTAGATATCGCCTCGGCGCTGGAAGCTAAAGGTTATAAAGTGGCTGCACTTAACGGTGACATTGCACAAAATCAACGCGAGCGCGTGATTGAGTCTTTAAAAGATGGCCGTTTAAATATCGTGATTGCCACTGACGTTGCTGCGCGTGGTCTTGATGTACCGCGTATTACTCACGTATTTAACATTGATATGCCGTACGATCCTGAGTCGTATGTACACCGTATTGGTCGTACCGGCCGTGCTGGTCGTGACGGTCGCGCATTATTGTTAGTGACGCCACGTGAGCGTCGTATGCTGCAAGTGATTGAGCGTGTGACGGGCCAGAAAGTTGCAGAAATTTTACTGCCTGACGCTAAAGTTATTTTGCAAGCGCGTATTCGCCGTTTGACGCAAAACTTAGCACCGCGCGTTAAAGATAAAGAAAACAAAAACCTTGAGTTGTTGGCGCACTTAACCACCGAACTCAACTGTTCAGCAGAAGACTTAGCTTTAGCATTACTGGCTAAAACCACTGAAGGCCAGGCCTTTACTTTAGATGGCGTTGAGCGTGAGCAGCCAGTTATGGCGCCACGTGGACGCAGCGAAGGTCGTAATGAAGGTCGTGGTGATCGTGGTGGTCGCGGTGAAGGCCGTGGCGATCGCGGTGGTGATCGTGGCGAAGGTCGTGGTGAGGGTGGACGCGGTCGTGCGCCTTTAGCCTTGAGCGAAGGTAAAGTACGCTGCCGTACTGCGCTGGGAACCCGTGATGGTGTTGCTGCGCGCAACCTGTTAGGTGCGATTTTGAACGAAGGCGGCTTATCACGTGATGCGATTGGTCGTATCCAGATTCGCGAAAGCTTCAGTCTCGTTGAGTTGCCAGAAGAAGGCTTAGAGAGCCTGCTGGGTAAGCTGAAAGAAACGCGCGTGGGTGGTAAAGCACTGAAATTGCGTCGTTACCGCGAAGATTAATTCGCGCACTGAGCCTGCTCGCTCAGTGATCTAACGTCCAAAAACCGATTCAACTTCAGTGTTGAATCGGTTTTTTTGTTTTAAGATAAGCCTTTTGTTGTGTATGTGATTTTGAGTTGTTTAGGCTGATGTTTGCGCTTAAGCACTGCAATACAGCGTTTTAGAATGATTTTTAGGTGCGAAAATGACGTTACGAATATGTATTTTAGAAGCCGATGATCTGCACCCCAGCTTGCAGGACACCTTTATTGGTTTTGGGCAAATGTTTAAACAGTTGTTTAGTGTGCACGCTACCGAGATTGAGTTTCAGGTGTTTAATGTTGTGAACGGTGATTACCCGGACAGTGAGCAGTGTTTTGATGCGTATTTGGTGACGGGCAGTAAAGCAGATTCATTTGGCGAAGACCCGTGGATTGTTCAGTTACGCACATACTTACATCAGTGTTTTGTTGACGGTGAAGTGTTGCTGGGTATTTGTTTTGGCCACCAGGTTTTAGCTTTGGTGTTGGGGGGTGATACGCAGCGCTCCAGCAAAGGTTGGGGGTTGGGTGTGCATTGTTATCAGTTGGCAGCACAACCCGAATGGTTAACCGCTGATGCGGCTGAGTTTGAACTTTTGATCAGTCACCGTGATCAAGTGACCGCATTACCAGAAGGGGCGCAGTTGTTAGCGCGCAGTGAGTTTTGTGAAAATGCTGCCTTTGTGCTGGGTGATCAGGTGCTGTGTTTTCAAGGTCATCCTGAGTTTACCCATGATTTTTCTCATGCTTTATTGCAGATACGTCAATCGATTTACTGCCCTGATGAATATCAACAGGCTTGTGCCAGCTTGTTACGTGAGCATGATGGCCAGCAAGTTGCATTGTGGATGCTGAATTTTATTGAGCATGCCAAAGAAGTCAGTCGCGCGCAGATTAAGGCGCGTGCTTTAGCGCTGGATCGAGAGTCATTATGTTTGGCTTGAGCCTAGAGATCATCAGTCCGTACATGGTATCGCTGCTGATTGGCAGCACCTTGCTCGGCTTGGCTGTTTTGCAGTCTGTGCGCGTACACGCGTTACGCAAGCAGTTAAGGGATGAGCAATTAGAGCGATCGACTGCGCAACAGGACTTACATGCGCAAGACATTGAGCTACAAGTGCTTTCCAGTCAGCAGCAGCAAGTGCAGCAGCAGCTTGAGCAACGCGAAGCAGAGGTGCAGCAGTATAAGGCTGAGCAGCGCACTCTGCATGAACAGTTGTTGCAAGGACGTGGTGTAGCCGATGCGGCGCGAGCGGCCTATCGTGAGCTCAAAGAGCAGCAGGCAGCGCATGAAAAAAATCAATTGGAGCAAAAGGCTCGCTTGCTTGAGTTGCAAGCAGCGCATCAGCAGTTACAGCAAGACTTTGCTGGGCTCACGAGTCTGAGTGCGCAAAAAGAGCAGCATCTACTGGAGCAGCAGCAATTACTTAAAGACAGCCGTGAGCAGCTCAAATTGGAGTTTGAGCAGTTGGCTGGGCAGATTTTTGAAGCGCGTGGGCAGTCGTTGACGCAAAGCAGTCAGCAGTCATTAGAAACCATGCTCAAGCCGTTTCGTGAACAAATTGATGGTTTTCGGCAAAAAGTTGAAGATATACACCACAAAGATGTGCAACAGCAGGCGTCGTTACAACAGCAATTATTGCAGCTCAAAGAACTGAATCAGCAGATGACCCAAGAAACGCATGAACTGAGTAATGCCTTGCGCGGCCAGAAAAAAACTCAAGGTAACTGGGGCGAGTTAATTTTAGAAAATGTTTTAGAGCGTGCGGGTTTGCAGTTGGGTAAAGACTTTGCTCGCGAGGTGAGTTTTACCACCAGTACAGGACGTAAACGCCCGGATGCGATTGTTTATTTACCACAAAACAAACACCTGATTATTGACGCCAAAGTATCCTTAAACGCTTACTTACGCTATGTGAATGCTGATGATGAAACCCTGCGAGCTACGGCCCTGTCTGAGCATGTGCAAGCCTTTTCAGCGCGGGTCAGTGAGCTGGCTGAACGTGATTATGCCGCGCTGCCGGGTATTAATGCGCCTGATATGGTGTTTATGTTTGTGCCGATGGAGTCAGCTTTTGCTGATGCTGTGCGGGCTGATGAAGGTCTATTGCAGCGGGCGATTGAACAAAATATTCTCATTGCTACGCCCAGTACCTTATTGGCGAGTTTAACTATCGTGCGTCAGTTGTGGCGCTTTGAAGAACAGAGTCGCAGTACTGCAGAGTTGGCGGAGCGCGCCAGTAAAGTCTACGATAAATTGCGTATTTTTCTCGGCAGTATGGATGCCATTGGCAATAGTTTAGAGCGTGCGCAAGATGCCTTTAGCCGCGCCCGTGATCAGTTGGTGGATGGGCGCGGTAACTTGGTTAAACAGGCGATTGATTTTCAGCAGTTGGGTGTGGCCGTAAAAACTGAAATTGCCGAACAGTGGCAAGACCGGGCTCGCTTAGAATTGCCCCATACTTCGGCGCAGAACCCATCTGCCAAGCAGACGGATTAGCGATTTAGATGGCTGAGCAGCTGTTTGACTGCACTGATGGACGCTTGCTTATGTTGCAGCTCTAGCTCACTGAGGAGGCGAGTAAAGGGCAGCTTTTCAGTACTGCTCAGATCACGCCAAGCCTGATGTGTTGGGATGCTTTGTGTGGCATCAAAGACAGTGTGCAGCACCTGGTAGTCCGCTTGCATACCCAGTTCGGCATCATAATGATCCAAGATCACCTTGATACGAATACAACCTTCAGCCCAAGGCATTTGCTCGGTAAGAAAGCTGTTAGTCAACACGATCAGATCATCACGGCGTTGCTGTTTTTGTTTGGCGCACTGCTGGTTGAGCTGTTGCTGATGACGCCACACTTTGCGCCATAATAATAAGGCGTAAGCGGCTAGGCCGAGAATCGCCAGAGCAGCCACAACGAACCAAAGAGTTGGCATATTAAGCACCGTGGCACTTCTTGTATTTTTTCTGACTGCCACATGGGCACGGATCATTGCGCCCGATTTCTTTTAACGGATTGCGTACCGGCTCTTGATGGCTGTGGTTGCAATGTGGGCCGTGGACGTGGGGTGTCTGTGTGTGTTCGTGATGCTCATGTTGGCAGTCTGGGCCGTGTACGTGTTCTGTAGAGGACATAATAATTACTCGCGAATGTAGTCGCCGGGAATGATATCACCGTGACGTAGGATATTGATTTTTTTGCTGAATAAAAGCCCGGTTTTTAGATCTGCATGCAGGGCGTAATGGATGGGCTGATCAGGTTTTTCGAGCATACGTACGACAACTTTCATATGCCGCCACAAATTGGTATGCACTGGAATTTTGAAATAAGCATGACTATTGGCCGGTACGGTCAGCCATTGGTTGTTGCTACCGCTGGCTAATGGCGTGTCATTTAATAAGACGCGGTAGCTGATACCACGCACGGGCAGGCTTTGCGAGTTGGGGTTGTCCACGCGAAAATGTAAAATAAACTGCTGCTCAAGTAGTTTGGCATGCACTAGTTCAACATCAATCAGTTGCACATCAGGTTTTTTAAAGCCACTGCTGAACCAAGTTGAGCACCCACTCAGAGTGCTAAGTGCGGCCAAGAATACCAAGAGAGCTGGTGTTTTTTGTATAGTTGCCAAGTAACGCATTGATTAACTCCAAATCTCACGGCAAGGTAGCAGGCGAATGCGAGGCGCAGTGAATAAAGATGAACAGTGCCTGTTTACGCAGCATATATCAATTAGATTGCCGCGCGAATCATGAATTATAGAGGGTTGAGTATGCAACAGTTTGAAATTGCTTTTTCCGGTGAGATTTTGCCGGGCGCTCAACTTGAGCAGGTGAAGGTGGCGATTGCGCATTTGTTTAAAGCCGACGAGGCATTATTAGCACGTTTGTTTTCCGGTCAACGTATGGTGATCAAGCAGCGTTTAGATGCCGAGGCCACTGCTAAGTATCAAACAGCTTTTACGCGCGCCGGTGCGCTGTTAGAAGTGCGGGATTTAACTGAGGCAGCGCCTTTGCCTGATGCCATGGTTGTTCCAGCTCCAGTGGCAGCGCCTGCGCAGCAACAGCCTGCAGCTCAGCCAGTAGCGAGGCAGGCACCTCAAACTGCAGCGGTCAATAGCTTAGAAGTGGCGCCGCGTGATGAATATATGGCCGCCTTTGCGCATGTGCAGGCGCCTGATTTTGGTATTGCGCCTGTGGGTGAGGATTTACAACCGACGCCCGCCGAGGTGCCAGCACCTGATTTGGACTTGTCAGGGATGGCTTTGGCTCCGGTTGGTAGCGATATGGGGCAGTTGCCGGGCGCAGAACCCATTACTCCACCGGATACCTCGCACCTGAAAGTGTTAGATGAGTAACTTGGTTAACTGAAGGCGTGTGGGTTTGTCAGGCTTTAGAGGTAGGCTGCGCAGCATTTTTTAAATTTTAAGCCGCTCGCGCACGGGCAGGGTGCATTGCGCTCAGCATGCAACGGCACATTGGGGTCGTAAAAGTACCACTGCTGCGCCACTTTAATAAACAGCGAACGCTCATGGTGTTGATGCTCGCCTTGGGCGTCTTGCCAGTGCGCAATAAATTCAACATGAGCATGGCGCTGGTCGGGCGCTAAGCTTGTGCTGAGTAGATCTAGGCCAAGCCAGTGGCTGTCTTGGCTCCACTGACTGATGGCCGTTACATCAAGTTGAGACTGTTGCGCAGGTAGGCTGGTATCTCGAATAAAATCAACCAGATGGTGCACGTAAGCACTGTAACGCGCACGCATCAGTGTCGGCGCGCACTCAGCAATTGCGCCACTGTGATAGCGGCCGCAGCACGCTTGATAGCTCAGCGCTGAATTGCAGGGGCAGGGAAAAGCAGCCGTCATAACGAATCCATAAAGCACAAATGGTTTAAGCAAGCTATCATACGTTTTAAACAGGCACTGAACAAACGTACAGTTCGATAAAGTGGATGCAGCATGCTCAGCGATGAATTAAAAAATACCATTCAAGGCGCTTACACACGCTTTTTGGATGCTAAAGGACTTAAAGCGCGTTACGGGCAGCGATTAATGATTGCTGAAGTGGCGAAAGTATTGGGCGATATCGCTGTGGACGACGAGGGCAAGCGCTCGGGTGAGCCGGCTGTGGTTGCCATTGAAGCCGGAACCGGTACGGGTAAAACTGTGGCCTACAGTTTGGCCGCGATCCCTGCCGCACGGGCGGCGGGCAAACGCTTAGTGATCGCCACAGCCACCGTAGCCTTGCAGGAACAAATTGTTGATAAAGACCTGCCCGATATCATTAAAAACAGTGGGTTGAGTTTCAGTTACGCCTTGGCGAAAGGGCGTGGACGTTATTTGTGCTTATCCAAGCTGGATGCTTTATCGCAGCACGGTGAAGCTGAGCAAGCCACCGCGCAGTTATTTGCTGATGATGGCTTCCATATTGATATCGACAGCGACAGCGAAAAACTTTTTAGCGAGATGATCAATAAGCTGGCCAGTAATCGCTGGGATGGCGACCGTGATAGCTGGCCGCAAGTACTCGAAGATGTGACCTGGTCACGAGTCACCACGGACCATACGCAGTGTACCGGCCGTCATTGCGCTAATTTTCAGCAGTGCGCTTTTTATAAAGCACGCGAAGGCATGACTAAAGTGGATGTGATCGTCACCAATCACGATATGGTGCTGGCTGATTTAGCGCTAGGTGGCGGTGCTGTGCTGCCTGATCCGCGTGAAACTATTTATGTGTTTGATGAAGGCCATCATCTGCCCGATAAGGCGATTGGCCACTTTGCGCATTTCACCCGCCTGCGCTCAACTGCCGATTGGCTGAGCCAAGTGGATAAAAACCTTACGCGTTTACTGGCGCAAAACCCTTTGCCGGGCGAGTTGGGGCGCTTATTGGAGCCGGTGCCTGAGTTGGCTAAGCAGCTGCGCACACAAATGCAGTTTATGTTTACTTTATGCGAGCAGATTTCTGATTTTCGCCCCAACAGTGATCCCGACAGTTATGACAAGCCGCGCTACCGTTTTACCGGTGGTGTGATTCCAGAAGAGCTGAGTGCGCTGGGGGTTGATCTTAAAAAAGAATTTATCCGGTTAACCGATGTGTTTACCCGAGTCACTGAGTTACTAAAAAAGGCGATGGATGGCGAGCCGGGGCTTAATGTGACCAGTGCCCAGGCGGAAGAGTGGTATCCGTTGTTTGGTAGCTTGCAGGCGCGTGCGCAAAATAACCAAGAGCTGTGGACGGCGTTTACCGCAGAAGATCCTGAGAAAAGCCCACCCATGGCGCGCTGGTTATCATTAGCCGATGCCGGTGGTGCTTTTGATATTGAGGTCAATGCCAGTCCGATTTTAGCGGCAGAAACACTGCGTCGGCATTTATGGAATGTTGCTCATGGTGTGCTGGTGACCTCGGCGACCTTAACGGCATTGGGTAAGTTTGATCGCTTTAATATGCGTGCAGGTTTGCCGTTTGAGGCAAAAAAAGCGGTGGTGCCCAGTCCCTTTAATTATGCTGAAGCGGGTGTGCTGCGTGTGCCTGATTTGCGTGCTGATCCGCGTGATTCGGATGCGCATACTCAAGCCATTATTCGTGACTTGCCTGAGATGATTGCCGATGCGCAAGGCAGTTTGGTGCTGTTCTCTTCGCGCAGGCAAATGCAGGATGTATTCAAAGGCGTAGATGAAGAGTGGCGCAAGCGCGTGTTGATTCAGGGCAGTTTGTCCCGGCAAGAAACCTTAGCCAAACATAAATCACAGATCGATCAAGGGCAGGTGAGTGTGCTCTTTGGTTTAGCCAGCTTTGCTGAAGGTATCGACTTGCCTGGAGCTTATTGTCAGCACGTAGTGATCGCTAAAATTCCCTTTGCCGTGCCCGATGACCCGGTGGAAGCCGCTTTGTCTGAGTGGATTGAGGCGCGCGGTGGTAATCCCTTTATGGAGATTGCGGTACCTGATGCATCGCTGCGCTTGATTCAAGCCTGCGGACGTTTGCTGCGCAATGAGCAAGACACCGGAAGTGTCACTTTATTGGATCGCCGCTTGGTGACTCAGCGTTACGGCAAAGCAATTTTAAATTCTTTACCGCCGTTTCGTCGTCAAATTGATTAAGTGCTTGCGCTGATACAAAGAGGACAGTATGCATATTGATGGTTACAGCGATAGCGCCTTTGCCCATGTGTTGGATGTATTTACGCAGCTGCTTGAAGAGCCCGAGCAGCGCGGCGCAGCGTTGTGTGTGCAAGTAGCAGGCGAAACAGTCATCGATGTCTGGGGTGGGGTGCTTGATCGCCATGCGGAGCAGTTGTGGCAGCCTGATACTTTGATCAATATATTTTCCAGCGGTAAGCCGGTCGCTGCAGTGGTAGTGCTGCAAATGGTGACAGAGGGGCGTTTGCAGTTGGATGCGCCGCTGGCGGAGTATTGGCCAGAATTTGCTGCGCATGGCAAACAGCAGATCACGCTGCGTCATGTGCTCAGTCATCAAGCCGCTTTACCTGCTGTGCTGGAGCCTTTGGCCGCGGATGCGCTGTACGACTGGCCGCTGATGATCAAAACACTAGAAAACACTCCGCCGTGGTGGACACCGGGACAAGCGCACGGTTATGCGCCTATGACCTATGGTTGGTTGCTGGGTGAGTTGATGCGACGTGTTGATGGCTGTGAGCCAGGTGAATCGATTGCGCGGCGCATCAGCCAACCTTTGGGCTTGCCCCTTTATGTGGGGTTGAATGAGCAACAGTTACCGTTGGTAGGTGATGTGATGCGTATGAAAGGTGTCGCGATGGATGCTGCTTCGTCGCGTTTAATGCAGGCGATGGCGCGTGAGCCGCAAGGTATGGTGACTAAGGCCTTTGCCAATCCTCCTTCGATGATGACCAGTACGAATACAGCGCAGTGGCGTTGTATGCATCAGCCCGCAGCCAATGCGCACAGTACCGCGCGCGGCTTGGCAGGTTTTTACACAGGATTGTTACAAGGGCAATTATTAGACACAGAGATGCTAGGGCACATGTTGGCTGAGCACAGTCAGGGTATGGATTTGACCTTGCACACCAAAACACGTTTTGGCTTGGGTTGTATGCTCGAGCAGGTTGATGAGTTGCCGGGCAGTTATGCACTGGGAGCGCGCAGCTTTGGTCATCCTGGGGCGGGTGGTACTTTGGGCTGTGCCGATCCTGAGCGTGAAGTCAGTGTGGCCTTTATTACCAATAGTTTAGGCAGCAGTGTTTTACTGGATCCGCGTGCGCAAAAAATTAACGCCATGCTAAAAAAATGTCTCTAGCGTCGGATGCTGGCACGTTTTGAGTTGTTGAAAGACGATCAGCCAGTTGATCGATGTACTGTAGATAGAAGATGGCGCAGCAGATGCAGCACTCTGTAGGGCAGTTGGTGTGTGCCTTACAGAGTATATGCGTAACTTATTGCTGGTTCTGCTCACAGGCTTGCAGAGTATTTTCCAGCAAGCAGGCGCGGGTCATTGGTCCAACACCGCCCGGTACTGGCGTGATCCAAGCCGCACGCTGCACTGCTTCAGCAAAGCCCACGTCACCAATCAGTTGGCCGTTATCTTGGCGGTTAATACCAACGTCAATCACGATGGCGCCGGGCTTGATCCACTCACCTTTGACCAAGTTGGGAATACCTACGGCTACGACAACCAAATCGGCGCGGCGCACGTGGTCTTCTAGGTTTTTGGTAAAGCGGTGGGTAATAGTCGTAGTGCAGCCTGCCAGTAACAGCTCTAACGCCATCGGGCGGCCAACAATATTAGAGGCACCAACGATCACGGCGTCTAAACCGTGTAAGTCCACGTCTGTATGTTCCAGCAGCGTCATAATGCCTTTGGGCGTGCATGAGCGCAGTAATGGCATGCGTTGTGCCAGACGGCCAACGTTATAGGGGTGGAAGCCATCGACATCTTTATAAGGATTGATGCGCTCCAGCAGCAGCGAAGCATCAAGATGGGCTGGCAGGGGCAGTTGCACTAAAATGCCATCCACTGAATCATCAACATTGAGCTTATCAATCAGTGCTAATAACTCAGCCTGAGTGGTGCTGGCTGGCAAATCATAAGCCTGTGAATTGAAGCCCACTTGTTCGCAATCTTTACGCTTGTGCGCTACATACACCTCGGATGCGGGATCGCTGCCCACTAAAATAACCGCTAAGCCAGGTGCGCGTAGGCCTTGGCTGAGACGATCTTGGACCTGTTGGGCAATATGTGTGCGAACATCTGCGGCGATCTGTTTGCCGTCAATCAATTGTGCTGTCATGAGGTTAGTAGCCATACTGGTTCAATAAAAAAAGATAGCGGCTATTCTCGCATGCTCGGCGTCATGGGGCAAAGATGCTCTATAAGTATTTTATGATTGTTGGCTATCTATTTGATTCTTTTGCAAATAATGCTTGACGGGCATCGGGTGGATCTATACTATTCTTCCCGCTCACCAAGTACAGCCTGAAGCTGGATACGAGTACTGCACAGATTTAACTGAACAGTAATCGAGCCTTGAGTCAGTAACTCAACAGAGTTCAGACATTAGGCGCCCGTAGCTCAGTCGGATAGAGCACCCGCCTTCTAAGCGGGTGGTCGCAGGTTCGAATCCTGCCGGGCGCGCCATTAAGGCGGATTTGGTAAGTAAGTTGTAGATAAAAATGCAATATGGTGGGCGTAGCTCAGTTGGTAGAGCAC
>QXGG01123479.1_pt1 | contig 14882 bp, 13 predicted proteins | sample 1982491 | NCBI WGS metagenome assembly QXGG01 (sample SAMN09924614, study PRJNA488089) | Wastewater metagenome, whole genome shotgun sequencing project. | isolation source: South African research farm wastewater | place: South Africa: Irene, Agricultural Research Council, Animal Production... | reverse complement strand
GGCGCATCGACCTCGTCAAGCATGCAGAACGGCGCCGGATTGAGCTGGAACATCGAAAATACCAGCGCGATCGCGGTCAGCGCCTTCTCGCCGCCCGACAGCAGATGGATGGACGCATTCTTCTTGCCCGGCGGCTGCGCCACGATCTGGATACCGGCGTCGAGGATCTCCTCGCCGGTGAGCACCAGCTCCGCCCTGCCGCCGCCGAACAGTTGCGGGAACAGCGCGCCGAACTGTCGATTGACCGTATTGTAGGTCTCCTGCAGTTGCTCGCGCGTTTCACGGTCGATGCGCCGGATCGCGTCCTCGAGGGTCTCGATGGCCTGCAGCAGGTCGTCGGTCTGGGCGTCGAGGTAGCCCTTGCGCTCGCTCGCACTCTTGAGTTCGTCGAGCGCGGCGAGGTTCACCGCACCCAGCTCGGCGATCTCGCGCGCGAGCCGTGAGACCTCGCGCTGCAGCGTGCTCTCCTTCGGGTCCGAAGCCAGCAAGGGCGACAGCGCGGCCTCGTCGGCCTGGACCTCCTGCAGGCGCTCCTCGAACTGGGCGACGGCGAGCTCGGCGGCCTGCACCGCCAGGCGCAGCTCGGCCACCCGTGCGCGCACCGGCGCCGCGTCGTGCTCGGTCCGCAGGCGCAGCTCTTCGGCCTGCTTCAAGGCCGCGGTCGCTGCCTCCATCGCATCGCGTCGCGCACCCAGCGCGCCTTCGCGCGTGGTGCGCAGGGCGAGCGCGCTCTGCAGCGCGGCGTGGCTGCGGTTATCGTCGGTGGCGTCGAGTTCGGCCTGGCGCGTGTCCGTTTCGCTGACGATGCGCGCGAGTTGCTCGGCGGCGAGTTGCTGGTTGCGCGCGATGTCCTCGAGCTTGCCGGCGCACTCGCGCTCGGAAAAGCGCGCCTCCTGCAGCTCGCGCGCCGCCGCCTGCTCGAGCGCGCGCGCCTCGCGCAGCGCCTGTTCGCGCTCGCTGAGCACGGCCATCGCGCCGTCAAGGCGTTCACGCTGCAGCTCGGCCAGCTCCACCGCGCGCGCCTGCTCCATCTCGGCCCGCGCCAGGTGCTCGCGCTCGGTCGCATCCAGGCGCACCAGGTCGTCTAGGTCGCGCGCCAACTGGTTGCGGCGCTCGTCCGCCCGGCTGCGCGCCTGGGCGAGCTTGAGCACCTCGACCTGCTCGGCGTGCACCTGCGACTGCGCGGACTGCACCTCGCGGCGCAGGGTGTTGATCTGCTCCTGTACGTCGCCGGCGTGCGCCTCGGCCGCCAGCAAGGCGTCGTGGGCGAGCGCGGCAGCTTCTTCGAGCGCGCCCTGCTCGCCGGCGAGCGTGTCGATCTCGCGCTGGCGCTCGATCACCCCATGGGTGCGGGCGTCGGGGGCGTGGTGTACGAGCGCACTGCGGCTCAGCACCTGGCCATGCGGCCCGACCAGGCACAGGCCGGACGGCAAGCGCGCACGCGACGGGAGCCAGTCTTCCAGACCCTCGACCGCGAAGGCGCCGGTGAGGAATTCGTCGACCAGGCCGCGCAGCGCCGGATCGGTGACGCGCACCAGGGCGGACAGGGGCTGTGGCGGGGCGCCAGTTGCGGCGAGTGCGCCTGGCCAGGTTTCTGCCTGGGCCGCGACGGCTGGCGCGGCCGCCTCAGCCTTGGACGCGCCCTCTTGCGCAAACGCCAGCGCAAGCGACTCGGGCGGACGCTCGTCGAGCAGGGTGCGCGCGGCCGCTTCAGCAGCGGCCGCATCGGGGCTGGTCAGCGCCGACAGGCGCTCGCGCAGCACCGCCTGCACTGCGTCGTCCCAGCCGGCGTCCACCTGCAGGTGCTTCCACAAGGGCGGCAGATGGTCGAGCCCATGGCGCTTGAGCCAGTCGCCGAGCTTGCCCTGCGACTGCACGCGCGCCTGGAGCTGCAGCAGGGCCTCGCGGCGCGCGCGCAGTTCGGTGAGCCGGCGCTGCATGGCGCGCTCATGCTCGAGCGCCGCCTTCAATGCCGCCTGTGCGTCGGGCAGGCGGGCCTGCCGCGCGGAGAGTTCGTGCTGATGGGCGTCGAGCGCGTCCTGCATCGCCTCGAGTCGAGCTTCGCGTTCCGCAACCTCGCGTTCGTCGGGGCCGACGATGGCGCCGTGCTCGCCTTCGAGGCGGCCGCGCCGCTGCTGCAGTGCGTCGAGCGCGCGCAGGGCGCTGGCGCGGTTGGCCTCTTCGACGCGCAACTGCTGTTCGGTCTGCGCAAGCTCGCGGCGCGCGCTCGCAACGGTCGCATCGGCGGCCTGGCGCGCCCCATCCAGGTCCGGGATGCGATCCGAAATCTCCGCGTGCCGCGCCTCGGCCTGCTCGGCGCGCAGCGCAGCGTTCTCGGCCAATGTCTGCCAGCGCGCCTCTTCGGCGCCGAGCGTCTCGCGCCGCGTCAGCCAATGCTCGCGGTCGAGCTCGAGCTGCGCCAGACGCGCTTCCAGCCGCCTGCGCGCCTCGCCAAGGTGCTGAAGCTCGGTTTCCAGGCGCGTGACCTCGGCGCTGACCGCGAACAGGTCGCTGTGCGCGCCATGCACCGCCTCGGAGGCCTCGAAGTGCGCCTCGCGGCGCGTCTCCACCGCCGCCTCGAGCTCCTGCAGGCGGGCGCTGTCGGCCTCGATGCGGCGCGTGGCGTCGTTCAGTTCGGAGGAGACGCGCGCGTGCTCCGCCCGCGCCTCGTTGCGCTTGACCAGCCACAGCAGTTGCTGCTTCTCGACATGCGCGGCGTTCAACTGCTGGTAGCGCGCGGCGACCTCGGCCTGGGCCTCGAGGTGGACGATGCGCTCGCCCATCTCCATGCGGATGTCGTCCAGACGCGCGAGATTGTCACGCGCGTCGCGCAGGCGGCCTTCGGTTTCCTTGCGGCGCTCGCGGTACTTCGTGACCCCGGCCGCTTCTTCGAGAAAGCCGCGGATATCCTCGGGCCGCGCCTCGATGATGCGCGAGATCATGCCCTGCTCGATGATCGCGTAGGCGCGCGGACCGAGACCGGTGCCGAGGAAGAGGTCGATGACGTCCTTGCGTCGGACGTGCACGTTGTTGATGTAGTAGGTCGACTCGCCCGAGCGATCGAGCACGCGCTTGACCGAGATCTCGGCGTAACGCGACCACTGCCCGGCCGCCTTGCCCTCGTTGTTGTCGAAGACCAGTTCCACGCTGGCGCGCGACACCGGTTTGCGCGTGGTGGAGCCGTTGAAGATCACGTCCTGCATCGACTCGCCGCGTAGCGCGGAGGCGCGCGTCTCGCCCAACACCCAGCGCACGGCGTCGATGATGTTCGACTTGCCGCAGCCGTTCGGGCCGACCACGCCGACGAGGTTGCCCGGCGTGAGCACGGTGGTCGGATCGACGAAAGTCTTGAAACCGGCGAGTTTGAGTTTGGAAAGACGCACGTCGGAGGCGAGGCAGAATGCGGGAGCGGGATGCTGGCGCGGAACGAGGGGCGGAGCGGAAAGCGGGAGCGCGGCGGGAGGCTGCTTCGGGGGCCGCGAAGGCTGCGCATGATAACATCTTCGCCCTTCCCCACTTCGCCGCCGGCGCCCGTGCGCACAGGCAATCCGTATCAAAGTGAATCCAAACCTCGCCCGCCTCCAGACCTATCCCTTCGAGAAGCTGCGCGCACTGTTCGCCGGCATCGAGCCGCCTGCCGATCTCAAGCCGATCCGGCTGTCGATCGGCGAGCCGCAGCACCCGACCCCCGGCTTCATCCGCCAGACCCTGGCCGACAATCTCGGCGGGCTGTCGAGCTATCCCGCGACGCTCGGCAGCGATGCGCTGCGCGGTGCCATCGCGCACTGGCTCGAGCGCCGCTACGGGCTGCCGAGGATCGACCCCGCCACCCAGGTGATCCCGGTCGCCGGCACGCGCGAGGCGCTGTTCGCCTTTGCGCAGTGCGTGGTCGATGGCAGCAAGCCCGGCGCCAGGGTGCTGTGCCCGAATCCGTTCTATCAGATCTACGAGGGCGCGGCCTTTCTGGCCAACGCGGAGCCGATCTTCATCAACAACCTGCCCGAGAACGACTTCGGCTCGGATTTTTGCGCCATCGACGAGGCCACGTGGCGCGACATCCAGCTCGTGTATGTGTGCTCGCCGGGCAACCCGACCGGGCGTCTGTTGAAGCTCGACGAGTGGAAGACGCTGTTCGAGCTCTCCGACCGCTACGGCTTCGTGATCGCCGCCGACGAGTGCTATTCCGAGATCTACTTCGACGACGCCGACAAGCCGATCGGTGGCCTGGAGGCGGCGTGGCGCCTGGGGCGCACGGACTTCCGCAACGTGGTGATGTTCTCCAGCCTGTCCAAGCGCTCGAACGTGCCCGGCATGCGCTCGGGCTTCGTCGCCGGCGACGCGCGGATCCTGAAGGACTTCCTGCTCTACCGCACCTACCACGGCTGCGCGCTCAACCCGGCGGTGCAGGCGGCGTCGGTGGTGGCGTGGAACGACGAGGAGCACGTCGAGGAGAACCGCCGCCTCTATCGCGACAAGTTCGCCCGCATCACGCCCATGCTGCAGCCGTACCTGCCGGTGGCGCTGCCGGATGCCGGCTTCTACTACTGGGTGCGCACGCCGATCCCGGACACCGAGTTCGCCCGCCGTCTGCAGGCTGAATATAATGTGACGGTCCTGCCGGGCAGCTACCTGGCCCGCGAAGCCAATGGCGTCAATCCGGGCGCCGGTTTCGTCCGCATCGCGCTGGTGGCCGACACGCACGAGTGCGTCGAGGCCGCCGGGCGCATCATCGATTTCTGCAAAACCCTCTGAGAGAGAATCCCTACATGCACGCTCTGCAATCGATCATCGACACCGCCTTCGAGAACCGCGCCAGCCTGTCGCCCGCGTCCGCCCCCGCCGAAATCCGCAACGCGGTGGAAGAGGTCATCGCCGGCCTGGACGCCGGCACGCTGCGCGTGGCCGAGAAGAAGGACAGCCAGTGGGTGGTCAACCAGTGGATCAAGAAGGCCGTGCTGATCTCCTTCCGCCTGCGCGACAATGAGGTGGTGCAGGCCGGCGGGCTCAATTTCTTCGACAAGGTGGCGACCAAGTTCGGCGACTACACGCCCGAGCAGTTCCGCGAAGGCGGGTTCCGCGTGGTGCCGCCAGCGGTGGCGCGCAAGGGCAGCTTCATCGGCAGGAACGTGGTGCTGATGCCGTCCTACGTGAACATCGGCGCCTACGTCGATGAAGGCACGATGGTCGACACCTGGGCCACGGTCGGTTCGTGCGCGCAGATCGGCAAGAACGTGCACCTGTCGGGCGGCGTCGGCATCGGCGGCGTGCTCGAGCCGGTGCAGGCCGGCCCGGTCATCATCGAGGACAACGTCTTCGTCGGCGCGCGCTCCGAGGTGGTGGAGGGCGTGATCATCGAGGAGAACGCGGTGCTGTCGATGGGCGTGTACCTCGGCATGAGCACCAAGATCTACGATCGCGAGACCGGCGAGGTCACCTACGGCCGCGTGCCGGCCGGGGCCGTGGTGGTGCCGGGCAGCCTGCCCTCGGCGTGCGGCAAGTACAGCCTGTACTGCGCGGTGATCGTGAAGCGGGTCGATGCGCAGACCCGCGCCAAGACCGCCATCAACGAACTGCTGCGCGGCGCCTGAGGAAGGCGCACTCAGCAGGCTGAAGGAGTCCGAAGGCGTGATTTTCGACAATCTGTTCCAACTGATGGCCGAGAAGAAGGCCTCGGACATCTTCATCACGGCCGGCGCTCCGATCCATATCAAGATCCAGGGGCACACCATGCCGATCAACCAGCAGGTCATGGACCCGCTGATGATCCAGCGCATGCTGGGCGAGGCCATCACCCCCGCGCAGACGGCCGTCCTCGAGCGCGACCGCGAACTGAACCTGTCCTTCGGCCGCCGCGACCTCGGCAACTTCCGCGTCAACGTCTTCTGGCAGCGCAACTCGCCCGCGGTCGTGGTGCGCTACATCCAGAGCGAGATCCCGACCATCGCCGAGCTCGCGCTGCCCGAGGTGCTGACCGAGGTCGTGATGGAGAAGCGCGGCCTGATCCTGGTCGTGGGCGCCACCGGCTCGGGAAAGTCGACGACGCTGGCGTCGATGATCGATCACCGCAACCGCAACCGCAGCGGTCACATCCTCACCGTCGAGGACCCGATCGAATACCTGTTCAAGCACCGCAAGTCGGTGGTGAACCAGCGCGAGGTCGGCATCGACACCCTGAGCTGGAGCGAGGCCCTGCGCAACGCCATGCGCCAGGCCCCCGACTGCATCCTGATCGGCGAGATCCGCGACCGCGAGACCATGCAGGCGGCGATCTCCTACGCGCAGACCGGCCACCTGTGCCTGGCCACGCTGCACGCGAACAACGCCTACCACGCGCTCAACCGCATCGTTAACTTCTTCCCGCTCGAGAATCGCCAGTTGTTGTACCTCGACCTTGCGGTGGCGCTGCGCTGCATCGTGTCCCAGCGCCTGGTGCGCAAGCCCAACGGCACGCGTCTGCCGGCAGTCGAGGTGCTGATGAACACGCGCCACATCGCCGAGCTCATCGAGCGCGGCGAACTGAACGGGATCAAGGAGGCGATGGAACAATCGCTCGCGCCAGGCTCGCAGACCTTCGAGCAGGCCTTGTTCCGCCTCCACGCCGAGAAGACGATCACGCTCGAAGAGGCGCTGTCGAACGCCGATTCGCCGAGCAACCTCAACTGGCTGATCAACAACGCCCAGATCCAGGCCGCCGATGCCCAGCCGGTCGCCAACAAGTCCACGCAGGTGATGGACTTCAAGGCCACCAACACGGACGGTGCGTCGTTTCACGAATTCACCCTCAACGCCGACAACAACTGAGCCCGTGGCCATCGGGCCCGGGTACCCCAGAGCCTTCCCCCACATGACCCCCCAAGCCACGCTGGCCCTGGCCTGCGAACTCATCGCCCGTCCTTCCGTCACGCCGGAGGATGCCGGCTGCCTCGAACTCATCGCCGACCGCCTGCGTCCGCTCGGCTTCACCCTCGAGCGCATCGACGGCGGTGGCGTCTGCAACCTGTGGGCGCGACGCGGCACCACCGCACCGGTGCTGTGCTTCGCCGGCCACACCGATGTCGTCCCGCCCGGCCCGGCCGAGGCCTGGAGCACACCGCCCTTCAGCCCGACCATCAAGGACGGCGTGCTGTACGGGCGCGGCGCGGCCGACATGAAGACCTCGCTCGCCGCCTTCGTCACCGCGATCGAACGCTTCGTCGCGGCCCATCCCGACCACGGCGGCAGCATCGCCCTGCTGCTGACCTCGGACGAGGAAGGCATCGCCACCCACGGCACGGTCAAGGTCGTCGAGGCGCTGGCTGCGCGCGGCGAGCGCCTCGACTACTGCGTGGTGGGTGAACCCACCTCGGTGAAGACGCTCGGCGACATGATCAAGAACGGTCGCCGCGGTTCGCTGTCGGGCACCATGCGCGTCAAGGGCAAACAGGGCCACGTCGCCTACCCGCAGCTCGCGCGCAACCCGATCCATCTGTTTGCACCGGCACTGGCCGAAATCGCCGCGATCACCTGGGACGAAGGCAACGAGTTCTTCCCGCCCACCACCTGGCAGGTGTCCAACATCCATGCCGGCACCGGCGCCAACAACGTGATTCCGGGCGTGTGCGAGGTGATGTTCAACTTCCGCTTCGGCTCGGTCTCCAGCGCCGACGAACTCAAGCGCCGCACCAGCGAAGTGCTCGATCGCCACGGGCTCGACTACGAGATCGACTGGCACCTGTCGGGCAAGCCCTTCATCACCGGTCGCGGCAAGCTGGTCGGTGCGCTGTCGGCGGCGATCCGCGACACCGTCGGGGTGGACACCGAGCTGTCGACCACCGGCGGGACCTCGGATGGCCGCTTCATCGCCGAGATCTGCGCCGAGGTCGTCGAGTTCGGGCCGGTCAACGCCTCGATCCACCAGATCAACGAGTGCATCGCGATCGATGCGGTCGAACCCTTGTCCGTGGTGTATGAACGCACCCTCCAGGCCTTGCTCGGCGCTGGCCGCTGAGCGCGCTTCACGTTAGAACACGCAGAGAATCCACACCATGTCCCACGAAGTGCAGCACGCCGAAGACCAGGAACACGACGAGCATGATCACGAGCACGAGCATGGCCCGCTTGCCGAGCTCGTCACCGTGCGCGACTGGCTGCGCTATGCCGTCACCCGCTTCAACCGCGCCGGCGTGTTCTGCGGCCACGGCGTGCACGACACCTACGACGAAGCGGTGTGGCTGATCCTCGGCACGCTCGCGCTGCCCCTCGATCGCCTGGAGCCCTTCCTCGACGCCTGCATTCCCGGCGAGGAACGCATCGGGGTGCTGGAAGCCATCGAGCAGCGTGCCGACGAGCGCCTGCCGACGGCCTACATCCTGGGTGAAGCCTGGCTGGGCGACTTCCGCTTCACGGTCGACGAACGCGTGATCGTTCCGCGCTCGTTCTTTGCGGAGATGCTCGAGGATGGGTTCGCGCCCTGGGTGGACGACCCGGAGTCGGTATCGAGCGTGCTGGACATGTGCACCGGTTCGGGCTGCCTGGCGATCCTGATGGCGCACGTCTTCCCGAATGCCGAGGTCACGGCGGTCGACCTGTCCGACGATGCGCTCGACGTCGCACGCATCAACGTTGCGGATTACGGCCTGGAAGATCGTATCGAACTCGTGCGCAGCGACGTGTTCGACGGCCTCGCCGGCCGGCGCTTCGACCTGATCCTGAGCAACCCGCCCTACGTCACCGCCGAGGCGATGGACGCGCTGCCGCCGGAATACCTGCACGAGCCGCACATGGCGCTGGCCTCCGGCGAGGACGGCCTGGACGTGGTGCGGCGCCTGCTTGCGCAGGCTGCCGGGCACCTCAATCCCGGCGGCATTCTGGCCGTGGAAGTGGGGCATAATCGCCACATCGTCGAAGCGGCCTTCCCGGATCTGCCCTTCAACTGGCTGTCCACCCGCGGTGGCGACGACATGGTTTTCCTGCTGCGCCGCGAGGATCTCTGAGCCCCCGCACAGCGCAGGCCGACACCGGAGCGCAATGCAAACATGGCGAACGAGCGCCCTATCCTACTGGTCGAGGACAATCCGGATGACGAGGCGCTGACGCTGCACGCCCTGAGCCGCAACCGGATTCCCAATCCGGTCGTGGTCGCACACGACGGGGTGGAGGCGCTCGATTACCTGTTCGGGACGGGCGTGCATGCGGGCCGCCGGGCCGAAGAGCTGCCGGCGGTCGTGCTGCTGGACTTGAAGCTGCCCCGCATCGACGGCCTGGAAGTCTTGCGCCGCATTCGCGCCGACGCGCGCACCGCGGTGCTTCCGGTGGTCGTACTGACCACCTCACGCGAGAGCCTGGATCTGCGCCAGGCGTATAGCCTCGGCGCCAACAGCTACATCCGTAAGCCGGTCGATTTCGAACGCTTCGAACGCGCGATCGGCCTGATCGGGCATTACTGGCTGGAACTCAACGAGACGGCCGAAACCGTCTCGCGCAGCGCGTACTGAGCCCTTCCGCGGCTCAGGCGACTTCGTCGATCCAGGCCTGCTGGATGCCTTCGAGGATGCGCTCGCCGCAGCGCTTGGGGTCGTCGTCGAAATCGGGCAGCGCCATCACCCAGTTCATCAGGTCGACGAAATTCACCTTGGTCGGGTCGACGTCGGGATGCGCGTCGCTGAGCTGGATGGCGATTTCCTGAACCTCGGTCCACTTCATGTCAGTGCTTTCCTTCGCGGGCCATGTTGATCGTGTAGCGCGGGATCTCCACCACCAGGGGCGTGTCGGCAACCACCGCCTGACAGGACAGGCGGGACTGCGGCTCCAGGCCCCAGGCCTTGTCGAGCAGGTCTTCCTCTTCGTCCTCGGCCGGGTTCAGCGAGCCGAAACCCTCACGGACGATGACGTGACAGGTGGTGCACGCACAGGATTTCTCGCAGGCGTGCTCGATGTCGATGCCGTTTTCCAGCAGGGTGTCGCAGATGGTGGTACCGGGTGCGGCGTCGATGACGCTGCCGTCGGGGCAAAGCTCGACGTGGGGCAGGACGATGATCTGGGTCATGGGTATTGGATCAGGGGCATTCAGAGTTCGAGTTCGTCCACCTTGTGGCCAGCGAGCACCGAGCGGATGCTGTTGTCCATGCGGCGGGCGGCAAAGTCGTCGGTAGCGCGGCCGAGGGCGTCGATGCCGGCCTTGATCGCGCGATGGTCGGTGCCGGCGCGCAGGCTGCGCAGCGTGGCGATTGCGGCGTCGATCGCGCAGCGCTCCTGCGCATCGAGCAGGGCTCCATCCTTTTCGAGGGCATGCTCGGTCGCCTCGATGACGCGATCGGCTTCGACCTGCTGCTCGCGCAGCGCACGCGCCATCATGTCGTCGCCGGCGTGATCGACGCCCGAGCGCAGCATCTGTGCGATCTCGTCGTCCGACAATCCATACGACGGCTTCACCAGCACGCTCGCCTCCACGCCCGACGACATCTCGCGTGCGGCCACCGAGAGCAGCCCGTCGGCATCCACCTGGAAGCTCACGCGGATTCGCGCCGCGCCTGCCACCATCGGCGGGATGCCGCGCAGCTCGAAGCGGGCGAGCGAGCGGCAGTCCGACACCAGCTCGCGCTCGCCCTGCACGACGTGGAAGGCCATCGCGGTCTGGCCGTCCTTGAAGGTGGTGAATTCCTGCGCGCGCGCGATCGGCAAGGTCGAGTTGCGCGGCACCACCTTCTCGACCAGGCCACCCATGGTCTCGAGGCCGAGCGACAGCGGGATCACGTCGAGCAGCAGCCAATCGTCCTGGTCGGCACGGTTGCCGGCGAGCACGTTGGCCTGCATCGCCGCGCCGAGCGCGACGACCTTGTCCGGGTCGAGGTTGGTCAGCGGTTCCTGGCCGAAGTAGTTCGCCACCGCGCGCTGGATGTGCGGCATGCGGGTGGCACCGCCGACCATCACCACGCCCTTGATCTCGTCCGGAGCAAGACCGGCGTCGCGCAGGGCCTTGCGCACCGGCGTCAGGGTCTTCTGCACCAGGGCCTTGGTCATCTCGGCGAACTCGTCGCGGCTGATGACCAGGTCGACCTCCTCGCCCGAGGCCAGGCGAAGATGGATCGGCGCCTCCTCGCAGGTGGTCAGCAACTCCTTGGCCTCGCGTGCCTTCATCTGCAGGCGGCGAGCGTCCTCCATCGAGGGCGGGGCAATGTGTGCCTTGTCCAGGATCCAGCAGAACAGGCGGTGATCGAAGTCGTCCCCGCCAAGCGCTGCGTCGCCATTGGTCGACAGCACCTCGAACACCCCGCGCGAGAGCTTGAGGATCGACAGGTCGAAGGTGCCGCCGCCGAGGTCGTACACCGCATAGACGCCTTCGGCCGCGTTGTCGAGGCCGTAGGCCACGGCGGCCGCGGTGGGTTCGTTGAGCAGGCGCAGCACGTCGAGGCCGGCAAGGCGCGCAGCGTCCTTGGTCGCCTGGCGCTGCGCGTCGTCGAAGTACGCCGGCACGGTGATCACGGCGCCGACCAGATTCCCGCCCAGGCTCGCCTCGGCGCGCTCGCGCAGCTTGCGCAGGATCTCGGCCGAGACCTCGACCGGGCTCTTGACGCCCTGCGCTGTGCGCAGCCGCACCATCCCGGGGCTGTCCTCGAAGTCGTAGGGCATGGTCTCGATGTGCGCCACGTCCTTGCGCCCGCGGCCCATGAAGCGCTTGACCGAGACGATCGTGTTGCGCGGGTCGGTGGCCTGGGCCTTCATCGCCCCGAGACCGACCTCGACCGTACCGTCGGTGCCGTAACGCACGACCGAGGGCAGCATGGTGCGTCCGGTCTCGTCGGGCAGGCACACGGCGATGCCGTTGCGGACGGTGGCGACGAGCGAGTTGGTGGTGCCGAGGTCGATACCGACTGCCAGCCGGTGCTTGTGCGGCTCGGCAAACATGCCGGGTTCAGCGATTTGCAGCAGGGCCATCAGGTCTTGTTCCGTGCTTTTCTAGTTTTCCAGGGCCAGCAGGGCCTCGTCGATTTCTTGCTGGAGTTTGTCGATGAACATCAGCCGGCGCACGGTGTCGGCCGCTGCTTCGTAATCCCGTTCATCGTCGAGCTGGACCGCGAGGTGACCGCGCACCTCGCGCGAGTGCGCGAGCAGACGCTTGTGCAGGCCTTCGAGCTCGCCGACTTCGGCAGCCTCGCGCGCCTCCTCGACGGCCTCGCGCCACTCCATCTGTTCCATCAGGAACTCGGCCGACATCGCGGTGTTGGTCTCCAGCCCGGCATCGACGCCGGCGAGCTCCAGCAGGTACTGCGCCCGCGTCAGCGGCTGGCGCAGCGTGCGAAAGCCTTCATTCACGCGCGTCGCCCATTGCATCGACAGCCGCTTCTCGACGTCGGACAGATGGGCGTGCCTGTCCGGGTGCACCTGCGACTGCAACTCGTGCCAGGCCGCCTCGAGCGCGGCGTCGTCGATCGCGTAGCGGCGATGCAGACCGAACAGCGTGAAGAAGTCCTGGGTGAGGTCGATGCTCATCGCGCGCGGCTCAGACGTTGAAGCTTTCGCCGCACCCGCACTGATCCTTCACGTTCGGGTTGTTGAACTTGAAACCCTCGTTCAGGCCTTCCTTGACGAAGTCGAGCTCGGTGCCGTCGAGATACGCGAGGCTCTTCGGGTCGATGACGACCTTGACACCGTGGCTCTCGAACACCAGGTCTTCGTTCTCGGTGTTGTCCACGAACTCGAGCTTGTAGGCCATGCCCGAGCAGCCCGAGGTCTTGACGCCGAGACGGATGCCGAAACCCTTGCCGCGCTTGGCGATGAAGTTCGAGACGTGGCGGGCGGCGGATTCGGAAAGACTAATGGCCATGTTTGCAACTCCTGTTCAGTGAAGGCCGATCAGGCTTCGTGCTTCTTCTTGTAGTCGGCGACGGCGGCCTTGATCGCGTCCTCGGCGAGGATCGAGCAGTGGATCTTGACCGGCGGCAGCGCGAGCTCTTCGGCGATCTGGGTGTTCTTGATCTCGAGGGCCTGGTCGATCGTCTTGCCCTTCACCCACTCGGTGACCAGCGAGCTCGACGCGATCGCCGAGCCGCAGCCGTAGGTCTTGAATTTCGCATCTTCGATCACGCCGTCCTTGCCGACCTTGATCTGCAGCTTCATCACGTCGCCACAGGCCGGGGCGCCCACCATTCCGGTGGCCACGCCGTCCTCGTCCTTGGCGAAGGAGCCGACGTTGCGGGGGTTTTCATAGTGGTCGAGGACCTTTTCGCTGTATGCCATGAATGCTCTCCTGCGGGGATGTTCAATATTTATTTGACCACGGCACCGGGCTCGGGGTGCCGTGGGGATCATTCGCTTGGTGGGCTGCTCAGTGCGCCGCCCACTGCACGGTGTCGAGGTCGATGCCTTCCTTGTACATGTCCCACAAGGGCGACAGCTCGCGCAGCTTGCCGATCTTCTTGTGCAGCAGGTCGATCGTGAAGTCGACTTCTTCTTCGGTGGTGAAGCGACCGAGCGTGAACCGGATCGAGCTGTGCGCCAGTTCGTCGTTGCGGCCAAGCGCGCGCAGCACATACGACGGCTCGAGGCTCGCCGAGGTACAGGCCGAGCCGGACGACACCGCGATGTCCTTGATCGCCATGATCAGGGATTCGCCTTCGACGTAGGCGAAGGAGATGTTGAGGTTGTGCGGCACGCGATGCTCGAGGTCGCCGTTCACATAGGTGGCCTCGATGTCGGTGAGGCCGGCGAGCAGCTTGTCGCGCAGCTTCTTCACGCGCGCATTTTCCGCCGCCATCTCCTCGCGTGCAATGCGGAAGCACTCGCCCATGCCGACGATCTGGTGGGTGGCCAGCGTGCCCGAGCGCAGGCCGCGCTCGTGGCCGCCGCCGTGCATCTGCGCCTCGAGGCGGACGCGCGGCTTGCGGCGCACGTAGAGCGCGCCGATGCCCTTGGGGCCGTAGGTCTTGTGCGCACAGAAGCTCATCAGGTCGACCTTGAGCTTGTCGAGGTCGATGTCGACCTTGCCGGTGGCCTGCGCGGCGTCGACATGGAACACGATGCCCTTCTCGCGGCAGATCTCGCCGATCTCGGCGATCGGCTGGATGACGCCGATCTCGTTATTCACGAACATCACCGACACCACGATGGTGTCGGGGCGGATCGCCGCCTTGAGCACGTCGAGGTCGATCAGGCCGTTTTCCTGCACGTCGAGGTAGGTGGCCTCGAAGCCCTCGCGCTCGAGCTCGCGCACCGTGTCGAGCACGGCCTTGTGCTCGGTCTTCACGGTGATGATGTGCTTGCCCTTGCCCTGGTAGAAGTGCGCCGCGCCCTTGATGGCGAGGTTGTTCGACTCGGTCGCGCCCGAGGTCCAGATGATCTCCTTGGCGTCGGCGTTGACCAGCGCAGCCACCTGCTCGCGGGCCTCCTCGACCGCCGCCTCGGCCGCCCAGCCATAGGCGTGCGAGCGGCTGGCCGGGTTGCCGAATTGCTCGGTGAGCCAGGGAATCATCTTCTGCGCCACGCGCGGATCCACCGGGGTCGTCGCCGAGTAGTCGAGGTAGATGGGGAACTTCAGCATTCAATCTCTCCGCAGAGTGTTTGTACGTATATCGATTTCAGCTTCGGCCGGCGTGCATCACGCCGCCACCGAGGCGAGATTCTTCAGTTCGCCCACCACGCGGGCGAAGGTTTCGATGAAGCGCCGCACGTCGTCGGCCACGGTGTCGCGGCCGAGGCTGACGCGCACCGCAGCGCGCGCGATGCCCGGCTCGACGCCCATCGCCAGCAGCGTGTGCGAAGGCTCCGGATTGGCGCTCGAGCACGCCGAGCCGCTCGCGCACGCAAAACCGGCCCGGTCGAGCTTGCCGACCAGGGTTTCGCCGTCGATGTCGGGGACGGCGAAAAATACGGTATTCGGCAGGCGCGGCGCGGCAGCGGAGAAGATC
>QXGG01333567.1_pt1 | contig 14890 bp, 16 predicted proteins | sample 1982491 | NCBI WGS metagenome assembly QXGG01 (sample SAMN09924614, study PRJNA488089) | Wastewater metagenome, whole genome shotgun sequencing project. | isolation source: South African research farm wastewater | place: South Africa: Irene, Agricultural Research Council, Animal Production... | reverse complement strand
GTTCCATACCAACCAATAAATAAGCCCTTTCAGCCTATTACTACGGACTCTAAGGAACCAAAAAAATAACTGAGCGACTAATACAATAATTCTTTCTCATACTTTATTTGCTTTGCACCTTTTCCTGACAGGAGTTCCTAGTATGTTGATTCCTAAAAAATCATCACTTCGCCTCGCAGCACTGACTGTACTGCTAGCACTTTTCACGAGCAATGCATTCGCCGACAGACTGTTTCGAACCGATAGTCACAACCGCCATGCAGAAGAGCACCGGCCCGAGAAGAAGCACAAACAGCACTATAAACATGATAAGTACCGTGATGACAGACGCTACAAAGATGATCGGCGTCGTCACGCAGTGCAATACCGTTTTCATCAGAATGATCGGCGCTTGATCAATGACTATTATCGCGACCAGCAGTACAGAGGGAAATGTCCACGCGGCTTAGCTAAGAAAAATAATCGCTGTCAGCCGCCCCGCTATGCAAAGAAGTGGCACAAAGGTCAGCCGCTTTCTAAACAAGTAAAATACTACGAGTTGCCAAACAGATTGCATGGTCGTTTGCAGCCAGCACCGCGTGATTACCGTTATGTGCGGGTGGATAACGATGTTTTAATGATTGATACGGTCACCAATGTTGTCGTCGACGTGATCGAGAACATCCTGCGCTAAACCGTTCTGTAACCTTCCCCATAAAACCGCCGACTGCTAGGCTAATCCACAACAGTTGGCGAGTTCATTTCGCGTCTTTCCATGCACAGCAAATGATCCGCACACACAATGCACTGGTCTACACTAGCCAAGATAAGATAATCTCTGTAAAAACAGATAAAGCTGGCAACAAATGCTGGCTTTGATTATTGATTGCGCTGCTTTGACTGTCTCCAGATACACGCTCTCAAACAGCTCTGCTTTAGTGGTACTTCCAAAATTAGTGGGGTTTTAAGACGATGCTGGAATCACGCTTGCGCGCCATAATCCGCAAAACCAAACGTGGCAATGCTTACACTGATGGTTCGCTTAATAATGCGATCAAAGTCTTTACTGACGACATCTTGCAATTCATCAGCATTGAAATCTTAGATGACATGCCCGACTCAACGCTGTATTCCACTTACCTAGCGTGGGAAACCATGGCAATCAAGCATCAAGACCCTGATCAACGTATTAAACATATTAGAAAAGGCATGAAAATCATTTTAATGCCTTCTTTAGTTGACTCAGAAGATGAGTTGGCTGAAACCACTAACATCGTCAGTTTGTTTAGCAAATAACCGCCAATCACATAACACAGCACACAAGGTCGGCTCCCAGCCTGCAGCCTTATGTGCTCTACTGATTCAATGCTCTAGCCAGTAACCGTTGCCACACTATTATTGGTGTCGCTACTTTTACTGTCCTTACGCTCTTCCGGCGCTTTAGGCGGCACCAGACTGATCAATGTCGATTCATTATCAGGCTTGAGCGTGTCCATGGATTTAACCGGCGTAATATGATCTTTGCTGTCCAGCACAAACAGAACTAAAGCCTGATTTTGATGCTTATCCAGAAAGTTCTGATAATTAAAGGCATCACTCAACTGCGTCGTTTTCACCGTATAACCTTGGCTGGCCAAGCTGGCTAATTTGGCATAACTGACACCGTCAAACAGGCCACGTGTGCGCTGTATTTTCTCAGCGGTCTGGTAGCGCGCCTTCTGATCTTGCTCGCCTTCTGACAGGCTGTACACGCTGTTGTGATCACCAAACCAATCAAGGAAGTGATAAGTGGCCAGAGAGTTCATGTGTTTATATGGCGAAATAACCAAAAGATTACCAATACCGGTTAAATCCAATTGATTGGCCGCGTGTTCAGAGACTGGATTACCAAAGTAAACCTGCAAATTTTCCATACGCGCCAAGCGCACGTTCTCCCAACTACTGTCGGCCAACACCACTGGTACCTCGTGTTTAGTCAGCTCAACCGCGATCATCCGCGCTACCGTGTTAGCACCGATAATCAAAAAGCCAAACTCTGGCGGCTCGGCCACACCGAGCAATTTGGCTAAGGGACGAGCAGTGAGGCTTTGCACGGTAACGGTGGCAATAATCAGCATAAACACCAGCGGTACCAGCGTCTCGCCGCCAGCAAAACCATTATTTTGCAACTGGAAAGCAAACAGTGCAGAAACCGCTGCGGCAACAATACCGCGTGGAGCGATCCAGCTTAAAAACAGCTTTTCTCGCCAATTTAAACTGGTGCCTATCGCCGAGATAAAAATACTCAAAGGCCGTGCCACCAACATTAAGATGGCCAACACCACAGCCAGTCCCCAACCTAAATTCGCAATAGCTGAAAACTCAATGCGCGCAGCCAAAATAATAAACAACGCAGAAATTAACAGCACACTCAGAGATTCTTTGAACTCCAAAATGCTCTCAACATCGACCTGTTTCATATTGGCCATCCAGATGCCCATGATGGTCACCGTCAACAGACCTGACTCGTGAGCGATTTCATTCGACAGTGCATACACGCCCAACATAAACGACAGCGTACCGGCGTTATGTAAGTATTGCGGAATCCAGTGTTTACGCAGCACCTGACCGTTCAAATAGCCTGCAGCTGAGCCCAATACCGTGCCCACGGCAATTGTAGTGCTGAAGATATACAGCGAATGGCCAAAGACATTACCCTGCCCCCACGAGACAATCCCCTCGTACACCAGCACCGCCAGCAAGGCACCTACCGGATCAATAATGATGCCTTCCCACTGCAAAATATTCGCCAGCTTAGCCTTGGGTCGCACTGCGCGCAGCAATGGCGCAATCACCGTTGGCCCGGTCACCACGGAAATCGCACCGAACAGTAGAGAAATCTCCCAGGAAATATCCAAAATCCAATGCGCAGCCAAAGTGCCGATAATACCGGTCACCACAGAGCCAACCGGAATCAAGTTACGCACCATTGCGCCGTGGCCACGGATTTCAGAGAAGCGCAGGGTCAGGCTGCCTTCAAACAAAATAATCGCCACCGCCAACGACACCATCGGAAACAGCAGATCGCCAAACACATCCTCAGGGTTCAAATAATGCAAAACCGGGCCACAAGCGATACCCGCAGCTAACAAGAAGACAATCGCCGGCATGCGCACACGCCAAGCCAACCACTGACAAAATAACGATAAAACACCAATCGAGGCGAGCAATAAAACAGTGCTAACGGGCATAAACCAAGAATCCCTAAATTATTATTGTGGCGCTGGACGCGATTGCTCAGCAGGCATAAGGCGAAAAACAACCGAAGCTAGAACCATAAAACCCGACATTTCCTGCAAATGCCTAAACGCATACAGCAGTGTCTCGTTCTTTATGGATGGTCCAAACTTGTATGATGATCATAAATAACCTGCCGCAGATTAACCTCTCTACGACAGATTACCAAGTACAGAAATATCTAACATAGGCTGCGCAAATACACAGCGATTGCCCTGGCTATCTGTTCACATAAAACTGACTGAAGCCATCGTCGCAATGCCGGCTCGTCTGGATAAGGCAGACAACCTGTCTAGCGCGGCAACGCCAATGTAGCTGCTGACTCAACTTGAAAGTGTCAGCTTAGGTGAACAATGGATAACAACGCCGGATCATCGGCATGTTCTAACAGTATCCGCCGTACGCGTTCCTGCCAGAGCTTTGCAAACTCTGCCTGTTGCTCAGGTGTTTCGCGATTTTGTATGACTGCCTGCATACGTTCGCGCTGAGATTCATCGGCGGGGATTTTATGGGCATCAAATTTCACCATTACTGCAGCGCCAGTATCAAGTCGCTCGAAACGTACCGCGCCATCATGCGCAGCATCTGTTGCGAAACTGAGCAAGCCATTACGTGCAAAACGCTGACCAATGCCCTTAAAGCCACCCTGCGCTGCAGCGCCGGTAATGAGAGTCAAGACTTGGGCAACCACACCAGTCGTTCCGTCTGTTTCCGCTGATGGCATGCGTACACAGATAGCTCCACGCTCAGGCAGCGTATCTGGATACAGCGCTTGCAAGGCCGCTCGCGCAGTTAGGAAAGCACCCGCAACCGTTGGGCAAGAATGCCCCGCCAGCCGCACCGCATCGACATAGTGGTAATCCATAATGCCCTCTGCCGCACTACCAAGCAGCTGCGCTAATGGATCGCGCAAACGAATCACTGGGGCTTTATCGAAGAAGTTGGGATAAGTCATGGCGATCTCCTTTGGGAGTACAGTGTTGAAATACAATAGCAGTAGACTATAGGCTGTTTGATTGTCTATCGCAGTAGAACGCTCAAGCCCTCGCCTCTTTTCCTGCAGTCTCAGTTGCCAACCACTGGAAAATCTCAGTGCGAATCTCTGGGAAAAACTTACCGCCAACCGTCCAATGACAACAGTTGGGGATTTCCACTAGCTGACCACGCACGCCGAAGCGTTGGGCAATGCTGCGCTGGACATTAATGGGCGTAATGCGGTCAGCCGTACCGCCAATAATCAACACCGGGCACTGAATCTGCGCTGTATCAACATAGGCCGCCGAACGACGCCCTAATAGCAATCCCATGCTAATTTGCCAGGTTGCCATACCTGATTCATAGGTGCTGTTAGCATAAATGTCCTGCTGCACGGCTGCGCTTTGCGTATTAGCAATCCCGTAGCGAATATTTTCAAGTTTGACTTCAGTGATGCTACGCCACAGCGGGAAACGCAAGATATTGCTGCCTAAGGTTCTGATGGCCGACAAACTTAAGCCATTGATACCCGCAGGCGCTGCAGAGGACAGCAGAATCAGGCGCTGACAAGGCACTTGTGCGGCAGCCAACTGGACCAGCAATCCGCCCATTGAATGCCCGACCAAAATTGGCGGCGAACTCTGACGTTTAACCTGCTCAACGATATAGGCCACATAATCTTGCAGCCCTGTTTGCGCCAGCTTTTCTTTACTGGCCGCAGTGTGCTCAGTCTTAGAACAGTGATATGGCAAACACAAGGATTCAGTCACATAACCCTGCTCAACAAAGGCATCATGCACCTCTTGCAGCGCATCCTGATTGCTCCACATACCGTGAACAAGCAGTACGGGGGGCTTTGCGTTATGGCTATGATCCATGTTTATTTTTATCCTTGCCGTAGTCGATTATCTGATGAAGCCTGACTTACTTAAGCTCTATGATTTAATTCATAACATACTACTTTCAGTATTTATTGCTGCCGTACAAAACCGTTATTACGCCATTTGGTTTTTGTAGGGTAAAACATTTAGTTTGTCTTGCTGCTGTCTCATTTACCAAAGGTCATAGGCATTTTGCAGACGTAACCAATGGTCTGCAGAGGGCTTGCCAAACACCAACTCTAAACACACAGCCATTTCAGGCGTAACAGCACCCGTGCGCTTAAAACTTTAGATAACGTTTTACCACTGATATCGAAATAATTTTCCGCACCTCTAATGGTCAGCCCCAAGGTATCAATGATGAGTTCTTTCAGGATCTCACCGGGGCGTGCAGGGTTAAACATTGTCACAAACAAGATCCCGATTATTTCCTGCTTAAGCTTTTTACTAAGACTTGAATTTCTCCAGTGATACTTTTTAATTCGACTAATAACTGCGGGTTCACATCTAAATGCCCTTCATACTCAGCTAGGTTGCGTGCGTTATGACATTTATCTAAAACACGCCATTTAGCTTTCCCCAGCCCCAGCGTATGCTGCAAACACTGAAATACTAGGTAACGGCTTTCTGATCGATAACCATGCCAACGCAACGCAGCTAAAGAGAAACTATGGGCTGCACCATAAGCCAACATAAACTGGCTGTCTTCACTTAACCCTGTAATAGCTGAATCTTTAAGTTTGTTGTCGCCTACTCGCAGCATGCCAACAAACTCATTTGTATCAAAGGGCTCTAGTTTTAATTGATTGATTTTGACTAGATTATTTAAGGCTTCCATATTGCCTCCTTGGCAGTTTAATCCTTTAACAAATCGAGTGTTTCTTGCTCCATCACTTTAGTCACAAAACTCTGCCCTTGCTCCAATCGTTGTGCAAATTCTTCCGGTGTGTAAATAGTTGGGTTTACTGTGCGCTGTAATTGCAGCTCAGCGGCCTCTAACAATTGCATGACTTCGCTATAACTTAAATTGTCGCCAACCAGCATTACATCCACATCACTGCCAGCGTGCTCGTTACCCTTGGCAATTGAGCCATAGACAAAGGCTTGTTCAAGCTGCGGCAAGATAGGTGCTAATGCTATTTTTAATACGGCTGCCACGCCAAAGGTCTTTCTAACGATAGCAACCAGTTCATGCATGATCGGTGATGCGTGATTGGCTTGGTAATGATTTTGATTGCCTTGTTTGTGCATCACCAGCAAACCAGCATCGGTTAGCTTACTTAATTCACGGCTAATCGCACCACGCCCCATGTCGGCAAGGCGCACCACTTCATTGAGATAGAAACTTTGCTCTGGCTGACCAAATAACACCGCCAAGACTTTCTGCTGTGCTTTGGTAAAGAGTGCATCACCTATTGCTGTATTCATGAGATAAGCATCAACCCTATAAGACCCAATATGGGTACTATAAGACCCAATTTAGGTCCTGTCGAACAGAGCGTGCATTTAGACTGACTATTTATGACAGTTACTCGAAAAACATCTTGTTTACATACAAGTCAATGGCGGTACAAAGCCCAAGTCTTTAACAAAAGCTAATGGGCAACTGCAGTGCTTTGGCAAAAAATTGAATGCCTTGACCAGAATGACTTCCTCAATCAAAACCGCATGCGAGACTAAAGAGTCACAAAATAAACCAAAAAAGAAGACTGGTCACACATTATTAGGCAGACTGCATGTACAACAGCTATGTAACCCTAGGTACAAGGAGTATCGGTCATGAAATCCACAAGGAAATCTACAGGATATACCTCCGTTTGTTTATGGGCACTGACAGCTCTTCTGTTGTCTGGATGCTCGCCAGAAATAAGTGAGCATCATTCATTACAGCCTCTACAAGCGCTGCCAGCAACAAGCGTCGTGCTAAAAGTTGGTTACATTGATAATGATATTTCACTGTTGGGCTTTGGCCTGCATGAGGTTATTTTCAACACAGAAGAAAAAACTTACTCACTTTAGCTGTGGCTTCAGCTGATCAGTTGGTTTATCACTTTTGTGGTACTGCCCAAGCACAGTCAAAAACATACTCATGAGTCTGCAAGCAGGCCAAAAAGAGGCCCTATGACCAGCAGAAGAGCGCTGTAATGCGCATAGGTCATTGCCTTAGGAGTCCTCAAGCATTGCACTCACAAACTCGCAACCCACTGCCCTTCATACAGCTTACTCGCGGAGCCTTGCATCATGACTGGCGCAGTGTCTCCAGCCCATTCGATGAGTAACGTGCCACCGCTGAGCAGCACCTGAACTTTAGCGTCCAACCAACCGGCGCGAATGCCTGCCACGACCGCAGCACAGGCGCCGCTGCCACAAGCTAGGGTTTCACCCGTACCGCGTTCGTAGACGCGAAGCTTGATGACATCACGCGCCAGCACCTGCATAAAGCCCACGTTGACCTTGGCTGGAAAGCGCGGATGCGTTTCTAGCAATGGACCCAAACGCTGCACTGCAGCCTGTTCAATGCAAGGTACAGCAAGCACTGCATGGGGATTGCCCATATTAACCACGGCAAGTTTTACTGTTTCCCCAGCGACATCCACTGCATAAAAGTCAGCATCAGCAGCGGCGATAAAGGGAATATCTGCCGGTCGTGTTTTGGGAACGCCCATGTTTACGCGCACCAGCCCGGCATTATTGATGGTTAGCTCGATGACACCCGCTCGCGTCGCCACACGTAGAGGGTTTTTCGTAGTCAGGCCTTTATCGTGAACATACAGTGCAAAGCAACGTGCACCGTTACCGCACTGTTCAACCTCGCTGCCATCAGCATTAAAAATGCGATAGTTAAAATCCACATCGGCTTGCTGCGCGGCCTCCACTAACAAGAGCTGATCAAAACCTACGCCAAAGTGTCGGTCGGCCAATCCTCGTATCTGCTCAGGTGTTAATGAGATCGGCGCGCGCGTGGCGTCCAGCACCATAAAATCATTACCGAGGCCGTGCATTTTGGTAAAGGCTAAAGGTGTCGAAATAAACTTCATGCTTAAAGCTCCGCAATATAGAGAGGAGTCTTTAGCGAATACTGTGCCAATCTTGAATAAGACGCCAAGCCTTATAAATCAAGGCAATGTCAGCACAGCAGAATCAAGTTATGCCCTAAAAAACAGCAACTGCACTCAAAAAGCACATTCTAAAAGCGCAACCGTCAGCAGATAAAAACTGCGCACCCTTTTAGTGCTGCAGCCTAGAAAGCTCACCATTTAAAGCCATAAAACCCTCTAAAATAATCACAAAAAACATCTAACACATTGAAATATAAGTATTTTTAAAAAATGGCACGCGCATTGCTATTTCTTCATTAACTCTCTCAATGAAGGACAGCAAGATGAAACTCATTTCAGCCATCATCAAACACTTCAAGCTCGACGATGTACGTGAGGCCATTTCTGAGATCGGCGTAAAAGGCATCACCGTCACCGAAGTCAAAGGTTTTGGTCGGCAAAAAGGCCATACCGAACTGTATCGCGGCGCTGAGTACGTGGTGGATTTTCTCCCCAAGCTCAAGCTCGAAGTGGCCGTCAGCGACGACAACCTGCATCGAGTCATTGACGCCATCATTAAAGCCGCACATACCGGTTCCATTGGCGACGGCAAAATTTTCGTGACCGATTTAGAACACGTCGTGCGCATCCGTACCGGCGAAACAGGTGCAGAAGCTCTGTAACTCTCCACTGCCCGACAACTGAATGTGTCTAAGGAGACCATGATGGAAAACAATTTGTTTGCTTTGCAGTATGCACTCGACACCTTTTACTTCTTAATCGCCGGAGCCTTGGTGATGTTGATGGCGGCAGGCTTTGCCATGCTCGAAGCAGGCTTAGTGCGCGCTAAAAACACCACAGAAATTCTGACTAAAAATATCGTGTTGTACGCCCTCGCTTGTACCTTGTACTTAGCCGTGGGTTATCAACTGATGTATGGCGGCGGCTACTTTCTTTCTGGCATCACTGCGCTAGACACTGATGCTGTACTGGCCAAATTCGCGACGCGTGAAGACGGCTTTAGCGGTGGCGCGATCTACTCGACAGCCGCTGACTTTTTCTTCCAAGCGGTATTTGTCGCCACCTGTATGTCGATCGTCTCAGGTGCGATTGCTGAACGTATGAAGCTCTGGGTGTTCTTGGTCTTTGCTGTGGTCATGACTGGCTTGATTTACCCAATCAGCGGAAGTTGGGGCTGGGGTGGTCAAGCGGTGTTTGGCTTGTACTCACTCTCCGAAGATTTCGCTTTTAAAGACTTTGCCGGCTCAGGTCTGGTGCACTTAGTCGGTGCCAGTGCCGCCCTGGCTGGGGTGATGCTGCTTGGTCCGCGTTTGGGTAAATATGGCGAGCGCGGTGAAACACGCGCCATCCCTGGCGCTAACTTACCCTTGGCAACACTCGGTACCTTTCTTTTGTGGTTCGGCTGGTTCGGCTTTAACGGTGGATCGGTGCTGAAGCTGGGCGATATCAACAGCGCGCACTCAGTGGCTGTGGTGTTTCTCAACACTAATGCTGCCGCCGCCGGTGGTTTGCTGGGTGCGATGCTGATCAGTTACCTAAAGTATCGCAAAGCCGATCTGACCATGATTCTCAACGGTGCCTTAGCCGGTTTAGTCGCCATTACTGCCAGCCCTGATACCCCGACGCCAGTACTGGCGGTACTGATTGGCTTGGCCGCTGGTGCTCTGGTGGTGTTCTCCATCTTATTAATGGACAAACTCCAGCTGGATGACCCTGTTGGTGCTATTTCCGTACACGGTGTAGCAGGTTTATTGGGTCTTTTAGTGGTGCCATTAAGTGCTCCTGGCACGACCTTCCTCGGCCAATTGGTCGGGGCGGCAACCCTCTTCGCTTGGGCCTTTGTCGCCTCGTTAATCGTCTGGTGGTTGCTGAGAAGATTCTTTGGCCTACGTATCAGCCCACACGACGAGTATCAAGGCGCTGACATTAGCGAATGCGGCATGGAAGCCTACCCAGAGTTCACCCATCGAGGCTAACCCATAGCGCACACCGTCATGGCTGGAGACGCATGACGGTACGTCAAGTAGACATTGCAAAAAATCATACAAGCCAGCCGCAACAGGAGATCCTATGAACAAGCTGAATTTAGTGGTCATTGGCAATGGCATGGTGGGTCACCATTTTTTAGAACAACTGGCAGCCAGTTCTAAAGCTCATGCGTTCCAAGTGACGGTCATCGGCGAAGAAAACTATTGTGCTTATGACCGAGTACATCTGTCTGAGTATTTCCAAGGGAAAAGTAGCGACGAGCTCGCCTTAGGCAGTGCAAAGCAATATAAAGATTGGGGCTTTAAGCTGCATTTAGGGGTAAAAGCCACCGCCATCGAGCCGTGTTCACGCAAAGTACAGCTCGACGATGGTACAGAGCTCAGCTATGACAAATTGATCTTAGCAACCGGCTCATACCCTTTTGTGCCGCCGATTGAGGGCAGCACGCTTGAGCACTGTTTTACCTATCGTACCCTTACTGATCTAGATGCTATTCGCAGCAGCGCCAACGCCGCCAATACCGGCGTCGTCATTGGTGGTGGTTTATTGGGATTGGAAGCGGCCAAAGCCCTGCGTGATTTGGACCTAGACACTTTTGTTGTTGAACACTCGCCGCGTTTAATGAATGCGCAAATTGACCAAGAAGGCGGCGAACTGCTGCAAGAAAAAATTGAAGCCTTAGGCGTTCAAGTGCTCACCCAGCGTGCCGCTGTGCGTGTAACTGAAGGGCTCGGAGCGCGGTTATGCGTGGAGTTTGCCGACGGTAAAAAGCTAGAAACCGATTTAATTGTGTTTTCTGCCGGTATTCGTCCGCGCGATGAACTGCCCCGAGCTGCTGGCTTACTGCTGGGCGAGCGCGGTGGCGTAGCAGTGGACAATCACTGTCAAAGCAGTGACCCGCAGATTCTCGCGATTGGCGAAGCCGCAGCTTGGAGTAACTGTTGTTTTGGCTTGGTCGCTCCAGGTTATCAAATGGCCAAAGTAGCACTGGCTAACTTAATCGGAGAAGAGTTGGCGTTTACCGGTGCTGATATGAGCACCAAGTTAAAACTGTTAGGTGTTGATGTCGGTGCAATTGGCGACACTCAAGGCAATCAAAACGTAGGAACCAAGATCTACCGTTACCTTGATCAAATCAGCCAGCACTATCGCAAGATGGTGGTATCCGCCGATGGTCAACGTTTGCTGGGTGCTATTTTGGTGGGTGACAACAGCTATTACGACACTTTAATGCAGTATTACCGCAATGGTTTGGATCTGCCGGCTCACCCAGAAAGCCTGATTTTGCCAAGCCAGTCTGGTAGCACACCTTTGCTCGGTATGGCCGCTTTACCAGACAGCGCGATTATTTGCTCCTGCCACAATGTCAGCAAAGGCGACATTGTGGATTGCTTGCAAGGTGGCTGTGCATCCGTGGCTGAAGTCATCGAACTCTCGCGCGCCAGCACTGGTTGTGGCGGTTGTAGCAGCCAGCTGAAAAGCCTAGTAGAGCAGCAAATGGCTGCGATGGGCATGGCCGTGAGTAGCGCATTGTGTGAACACTTTGCCTACACTCGGCAAGAGCTGGAACACATGATTCGCACCGAAAGCATCCTGAACTTTAACCAACTATTAGAACGTCATGGTCAGGGTATGGGCTGCGATATTTGCAAGCCGACAGCCGCCAATATTTTTGCCTCGGTGCAGAACGACTTTGTCCTCTCTGCCGATCACCTTGGCCTGCAAGACACTAACGATGCCTTCTTGGCCAATATGCAAAAAGACGGCACATATTCTGTGGTGCCACGCATCGCCGGGGGTGAGATCACTCCAGAGATGATCATTCTCCTGGGCAAAGTGGCGCGTGACTTTGGTCTTTACAGCAAAATCACTGGTGGCCAACGCATTGACCTGTTCGGTGCTGAACTCAGCCAACTGCCAGCCATCTGGCAACGTTTGATAGAAGCAGGCTTTGAAACAGGGCAAGCCTACGGCAAATCCGTACGCACAGTGAAAAGCTGCGTGGGCAGTGCTTGGTGTCGTTATGGCGTGCAAGACAGTGTGCGCTTGGCCATTGATTTAGAGAATCGCTACAAGGGCATTCGCGCGCCGCACAAACTTAAATTTGCCGTCAGTGGTTGTACCCGTGAATGTGCTGAAGCGCAGTCCAAAGACTTTGGCGTCATCGCCACAGAAAAAGGCTGGAACCTGTATGTCGCTGGCAATGGTGGAATGCGCCCACGTCATGCGGATCTGTTTGCGCAGGATTTAGACACCGACAGTTTAATTCGCACCATCGACCGCATCATGATTTTCTACATCCGCACCGCTGGACGTTTAGAACGCACCGCACGCTGGTTAGAGAGCCTTGAAGGTGGCTTGGAGTATTTACAGAAAGTCATTTTGCACGACTCGCTCGGTTTAAATGCTGACCTTGACCAGCAAATGGCGCACTTAGTGGCCAGTTATCAATGCGAATGGCAAACCACACTGAATAACCCAGAAAGCCTAAAACGCTTCCGGCAGACCATTAACAGTGCTGGAGACGACCCACAATTACTCTATGTCTCAGAACGAGGACAAAAACGCCCCGCGAATGCGCAGGAGCGTGCGCAGCACATCCCTCTTGTTAGCGTGTAAATCTAAGCCTTTGGAGGCCGCCATGACAGAACAACAGACGTGGATAACCGTAGGCCAACGCAGCGACTTAATCGATGGTGCCGGCGTTGGAGCACAAGTCGACAGCGATCAAGTCGCGCTGTTTTACTTAAAAAAACATAACCAACTGTTTGCTGTGGGCAACCTCTGCCCTTTTAACGACCTGAACATTATTGCCCGCGGCATCATCGGCGATATCAAAGGCGAACCTGTCGTCGCCAGCCCACTGCATAAAGAGCACTTCTCGTTACGCGATGGCCATTGCCTTGAGCAACCCGAAGTACGTTTACCGGTATGGCAGGTTCGCTTAGAAGGGGATGTCTTACAGGTTATGCGCCCTGCAACACAAGCAACCAGCACTTCGTTTTAATGATCGTTTTCTGATGTTTTTCTAGATTACTAAGGGGTTTATATGTCTTACGTTATACCGAGTGAATTTGCCAAAAAAATGGTCGATTCAGGTGAAGCCAAGTTGCACATGTCGCGCCGCGATGTACTGATTCGCTCTTGCATGGCCGGTGCTATTTTGGCTCTGTCTGCGGCCTTTGCAGTCACAGTCGCGCTGCAAACCGGCTCGCACTTACTGGCCTCTGTGCTGTTCCCAGTTGGTTTTATCATGCTCTATTTAATGGGTTTTGATCTGCTAACAGGCGTGCTTATGTTAACACCTTTGGCATGGCTGGATCGTCGACCAGGTGTCACTCCGGGGGTGGTACTGCGCCACTGGGGCTGGGTGTTTTTAGGCAATTTTAGCGGAGCGCTACTGGTGGCCTTGCTGTTGTCCTTCACCTTTACCATGGGTTTTGCGACCGAACCGGGCGCTATTGCTGCCAAACTGGCCTCGATTGGTGAGTCGCGTACGCTAGGTTATGCCGAGTACGGTGCCAGTGGCTGGGTAACTATTTTCATTCGCGGCATGCTGTGCAACTGGATGGTGTCAATGGGTGTGGTAGGTGCCATGCTCTCCACCAACGTCAGCGGTAAGGCAATTGCCATGTGGATGCCTGTAATGCTGTTCTTTTACATGGGCTTTGAGCACTCGGTGGTCAATATGTTCTTATTTCCCACGGCGATGTTGATGGGTGGCGACTTCTCCGTAATGGACTATTTGCTCTGGAATGAAATCCCTACCGTATTGGGCAACCTCGCTGGCGGCCTGTTGTTTACCGGTCTAGCGCTATACACAACGCATGTACGTACTGCACCACAACGCGTCTTATAAGCTAAGGAGTCACCATGCATATCCAAGTCTTTCAGCATGTATCCTTTGAAGGGCTTGGATACATTGAGCACTACCTTAATCAAGCACAGCATCAGATCAGCTATAGCAAATTTTTCGCTAGCCCTTGCCTGCCTTCCCTTGAACACATAGATGCCCTGCTTATTATGGGCGGCCCAATGAGTGTGCATGATCACGCTGAGTACCCTTGGCTGCGTGATGAAATTGAGTTTATTCGCCGCTTTGCCGCCACCGGTAAGCCCATGCTGGGTATTTGTCTCGGCGCGCAGCTCATCGCCAATGCTTTGGCTGCAAATGTATACGCCAACCCAGAAAAAGAAATCGGCTGGCACCCGATCATCACTAGCAAGCATGGCAAGGATCAGGTGTTTCAATTCCCCAGTTGCATTGAAGTGTTTCACTGGCACGGAGAAACCTTTAGCTTGCCGCAGGGAGCCATTTGTTTAGCGCACAGTCAAGGCTGTGCTCAGCAGGCATTTCAGCTCGGGCGACATATTATTGGTTTGCAGTTTCACTTAGAAGCCACTCAACAAACGGCCAAAGCGCTCGTCAGCCACTGCCAAGCTGAACTGGTCAAAGGACGCTATATCCAAAGCGCCGACGAAATAATGGCCGCAGCACCTGAGCGTTATGCGGCGATCAATCAGTTGATGAGTGAAGTATTGGACTACTTGCTTGCCCCTGAATCATGTCAGGCATGACTCAAGGGTTGGCCAAGCCGTGTTTTACTTAGACGACCACGTCTTAGCGGCAAAATCTAAGGTGGCAAAGTAATCGGCCAGTGTTTCGGCACGGCGAATCAACTCAACACTGCCATCGGCTCTAAGCAACAACTCTTGCGGACGCAGCTTACC
>QXGG01146882.1_pt1 | contig 14899 bp, 16 predicted proteins | sample 1982491 | NCBI WGS metagenome assembly QXGG01 (sample SAMN09924614, study PRJNA488089) | Wastewater metagenome, whole genome shotgun sequencing project. | isolation source: South African research farm wastewater | place: South Africa: Irene, Agricultural Research Council, Animal Production... | reverse complement strand
GGCCAGCGTGCGGGTGTGGCCGAGGTCCTTGGCGTGGCGCAGCGCGGCCAGGGTGTCGGCGGTTTCGCCGGATTGCGAGATGGCGACGACGAGCTGGTCCGGGTCGGGCACCGAGATGCGGTAGCGGTATTCGCTGGCGATCTCGACCGTACAGGGGATGCCGGCGAGCGATTCGAGCCAGTAGCGCGCGGTGACGCCGGAGTGGTAGCTGGTGCCGCAGGCGAGGATCAGCACCGAGCGCACACCCGTCAGCAGGTCCGCCGCGTCGGCGCCGAAGATGCCGGGCTGCAGTCGGCCGCCGTTGCCGATGAGTTCGAGCGTGTTGGCCAGGGCCTCGGGCTGCTCGAAGATCTCCTTCTGCATGTAGTGGCGGTACTGGCCGAGCTCGACCGCGTCGGTGGAGAGCTGCGAGACCACAACCGGGCGCTGGACCGGCGCACCGCTGGCGTCGGCGATATGCAGGCGGTCGGCAGTGAACTCGGCGATGTCGCCGTTTTCCAGGTAGATGAGCTTGCGCGTGACCTGCAGCAGGGCGGAGGCGTCGGATGCTGCGTAGTGGCCGGCGTGTGCGCCGTCTTCGACCAGGCCGAGCAGGAGCGGCGAGCCTTCGCGCGCGACGACGACTTTGCCCGGCTGGCGCTCGTCGATGACGGCGATGGCGTAGGCGCCGACAAGCTGGCGGGTGGCGGCGAGAACAGCGTCGAAGAGGTTGGGCTGCGTGCGCAACTCGGCCTCGACCAGGTGCGCGATGGTCTCGGTGTCGGTGTCGGAGGTGAAGACGTAGCCCTGGGCGCTGAGCGCGCTGCGCAGGGCTTCGTGGTTCTCGATGATGCCGTTATGCACGACGGCAATGCCGCCCGAGACGTGCGGGTGGGCGTTGCGCTCGCTCGGCGCGCCGTGGGTGGCCCAGCGAGTGTGGGCGATGCCGGCGTGGGCGGTGACGCCCTCGCTCGCTGCGGTCAGTTCGGCAACGCGACCGGCGGTGCGCACGCGCTGAACGGCGGCGCCGTTGAGTACGGCGATGCCAGCCGAGTCATAGCCGCGGTACTCGAGCTTGCGCAGACCTTTGAGCAGGACTGGGACGATGTTGGAAGCCGGCGAGACGGCGGCGACGATTCCGCACATGGGGGTCAGGCCTTGATTGCAGTTGCGCTCACTTCGGTCGCGCCGCGCCTCTTCGCCTTTGCGACGAATTCCGCGACGAAAGCGAGCATCACGCCGCCCATCATGCCGAGCACGGCGGCGAGTGCGAGTACCAGGGCCTTCTTGGGCTTGGAGGGCTTGGCGGGGGCGGTGATCTCGCCGATCAGTTCGGTGGGGCGCGTCGCAGGGGGTGTCATCTGCTGGGTCAGGCGCAGCCGCTCGGTCGCTTGCTTATCGAGCGAGTCGGTGATCGGGCTGCGTTCGATCATGAGCAGGGAGGCCTGGACGTTGTCGCGCTCCTTGAGCTGCTCGGCGAGCTGGGTGAGGTCGGCGTATTGCTGCTGCAGCGCGGTGCGCTGTTCGTTGAGGCTCTTGAGGCGCTCGGCGATGGGCTTGAGGTTGTCCTCGAACATCGTCGTGTGGGTCTTCTGCACGCCCTTGGCCACGTCCTCGAGCAGGCGCGCCGCGTCTTCGGGCGTGTCGCCTTCGGCAGTGAGCTGGACGGTGGTCGTCACGCCCTTCTGCACGCTCGCCGTAGTGATGAAGGGGCGTTCGCGCTTGATACCCGCCGCGACGTCCTCGCCATACTGGACGAGGATGCGGGATGAGAGTTCATCGGCGTTTTCGAGCATCACCGGCGGCGCAGCGTCGTCACCCTTAACTTGACCGATCCGCAGCTTGACGCTGGCCTCATAGACAGGCGCCTTGAGGAATGCGAACGCCGCGCCCCCGGCCAGGCAGAGGATGAAACAGGCCAGAATGAACGCCTTGCGCCTGGCGAGGATCTGCCAGAGTTCGATCAGGCTGATTTCGTCGTCGTCATAGGGCTGGGCGGGCGGCTGGGTGTTTTGCATGTCTTTGAGCTGATGCGGGAAAACCCGGATTATCGCACCGTAGTGCCCTTGGGATGAACTGGGCGAAGGTAATAGATCTATGCGGGCGGCGCTTACTGCATGGATGCAGGTCTGTTTTCTGGGGCGTGGCGGCGAGGTCAAGGGGGCGTTGAGGTCAAACCTTGCATCTGCTCAGGTTTTAGTTGTCAGTACGTCATCCGGACGTTACGATGGTGCTCGCTCCAGAAGATGAGGGTCGCCATGAGCGCCTTGAACCTCCCCAAAACCGAACGCATCGATGTCCGCGCCAGTAGCGCTGTCAAACACCTGCTGCAAGAGGCCGCGCGCTCGTGCCACAAGAACGTCAGCGAGTTCCTGCTCGACGCCGGCGTGACCGCCGCCAACCTGGCCCTGGCAGATCGCCGTCACTTCGTGTTGAACGATGACCAGTGGCAGGCCTTTCAGCACGCGCTGGATCGTCCCGTGCAAGCCAAGCCGCGCCTGAAGAAGCTGCTCGGTGAGCCGGGAATTCTGGATTGAGTGCAGCCTATGAACCGGTCCGCAAGCTCTCGGCCGAGGATTCGGTGGAGGCGTTTGATTGTGGGCAGCCGGCACTCGACCAGTTCCTGCAGCGTTACGCGCTCGTCAACCAGAAAGCGAATAGCGCGCAAACCTATGTGTGTTGCCGGGGCGGTGAGGTGGTGGGCTTCTATAGCCTGGCCGTCGGTGGCGTTGATCCGGAGGATGCTCCGGCACGCGTCGTGAAGGGCCTGGCCCGGCATCCGGTGCCGGTCATGATCCTGGCGCGACTCGCCGTGGACAGGGACCACCAAGGCAGAGGGCTGGGCAAGGCGCTGTTGAAGGATGCGTTGCTGCGCACTGCCCAGGCCGCGGACATTGCCGGCATTCGTTGCTTGCTGGTGAACGCCAAGGATGAGGCAGCGCGGCAGTGGTATGTGTCGTGGGAGTTCGAGCCAAGCCCGACCGATCCCTACCACCTGTTCTTGATGCTCAAGGATCTCAAGGCGTTGCTGGCGGAATGAAAGGGCTATGGGGGGCTGACTTGAGCTGGCCCGCCTCACGGAAGCAGCTTCCGCAAAGCTGCCGTGGACACGTCGTCGATGTGCCGAATCGCCGGGGCGATCTTGTCCTGCTCGGTCGCTGGCACGCCGGCCTCGGTGAGGTAAACGCGCCATTGACGTACCACCCGCCAGACCTCGTCGATCAGTTCACAGGCGGCCGCCAGCGACAACGTGAATCGTTCGTGCGCGGCAAGTGCGTTGTCGAGCGTCGCCAGTCGGCCTTGGGGGCCGACGCCCAGGTGCAGGAAGCGTTCGCCGGCATGGCTGGGCCGCGGCAGCACATCGTAGAGCGGGCTGAGGCGCCAGCCGGGCAGGCGCGGGTCCCACAGGAAGCCGTGGTTGCGGAGGTGGTCGTCGTCGTTGCTCACGAAGATGTTGAAGATCATGCGCTTGAACAACTCGGCGGTGTCCTTGCGGATGACTGCGGGGTGGCAGTGGCGGCGGACGGCTTCCGCGAGGTCGGCGTACGACTTGGTGCGTGACTCGGATTCGTCGCAGCCAGCCAGGGTGAGACCGCTGACGAAGCCCATGCGGTGCTCGGCAGTTCCACCGATGGGGGCGGTGGCAAGCAGGTCGGCATCCGGGGAGAGGGGCGCGTCGGGCATTGCCCAGTAGCGATCGAAGCGGCGGATGAGCATCACCCGCCGATCGCCCAGCATGACGGTGCGCGCCGGCGGCGTGGTCAGCCCGGCAAGCCGGGCCAGGTGGAGCGCGGCGCACTCGATGGCGGGGATGTCGAAGGCGTCGTGCCGGCTTGCGAACTTGGCCAGCCACAGCACGCCGGCCTCGTCGCGGATCGAAGCCTTGGGGCGCGCGCCGCCCAGGGCCGTGCCGTCGATGAAGATGGCTTCGAGGTGTGCGGGGATGGGGAGGCCCTCGTCGATGCGCTCGGCCGCCTCAAGCAGATGGGCCAGGGTGTGCCATGCGCTGGCACCGGCCGCGGGGCCGTCGTGAAGGTTGCGGCGAATGTCCAGCGCGCCGACGCGCTCGCTGCCGGCGTGCAAGAGGTATTGCGACTCGGGCAGGCTGTTCGCGGGGACTTTGAGCTTGGCCTCGATGACGCGTCGGCCCCAGGCGTCAGGGGCCGCGTCGCGAATGCCGCCGAAGAAGGGGAGTCGGTTTGCAGGAAGCAGCCTTTTCGCGCGCACCGCTTCGCGATCGGCGAGGCTGAGGCTGACGGGATCGACTTCCAGGGCGTCGCTGCGTTTGAGGTAGTTGAGGCCATACGCGAAGCTCGATGCCAGCAAGCGATCGGCCTCTTCGGTCAGGACGAGCTGCCCGCAGGGCGCCCAGGCCGTGCCGAGATGCGCGAAGACCATCAGCTTGGTGTCCTTGGCAGCCATCGTGATCAGAAATCCAGTTCGTCGAGTTCGGCGGAGCTCAGGTCACGAACGCGCTGGGTGCGTTCCCGCGCTGCAAGGGCGGCGAGTGCGGGGTCGGATTCGGACAGCAGATCCAGCAGTGTGCTGCCGGGGGCGATGGCGTCGAGGTAACGCAGCACCTGGCCGATCGCCAGCCCGGGGTCTCCGCGCTCGATCCGGTAGGCGGTGTTGCGCGACAGGCCTGCACGGAGCGCGGCATCGGTCTGCTTGATGCCACGGGCGAGGCGTAGTCGTGCCAGGCGGCGACCAAGCTGGGTGGCCTGATCCAGCAGGTGGGGGGCGAGGGCGGCGGATTGCGAGATTTTCATGCTCGGTAAATCGAGTGCAGTGATATTTGTGTTCGAAAACACGAGCAATTTTGGGCTTGGCGAGCCGTCTGTCAAGCTGAATCAAGCCTTGCGTTTGTCCAAGCCTTTTTGTCAGGACGTTCATCCGGACGTTGTCATGAGCAAAGCCCGAGCGATCCTTACTACCGGTGGTAGATGCCCAAGGATCTGAAGGCGTTGCTGGTGGCGTGAATGATGCTGGGGTCAAGTCCCGCACTTGCTCTGCTACGTCCTTTTCGCGTCGAGGTGCGCCAGGAACCACGCATAGGTTTCTTGCAGGCCGCCCTGAAGTGAAATGCGCGCTTGCCATCCCAGCCGCGCCAGCCGGCTGACATCCATCAGCTTGCGCGGCGTGCCGTCGGGCTTCGTTGTGTCGAACACCAGCTTGCCCTCGTAGCCGATGACCTTGACCAGCGTCTCGGCCAGCTCGCGGATCGTCACATCCGTGCCAGTGCCGACGTTGATGTGCGAGCGCATCGGCTCGGTCTCGCTGGCGTAGCGCTCCTGCGGAATGTTCTGCAGATGCACCACCGCTTCGGCCAGGTCATCCACATGCAGAAACTCCCGCATCGGCGTGCCGCTACCCCAGATCACCACCTCGGGCGCCTTGGCCAGCTTGGCCTCGTGGATGCGCCGCATCAGCGCGGGGATGACGTGGCTGTTCTCGGGGTGGAAGTTGTCGCCCGGCCCGTAGAGGTTGGTGGGCATGGCGCTGCGGTAGTCGCGGCCGTACTGGCGGTTGTAGCTTTCGCACAGCTTGATGCCGGCGATTTTGGCGATGGCATAGGGTTCGTTGGTGGGTTCGAGCAGGCCGGTGAGCAGCGCCTCTTCCTTCATCGGCTGTTCGGCGAACTTGGGATAGATGCAGGACGAGCCGAGGAACATCAGCTTTTGCACGCCGTGGGTGTGGGCGGCGTGAATGATGTTGGCCTCGATCATCAGGTTCTGGTGGATGAACTCGGCCGGGTAGGTGTTGTTGGCGTGGATGCCGCCGACCTTCGCCGCGGCCAGATAGGCCTGGTCAATGCACTGGGCGGCGAAGAATGCATTGACCGCGTGCTGGTCGGTGAGGTCGAGTTCATCGCGCCCGGCGGTGAGGATGTTGGTGCAGCCCAGCGCCTGCAACCGGCGCACGATGGCCGAGCCGACCATGCCGCGATGGCCGGCAACGAAAATGGTGTCGGTGAGGTTCATGGGGTCAGTTCTCCGTGGCCACCGGCACGTCGTGCCCATGCGCCTTCAGGAAGGCATGGCGCTGTGCCGCCTTGAGGTCTTCGGCGACCATCTCGGCGCACATCTCTTGGACGGTAATCTCCGGCGTCCAGCCGAGCTTCTCCTTGGCTTTGGTCGGATCGCCCAGCAGGGTCTCGACCTCGGCGGGGCGGAAGTAGCGCGGGTCGACCCGCACGATGACGTCGCCCACCTTCAGCGCGGGGGCTTTCAGTTCGCTCCCCCCGCCCTCGATGTGCTCGACCACCGCATGCTCCTCCACGCCCTTGCCCTCGAAGCGCAGCGTGATGCCCAACTCCGCCGCCGACCAGCGGATGAACTCGCGTACCGAATACTGCACGCCGGTGGCGATCACGAAATCCTCCGGCTGATCCTGCTGCAGCATCATCCACTGCATGCGCACGTAGTCCTTGGCGTGGCCCCAGTCGCGCAGTGCGTCCATGTTGCCCATGAACAGGCAATCTTCCAGGCCTTGCGCGATGTTGGCCAGGCCGCGAGTGATCTTGCGCGTGACGAAGGTCTCGCCACGGCGTGGGCTCTCGTGGTTGAACAGGATGCCGTTGCAGGCGTACATGCCGTATGCCTCGCGATAGTTCACCGTGATCCAGTAGGCGTAGAGCTTGGCCACCGCGTAGGGGCTGCGCGGGTAGAAGGGCGTGGTCTCCTTCTGCGGGATCTCCTGCACCAGGCCGTAGAGCTCGGAGGTGGAGGCCTGGTAGAAGCGCGTCTTCTTGTCCAGGCCGAGCAGGCGGATGGCCTCGAGCACGCGCAGCGTGCCCATGGCGTCGACGTCGGCCGTGTACTCCGGGGACTCGAAGCTCACCGCCACGTGCGACTGTGCGCCGAGGTTGTAGACCTCGTCGGGCTGCACCTGCTGCAGGATGCGGGTGAGGTTGGACGAGTCGGTGAGGTCGCCGTAGTGCAGGACCATGCGCGGGTTGGGGGTGTGCGGATCCTGGTAGATGTGGTCGATGCGCTGGGTGTTGAAGCTCGAGGCGCGGCGCTTGATGCCGTGGACTTCGTAGCCTTTGGCGAGCAGGAATTCGGCGAGGTAGGAGCCGTCCTGGCCGGTGATGCCGGTGATGAGGGCTGTTTTTTTCATCAGACTTTCTGCCTGTTCAGGTTCGGGACCCACGCTGGCGGTGGAATCGATGCTTCTCTGCGATGGCTCTGGCCCTGACGTACACCTTCTCGACCATGTAGCGCGCCGCGCCCAATTTGTACTTGCGACGCCAGGCGTGACGACCGTAGATCGTCCGCTGCTCGGAGGGTGAGGCGGTCACCGTGCCCGACTGACGGACGATGCGCTCGATGACGGCGAAAAGATGATGGTCTTCAAGGACTCGGCGCCGCGCCTCGTCGATCAGGTGGAGGCGCTTTTCCCAGGCATTGTCGCGGATCGCATCCCGAATCGTCTGAGCTGCGGCAACCGGGTCGTCGATGTCGAGCGGGATGAAGCTGCCCTCGGGGAAATAGTCCGCCGCGTTGGGGGCACCGACATAGAAGGGCAGGCATCGGCCGAGAAAGCAGTCGGTCAGCTTCTCGGTGATGTGATTCGGTGCGACATGATTCTCGACCGCCAGGTGGTAGCGGAACGGGCTCAAGGCCTCGGCCTTGTCGTTCATGGGCCTGGCGCCGCGGCCGAAAAGCTCGATTTCGGGCAGCTGTTGCACCAAAGCCTGGATGAAGCGATAGCGTTGAGCGTGCAGCGTGTGTGACTGACGCTTGGCGGAAAACACGGCCGAAATGTCCCCGGCCTTGTCTGCCACCGAGGGGCCGGCGACGAGGGTCTTGCGATCCATCCAGTGATCGGGTGCGCTGCCGTAGAACCAATGGTTGGCGGCCTGTTGAAAATGCCGCCGGCGATGGGGCAAGGCCCAAGCAGGCTGGCTGGTCAGCACATGGCCGAACTGTGCCGCGAACGCCTTGCCGTAGGCCTTGATCGACGAGGGCTCCGTCGTCACGAGGAGGGTCTGCTCATCGGGGCAGGCAAGCAGCTCGTGCGCGGACTCTCGGTTCTGGCCTTTCGAGGGCGCAACGTCATCGTAGGCGACGAGCCAGTCGTAGTGCCGCTCATCGCGATCGAACAGGAAATGGCAAGCCCCCCAGCGCCCATCCTCGCCAGGGAAATAGCGTGTCCATTCGCGTTGGTCGACCCGGCTGACAAATTTGACGCGGATGCTCATTGGGCGGTCCTGAATACGTGGGGCGAGGCGGACAGGGGCTGGATCATTGCCGGTTCAAGAGTTCTTGATAGACCGAGATCGTACTGTCCAGCAGGTGCTCGAAGGTCAGCTCGGTGAGTGCATAGCGGAAAGCAGGCTCGTGCGCGCGCCTCGTCTGTTCCATATCCTTGAGCGCGCTCGTGACTCGCTCGGCAAGCGCAGCCGGGTCGCCTGTGGCGCAGATGAAGTGCTCCGGCAGAATTTCGACGGCTGCCCCGACTGCGGTCGATACGACGGGAACGCGGTGCTGAAGTGCCTCGACCAGCGTGTAGGGCCCGCCCTCGTAATGCGAGGAGATGACCAAGAGGTGGGCTGCGCTCAAGAGGGCATGCACATCATTGCGTTGGCCCAGCAGCACGATCTTGTCCTGCTGTCCGGCTTCCTTTATCAGGCGTTCCAGGTGTGTGCGCTCGAAGCCTTCTCCGGCAATGGCCAATTGCGCATCGACGTTCTTCCAGGCGTGGATCAGCAGGTCGAAGCCCTTCACCGGCACGAAGCGCCCGATTGCGAGCACGCGCGGGCGTGCGCCAACTGTCTGCCAGGCGTCGAAGGCCGGTGCCACCACGCCGGTATCCGGGGCGACTCCGTTGTGGATGATTCGAATGCCCGGGTGCTTGAGGTTTGCGGCCGCGATCCGGCTCACCGCAATGACTCGCTCGAACCTCGAGAACATGCGGACATTCTTCTTTCTGCTGTGCAGGGTGGCCACGCTGCGTATGTTCGGCAGGAAGGGGAGGAGCGGCGAAATCATGCTGGCCGCCTTGCTGCCATGTGCGTGGATGATCTGGGGCCGGGCTTGCCGAAGGCGCTGGAACAGACGGTAGAGGGCAAGGGGGTTGCGGCGGTGCGCGCTAAGGTCGACCGGCAGGAACTCGACGCTGGCGGGCAGCCGCGATCCGTACATGGGATGTGCGATGAGGCAGACCTCGAGGCCGCGGCGGAGCAGGCCGCTCGCCAGCTCGACGACATGCTTTTCGAGGCCGCCTTCGCCACGGCTTGCCAGTACGAGCGCGACTTTCATTAGAAGCCCCGCAGGCGTTTGATCTGTCCGCGCAGGGCATCGGACGACCTGGACAGGGAAAAGCGCAGGCGCCGCAGGATGCGTGCGAACTCGTAAGGCAGGCCGATGGCCGTACGCGATGACTGGATCGCGGTCTGGTAGTCGTTGTCGTTCGCCCGTCCGGTGATGTCCGACACGCTGTCGTCCTGGTTGATGATGGATGGGCTGACCGCCACCACATTGAAGTGGCGCGACAAGGTCCGCGCGTACCAGCGATCGATGGCGCGGTTGCGGGTCAGCCATGGCCAGATCGTCTCGCGCGTCGGTAGCAGTGCAAGCAGCTTGGCGTAGGCGGTGTCCCGGACGATGTAGGCGTGCGTGGTGTTGCAGCCGTAGAGCTGGTAAAGCGCGCTCGGTGGGGCGAGCGTGCTGAGCTGCCGGAAGGGGCCGATGGGGTCGGTGAAGCCGAGGTAGCAGATGTCCCAACGAACGTCGCGCAAGGCGCTGGCAAGTCTGGCGGCGTGGGCGTCGAAATCTGTGGTGAAGGTGACGTCGTCCTCGAGGATGAGCACGCTGCGCCAGCCCCGGCGTGCCGCCAGCGCGATGGCCTCGCGGTGGGACAGCGCGCAGCCTGCGCGGCCGGCCCAGGTCCGGTCGCGTCGCCTGCCCCGGAAAAGCGGGGGGCAGCCGTAGCCTGGCAAGGTGGTGCCACGAATCGCGGACAGGCGTTCCAGGCGTGTCTCATCGATATGGCGACCCGCTTCACGCAGAAGTGATTGCCAGCGGTCCGGGCGGTCGTCGAGGTTGATCACCAGGATGCCTTCAGCAAGGGCGAACGCCGCACGCGCGCCAAGCCCGGTAGCGACTGCCGGACCTGCCGTTGTTGGTGTCGTACTTGTCGCGGCGGGCTGCGAATCGGCCATGCCTTACAGCTTCCAGTGGTCTGCCAGCCAGGGGGCGGCCCGCATGTGGTGGTGCAGCTTGCGCCCCTTGTAGCCATGAATCGCTTCGTCGGGATCGGGGCGGCCATGAAAGACCAGGATCCGGCAGCCCGGCGGCGCCTTGGGCGTCACCAACAGATTCAGGGGAAACGCCGGGCGGCAGTTCCACTTGTAGCTTCGGACCCATTCGTCGGGCCACCAATTCACCTTCTCCATCGCGTGGGTGAGAAAGGCTTGTTCGGTGTTGTAGATTCCCGTGTCTTCGGCCTGGCTCATCTCGCGCAGGAAGGTCTCGTACACGTGATTCGATCGACCGGCGTCGAAACGGAAGACAGACGAGTTGCCAACGGCGGGGCGTCGGCCGAGCAGTTGCTTTCGCCAGTTGACCCAGTTGTGAATGATGCAGTATTCGCCCGGCTTGTAATCGAACAGCGGGCCGATGTCGTCCATGATCACGATGTCGAGATCGAGGAACAGCGTCGGTCCGACGAGGTCGCCAAAGTCATCCTGCAAGACCATCAGCTTGACGAGAATGTCCGGCCAGCCGCGTTTGATGCCCGGATTGTCCGGGAAGGGGATGATGCGGATCTCGGCGTCAAGCCCATCCGCATTCTCCGTGCAGCAGTAGAAATTGAAGGGTCGAGAAAGATGCCGGCGAACGGAATGGAAGAGGATGTTGACGTAGTTTGCGTCGTATCGCGTGCCCCATTTGAGGCATAGGACATTCACTGCGGGGCTGAGTGCATTCACGAGATGAAAGCTCCTTTGATTTCGCTTGCCGTACCGGCTCGACGATCGCGCGCATGAGCGCTTCCAAGGGCATGACAGGCCAGTGTCACGATCAGCACCCAAGGCTCGCGGAAGTGGTTGGAGGTAAGGACCGAGTATTCGAGTGTGCCTGCGACGCACGCGGCCGCGAGCAGCGCGAGCAAGGTTCTCGAAAAAGGTGTTTGAAGCATGAGAAGGCGATGGGCCACCAGGCCAAGGGCCAGCAGGAACGCGGCGAGCGTAATGATTCCGCTGCTCAGCGCAAGGTCGGCCAGCATGTTGTGGGGCGAATTGATGCCAGTGTGTCCGGGAATGTGCGTGAACGAATCAATCCCCCAGCCTGTTAGGGGGCGTTGTGAGATTGCATTTAGGCTAAATATCAGCGCCTTGGTGCGGCTGCCATCACTGCGGGCAATTACGTTATGCCAGTCACTGGCCAGATATGTCAGGACGAGTGACCCGATAACGGTAAAGTAGGCGCCGATTCGGCGTGGCGAGGTAGGAGGGAAAAGAACGACCATGCCAGCGGATGCGGTAATGATCGCGCCACGGGATCCACTGCCCAGAATACCGAGAGCGAAGATGGCAGTGCATACCAAAATGGACACTCGAACCGCCCTTGTCGCCGATACGTCTCGCAGCAGCGCTGCGCAGAGCACGATGCCCAGTGCCATGTAGAAACCGAAGGGGTTGGGGTTGCCGACGATGCCCACGACTCTGATCGTTCGCCACGCGGCCAAGCTAGCCTTCGGATCAAGTGCCCACTGCGCTATGCCGATGACGCCATGGATTAGCAGGCAGCCCATCACGATGAAGCCGATCTGGCGAATACTGACCCATCCCTTGTGCAGCATCAGCAGAAGGCCGAGTCCGACGCCCAGGACACGCAGCATCAGGGTGAGCTGATCGCCCCAGGGGGTGGCGGTGTCGAGGTGGAGCAGGTGCTGTGCGAAGGTGGCTCCAAGGACGGGTATGAGCCACAGCAGGGTGTAGCGCGCACAGCGTTCAACTGGCGGGCTGAACCAGTAGGACCGGCCGGACAGCAGGAGCGAAAGCACGATCAATGCGCCGCCGATGTGAACCGTTGCCCACTTCGCGGGAATGCTGAACATGAAGATCGTGAGCAACAGGGTTGCCATCAGACTCGCAGCAGGCCGGCGCGCGTCATTGGCAGGAAGTGCAATCATCATCAAGCACTGTGCTGTGAATGGAGGCCGGAGTATAGCGACAGCGTCTGCGCCTGCATGCGTTCCAGCAGGAAGCGCGTGTTGAACTCCACCACCGGCGTCCGCCCGGCGACCACGTCCGCCGCCCGCGCCGTGGCCGCCGCGACGTCCCCCTTCGCCACCGCCCCATGCGGAAACAGCTCGCCGAGGATCTCCGCCACCCCCCCATGCGCATACCCCACCACCGGCCGCCCCATCGCCAGCGGCTCCAGCACCGTGCGCCCGAAGGATTCCGGCGTGCTCGACAGGCTCAGCACGCAGTCCGAAACCGCGTAGATCTCGCGAACGTCACTGCGGTGCCCAGTGAACACGATGCGCTCGCCCAGCCCTTCCGCCTGCACGCGTTCGCGGATCTCCTTCGCGTAGCCTGGCCGCTTGGGGTCTTCGCCGCCGACGATCAGCCCGACCACATCCAGCCCTTCCGCGACCAGCTTGCCGACCAGGGTGATGAAGTCGTGGTGGCCCTTCAGCCGCGTGAGCCGCCCTGGCAGCGTCAGCACCTTGCGCCCAGCGATCTGCGGGAATTCGGTGCGTAAGCGCGCCAGCCACTCATCCGACGGCTGGTAGTCGCGCGGAAACTCCGCCGGGTCGATGCCGCGCGGGATCACCGTAATGCGCTCGTCCGTCAGATGCGGCCACCGCCCGGGCGGGTAATGCGTGCGGATGTAGTCGCGCACCGTGTCGCTCACCGCGATCACGCGCTCGCCGGCGCACATGATCGCGCTGTAGCGGCTCACCGAGTGCATCCCATGCACCGTGGTGACGAAGTGCGGCCGGGCGTTCGCCGGCATGCCGCGCCAGGCGAGCCACGCTACCCAGGCCGGCAGGCGCGAGCGGGCGTGGACGATGTCGAAGCGCTCGGCCTCGAACAGCCTGCGCAGCGCGCGGTAGTGCAGGAAGGTGGCCGGCGACTTGCGCCCGAGGTCGCGCGCGATGTGGCGCGAGCCTTCGCGCTGCAACTGCTCGACCAGCCGCCCGCCCTTGGACAGCACCACCGATTCATGCCCGGCCGCGACCAGCGCGCGCGCGATCTCCAGCGTGCCGCGCTCGACGCCGCCGCTGTCGAGCGCGGGGAGCAGTTGCAGGACCTTGAGGGGTTTCATTGGCGCCTCATCCCTCGAAGAGATCCGCATGGGTGCCCGCACGGACGAAGGTGATCTGCCGGTCGTCGGCGGTGTAGATGAGCAGGAAGTCGCCGCCGACGTGGCATTCGCGGTGATCGGCCCAGTCGCCCTTGAGCGGGTGGTCGAACCATTCCGGGCCGAGCGCGACGTCGTTGGCGATGAGCAGCAGCATGACCTCCTCGAGCCGCTTCAGATCGAAGCGGCCGGAACGACCCAGGCGTTCCCAGTCCTTGTGGAAGGCTTTGCTGAAATCCGCTGCGCGCGGCAGCGCCGCCCGCTTGGCCTCAGCGGGTTTTTTCGAGCTCATCGAACAGGGTGTCGGCCGATTCGAAGCGTGCCTGGCGAGCCTTCATCATGGCGCGCGCCTCTTCCATGGCGGCGCGCGTTTCTGCGTTGGGGACCTTGAGCTCGAGCGGGAAGGCCTGGTCATTGACCACGCGCTTGAGGAAGATGCGCACGGCGTCCGACATCGACAGGCCCATGGCAGCCAGCGCCTCGGTGGCCTGGGTCTTGAGCTCGTCGTCGACGCGGATGTGGAGCATTGAACTCTGTGCCATGGCTTCCTCGTGTGCTGAGTGCGGATTATGTATCGCATATGAGATGCGATCAAGGCGCGCGGTTCCCGTCACAGGGGCGAAGCCGGCTCGGCCAGATCAATACTCCGGCTGCGGCAGGCGCTCGATCAGCGCATCCCACGCGATCGCCACGCCCGGCAGCACGCCGATCGGAGTCGCGTCCTTCAGTTCGTATATCTCCGGGCGGCCGTACTGGCCGTTGTCGAGCACATAGACGGTGAGGGTGCGGTCGCTCGGGTGCACCAGCCAGTACTCGCGCACCCCGGCGCGTTCGTAGGTGCGGCGCTTGGCGATCTGGTCGTGGGCGGCGGTGCTGGGGGAGAGCACCTCAAGCAGCCAGTCGGGCGCGCCACGCACGCCGCGGCGGTCGATCTTGGCCGGGTCGCAGACGACGAGCACGTCGGGCTGCACGACCGTGTCGATGGCGGCGTCGGCTTCGTCCGCGCGCGGCAGGCGGACGTCGACCGGGGCGATGTAGGGGCGGCAGGGCTTGCCGTCGAGCTGGTTGCGAAGCTGGTGATAAACATCGCCTGCAACCTCCTGATGCTCGATCAGGGGCGCGGGCGCCATCAGGAAGGCTTCGCCGTCGATCAGCTCGTAGCGCGCGTCGTCCGGCCAAGTCAGGTAGTCGGCGTAGGTGTAGTGCTTTTCCTTGCGCAGTGCGAGGCCCATGGCAGTGCTCCGATCCGATGCGGGGATGAAGGTATTGTAGGGGATCGGCGGGTGGGGGCGTGGGCGCGGAAGGCGGAGTCGACGTCTGGCCTGGCGCGTAGGAGCGACGCAAGTCGCGATTGCGGCGCCTCCGTCCCGCCGCCGCCTGTCGCTCGCTCCACCGGCCGGATCGCGACTCGCGTCGCTCCTACGAAAACCCTCTCCGCTGTCACCTTTGCCCTATCGACGGAACCGTGCCAGCACCGCTTCCGCCACGCGGTCGGCTTCGGCCAGGCGCTCGAGGGGCGCGGCGAGTTGGCCCGTCCGCACCCAATCCGCAAACGCAGTGACGAGACCGGCGCGCTGCAGCTCGGCCACCCCCGCGGTGATGCG
>QXGG01079429.1_pt1 | contig 14936 bp, 16 predicted proteins | sample 1982491 | NCBI WGS metagenome assembly QXGG01 (sample SAMN09924614, study PRJNA488089) | Wastewater metagenome, whole genome shotgun sequencing project. | isolation source: South African research farm wastewater | place: South Africa: Irene, Agricultural Research Council, Animal Production... | reverse complement strand
GTTGAATGCAGACTCTTCCATGCTGACTCCTTCTGTTAGCATTCCGGTTTTTCCCGAAGAACGGCGATGCGAGCCAAATTTACCGTGATCGCGCTTGCCTGCGCGCTGCTCTCCGCCTGCGGCATCAAGGGTCCGCTTTATCTCCCCGCGCCCGGCTCGACCGCGCAGCCCGAAGCGGGCGCCGATCATAGCAAACCCATCGTCCCGCAGGACCTGCTCTCCGACCCCCTGATCGAATGAACGCTCCCGACACCCGCCCGGCCACCTGGCCCGTCCCCACGCTCAACGCCCGTGAGGGCGCGCTGTGGCTCGAAGACCTGCCGCTCGCAGACATCGCCGCGCGCTTCGGCACGCCCACCTATGTGTACTCTAAGGCCGCGCTTGAAGCCGCCTTCGGCGCCTGGCAGCAGGCGCTGGCCGGTCGGCGCGCGCTGGTGTGCTATGCGGTCAAGGCCAACTCGAACCTCGGTATCCTGTCGGTGTTCGCGCGCCTCGGCGCCGGTTTCGACATCGTCTCGGGCGGCGAACTCGCGCGCGTGCTCGCCGCCGGCGGCCGTGCCGACAAGGTCGTGTTCTCCGGCGTCGGCAAGACCCGCGCCGAGATGCGCCAGGCGCTGGAGGCCGGCATCCGCTGCTTCAACGTCGAATCGGCTGCCGAGCTCGCGCACCTGAACGCGGTCGCCGGCGAACTCGGCGAGCAGGCGCCGATCGCGCTGCGCGTCAATCCGGACGTCGACCCGAAGACCCACCCGTACATCTCCACCGGCCTCAAAGGCAACAAGTTCGGCGTCGCCTTTGCCGACGCGCTCGACCTCTACCGCCGCGCCGCCGCGCTGCCCAACCTGCGCATCAGCGGTGTCGCCTGCCATATCGGCTCGCAACTGCTCGATCCGGCGCCGATGGCCGAGGCCGCGCAGAAGCTGCGCGACCTGGTGGACCGCCTCGCTGCCGAAGGCATCGTGCTGGAGCACATCGACCTCGGCGGCGGACTCGGCATCCGCTACCGCGACGAGACCCCGCCCGCCGTTGCCGACTACCTCGCGCCGCTGCTGGCGGTGTTCGAAGGCCGCAGCGAGGAGCTGTGCTTCGAACCGGGGCGCTCGCTGGTGGGCAACGCCGGCCTGCTGCTCACCCGCATCGAATACCTCAAGCCGGGCGAGACGAAGAATTTTGCGATCGTCGATGCGGCCATGAACGACCTCGCCCGTCCGGCGCTTTACGACGCCTGGCACGAGGTCGTGGCCGTCAAGCCTCACGCTGAAGCGGAGGCCGAGTACGACATCGTCGGACCGATCTGCGAGAGCGGCGACTTCCTGGCGCGCGCGCAAGCTGGCGGTCGCAGAGGGCGACCTGCTGGCGATCCTCTCGGCCGGCGCTTACGGCATGACGATGAGTTCGAACTACAACACGCGCCCGCGCGCCGCCGAAGTCATCGTCGACGGCAACCAGGCACACGCGGTGCGCGAGCGTGAGACGGTGGCCGAGCTGTTCGCGGCAGAACGCACCCTGCCCTGAAGCCCGCCCCGGCGCGGCGAGAGCCTCGGCTCAGCCGCGCGGGTGGCTTCCTACACCGAACTCGCCTTACACCTCCTGGCGGTCGGGCGCCGCGCCAGCATCGTAAGCCTCGTACAGGGCACGCCCGAAGGCTTTCCAGACCGGCCCACCATGCGTGTGCACGCCGATTTCGGCGCTCTGGCGCATGTTCACGAGCATCAGCTCGGAAAGCGCGAACAACTCGCCAGTCAGCTTTTCCTGACGGATCGGGCTGCGCAGCAGCTTCATCATGCAGTTTGACGTGCAGCTCAGCGCCTGTTGTGCAAGTTCGCGCAGGCGCGGCGCATCTTCCCAGTCGAGCCCGATGGCGATGCCGCGTTTCACGATCTCGCGCTCGAGCTCGTCGGCCGTGCGCGCGTAATGCCCAAATCCGCTCATAATCCTTGTCCTTCCCGGCGCCCCGCCATCCAGCGTATGCACAGCGCCTGTTGCACCGCATTAATTACCCTGCGTAATACTCCAATCCTAATGCAGTCCGCGCCGAAGTTGCCTGCAATTGACCCAGCTTCGTGATCATTATCATGGTTATTAGACACACTTTTGCGCGCATAGGCCGATCCATGGTGCTGGCGCTCGCTATTGCTGCGGCACACCATTCGGCCGCGAGCGACAGGCTCCCGCCCACGCTGCAACTGGCGCTCGACAACGCGCGCATTCCGGCCGAAGCGGTGTCGGTGTGGGTGCAGCCGGTCGATGCCGCGGCACCCACCATCGCTTTCAACGCCAACCGGCCAATGAACCCGGCCTCGGTCATGAAGCTGGTGACGGCATTCGCCGCGCTCGAGCGTCTCGGGCCTGCGCACACCTGGCGCACCCGCCTCGCCACCCACGGTCCGATCCGCAACGGGGTGCTCGAGGGTGACCTGTTCCTGATCGGCGGCGGCGACCCGGTGCTCGGTTACGACCGTGTGTGGAAGCTGCTGCGCCGGCTGCGTGCGCTCGGCATCGAGCGCATCGCCGGCGACATCGTGCTCGACGCCTCCGCACTGCGCCTCCCCGCGCACGACCCCGATGCCTTCGATGGCCGCGGCCTGCGCCCCTACAACAGCGGCCCGCATGGCCTGCTGCTCAACTACAACACGCTGCTGCTCGGCCTTTACCCGGGCAAGACGGCCAATGAGCCGGTCACCCTGGCCGCCGAGCCGCCCCTGGCGGGCATCGACATCGACAACCGCATACTGACCTCCGATGCACCCTGCGGCACCTGGTACGGCGACCTGCAGGCGAGCATCGAGGGCGGTCGGCGCCTGGTACTGAGCGGCAGCCTGCCCGCCGCCTGCGGTCCGCGCACCTGGAGCGCAGCCCCGCTGCCGCCGGCAGCGTTCGGCACTGCGCTGGTGAGTACCCTGTGGAGCGAAGTCGGCGGCCGCCTGGGCGGGACCGTGCGCGAGGGCCACACCCCCGCAGACGCGCAGGAGCTGTTCGGCGACGACTCGCCCGCGCTCGCCGATGTCGTGCGCGACATGAACAAATGGTCGAGCAACGTCATCGCCCGCCAACTGCTGGCGACGCTGGGTAGCGCCCTGCCGTCGAGCACGGCACCGATGCCCGACATGGTCGCCGGCGGCGCACGCGTCGCGGGCGAACTGCTCGCACGCGCGGGGATCGACACCAACGGACTCGTGATCGAGAACGGCTCTGGCCTGTCGCGGATCGAGCGCATCCGTGCCGACAGCCTCGGCACGCTGCTGCTTAAAGCCTGGCAACGGCCGTGGATGCCGGAGTACATCGCTGCAATGCCGGTCGCCGGGCTCGACGGCACGGCGCGCGGCCGGCTGCGCAACAGCCCGGCGAGCGGCCACGCGCACATCAAGACCGGAACCTTGCACGGCGTGCGCGCAATGGCCGGCTACCTGCTCGACCGCCACGGCCGTCGCCACGCGGTGGTGATGATGGTCAATCACCCCGAGGCGCCGAAGAGCGCCGCGGCACAGGATGCGCTGATGGACTGGCTATGGGCGGGAACGCCCTGAGCTTGAAGCGTGGCGACCGGGTACGCAGCATGCGCACCCGGTCGCAGGGCGGGAGAGTTACGCCACTGAGTCTGGCGACTGAGTTACGCCTCTGAGTCAGGCCACCGAATCAGCTCATCGGCAGTGGCCGGCGCTGAATCAGCACCCACCAGCCGCGCACGATGCGATACAGGATCCACAGACCCGCGAGCAGCAGCACGGCAATCGCAAACGGCACGCCGATCACGGTGATCACCATCAGCAGCGACACCGCGATCCACATCACCGCGAACCAGAACGTGCGGATCTGCCAGCGGAAGTGGCTCTCCAGCCAGGTGCCGCGCACTGCATTCTGGTTCCAGTAGTTCAGGACCACCGCGGCGATCGAGGGCAGGCTGGCGACGAAGCTGAAGATGATCGTCGCTGAGCCAACCACCGCCGAGAACACCGCGAACGCATGCAGCGCATAGACCAGATGGGTGACCGTGACCATGTTCTCGGACGGCTGGCCGGCATCGAGCGGGGCGGGATAGGAAGTGCTCATCGATTCTCCTGGAAATGAAGCCCGCGCCGGGAAACTCCGCAACGCATGACAAAGGCTTCGACCGCGGACCATGCTCCGTGTTCGGCTGCAGTGCAACAACAAAACGTAACGCTACAGCCCCAGCTCGCCCCACATCGCATCCACCTTCGCCTTCACCGCGTCGTCCATCACGATCGGCGTACCCCATTCGCGGCTGGTCTCGCCCGGCCACTTGTTGGTCGCGTCCAGCCCCATCTTGCTGCCCAGCCCGGCGACCGGGCTGGCGAAGTCGAGGTAGTCGATCGGCGTGTTGTCGACCAGCGTGGTGTCGCGGGTGGCGTCCATGCGCGTGGTGAGCGCCCAGATCACCTCCTTCCAGTCGCGGATATTCACATCCTCATCGACCACGATGATGAACTTGGTGTACATGAACTGGCGCAGGAAGCTCCAGATGCCGAACATCACGCGCTTGGCGTGACCGGGGTACTGCTTCCTGATGCTGACCACCGCCAGCCGGTACGAGCAGCCCTCGGGCGGCAGGTAGAAGTCGACGATCTCGGTGAACTGCTTCTGCAGCAGCGGCACGAAGACCTCGTTCAAGGCCACGCCCAGCATCGCCGGCTCGTCGGGCGGCTTGCCGGTGTAGGTGCTGTGGTAGATCGGGTCACGGCGCATGGTGATGCGCTCGATGGTGAACACCGGGAAGTCCGAGACCTCGTTGTAGTAGCCGGTGTGGTCGCCGTAGGGGCCTTCGGGCGCCATGTCGTTCGGGTGGATCGCGCCTTCGAGCACGATCTCGGCCGAGGCCGGCACCTGCAAATCGCTGCCGAGACACTTCACGAGCTCGGTCTTGGCTCCGCGCAGCAGGCCGGCAAACTGGTATTCGGAGATCGAATCAGGCACCGGCGTGACCGCGCCGAGGATGGTCGCCGGGTCGCAACCCAGCACCACCGAGATCGGGAAAGGCTCGCCCGGATGCACGCGCTGATGCTCGAGAAAGTCGAGCGCGCCGCCGCGGTGCGCCAGCCAGCGCATGATCACGCGGTTGCGGCCGATGACCTGCTGGCGGTAGATGCCCAGGTTCTGGCGCTTCTTGTGCGGCCCGCGCGTCACCACCAGGCCCCAGGTGATCAGCGGCGCGGCGTCGCCCGGCCAGCAGTGCTGGATCGGCAGCCTGGCCAGATCGACCTCGTCGCCCGACCACACCACCTGCTGGCACGGCGCGGAGCGCACCTCCTTGGGCGCCATGTTGAGCACCTGCTTCAACACCGGCAGCTTGTCCCAGGCGTCCTTCAGCCCCTTGGGCGGCTCGGGCTCCTTGAGGTAGGCGAGCAGCTTGCCGACCTCGCGCAGCGGCGTGCTCCAGTTGCCGTCGGCCACGTCCTCCCCCATGCCCATCGCCACGCGCTGCGGGGTGCCGAAGAGGTTGGCGAGCACCGGGATGGACTGCGCCACGCCCTTGGTCACCGGCTGCTCGAACAACAGCGCCGGACCGCCGGCGCGCAGCACGCGGTCGGCGATCTCGGTCATCTCGAGGTGGGTGTCGACCGGGACGGTGATGCGCTTGAGCTCGCCGCGGGCTTCGAGCTGGGAGATGAAGTCGCGCAGGTCGTGGTATCTCATTCAGGTCTCTTCGATCAATATTCAGGCTGGCGGCGCGCGCCAGTGCTCATGAAACCAGCGCCGCACCGCAGATGCAGGGGTCGTGGGCCCAGCGCTCCGTGGGGGTGGGCTTGCCCGCGAACGCTGCGGGGGGAGTTCGCGGGCAAGCCTGGACCCACGGAGCATTTGCAGCCAGCAGAGTTCCCGTACGCTGCACGCCCGCAATCATGGGTCGCAGCGCTTCAGCGCTGCGCGTTGATCGCGTCGCGGGTTTCGAGCGCCACCTTGCGTGCGGTCTCGGCGAAATCCTCGCCCTCGCCTGCGTACAGAATCGCGCGCGACGAGTTGATCATCAACCCGGCACCCTTGGCCGTGCGGCCCGCCGCCAGCGTGGCCGCGATGTCGCCCCCTTGCGCGCCGATGCCCGGCACCAGCAGCGGCATGTCGCCGGTGAGTTCGCGCACGCGCGCGATCTCGGCCGGGAAGGTGGCGCCGACCACCAGGCCGCAGTTGCCGCTGGCGTTCCAGTCCTCGGCGACCGTGCGGGCGACGTGCTCGTAGAGCTTCATGCGGCCATGCGGTGTTTCCACTTCCAGAAACTGCAGGTCGGAGCCGCCCGGGTTGGAGGTACGACACAGCAGGATCACGCCCTTGTCCGGGTAGGCCAGGTAGGGATCGACCGAGTCACGGCCCATGTAGGGATTGACCGTGATGGCGTCGGCCTTGAAGCGCTCGAAGGCCTCGATGGCGTACTGCTCGGCGGTGCTTCCGATATCGCCGCGCTTGGCGTCGAGGATCACCGGGGTGTCGGGGTGGGCGGCGTGGATGTGCTGGATGAGCGCCTCGAGCTGGTCCTCGGCGCGGTGGGCGGCGAAGTAGGCGATCTGCGGCTTGAAGCAGCACACGAGGTCGGCGGTGGCGTCGACGATGGCCTTGCAGAACTCGAGGATGGCGTCAGGCCGGCCCTGCAGATGGACGGGGAATTTCGCGGGATCAGGGTCGAGGCCGACGCAGAGCAGGCTGTTGCGCTGTTGCCAAGCGGCCTCGAGGGCGGTCATGAAGTGCATGGGAGAACCCGAAAAGGGAGAGTCTGGGGTTGGCGATTGCGAAGCGGGGGTTCGGCGAGCGACCGCGCAGCGCTCACGCCGCGAGCAGCAGATAGTCGACGAAAATGCCGGCGAATACAGCCGCGCCGAACCAGTTGTTGTGGCGGAAGGCCTTGAAGCAGTCGGCACGTTCGCGCGCGCGGATCAGCGTGTAGTGGTAGCCGGCGATGCCGGCAGCCGCGGCGAGCCCGAGGTAGTAGACGACCCCGGCTTCGATCAGCACGCCGACCACGCCAAGCAGGCCAATCGCCGCCGCGTAGCACAGCATCACCGCAGCGACGTCGAAGCGGCCGAAGGTGATGGCCGAGGTCTTGATGCCGATCTTGAGGTCGTCCGGGCGGTCGACCATCGCGTATTCGGTATCGTAGGCGATCGTCCACAGCGTGTTGGCGGCCAGCATCAGCCACGCCAGTGCCGGCACCTCGCCCTGCACCGCGGCGAAGCCCATCGGGATCGAGAAGCCGAAAGCCAGTCCCAGGTAAGCCTGCGGCACGGCGAAGAAGCGTTTGGTGAAGGGGTAGCTGGCAGCCAGGAAGAGCGCGGGAATCGACAGCCAGATCACCAGCGGATCGAGCGGCAGCACGAGCAGGAAGGCGACCAGCGACAACCCGCCTGCCAGCCAGAGGGCCTCGCGCGCGCTCACCGCGCCGGTCGCGAGCGGGCGATTGACCGTACGTTCCACGTGACCGTCGATGTCGCGGTCGGCGTAGTCGTTGATCACGCAGCCGGCCGAGCGCATCAGGAAGGTGCCGATCACGAAGATCACCAGGATGTGCAGCGGCGGCCAGCCCTCGGCCGCCACCCACAGCGCCCACAGCGTGGGCCACAGCAGCAGCAGGGTGCCGATCGGCTTGTCGATCCGCATCAGACGGATGTAGTGGGGCAGCTTGTCGTTCAGGCTCATGCCGGACGTCATCGGGGCAGTTCCAGGATTTCGGGCAGGAAGGCTTCGCTCACCATCAGCGCGCTGCCGCGCAGCAGGAAGACGGAGCGCCGCGCCCACAGGGTGCGCGGCAGGGATTGCGCGGGCGCGTAACGGATCAGCGCAGCCTGGGCGCGATGATACCGCGCATCGCGCCCGTCCAGACGCCGGCAGGCCAGCGGCAGGCGGCTGATCGCCGGGTCGGAGAACAGCGCCTGACCGAGCGGCCGCGAGCCCATGCCGTGGAAGAGGTTCCACGCCCCGCGCACATTGCGCGGCGGCAGCAGCGAGCGCGCGAACACCACCGGCCGGCCGTCGGCCACCAGCAGCACCTCGCGCACCCAGGCGCGCTCGCCCGGGCGCAGGCCGAGCAGTAGCGCCTCGTCGCGATGCACGCGCGCGAGCTTCTGGCACACGACCTGCACCGCGAAGCGCTCGCAGCGCGCGCGGATGCGTGCGGTGAGCGAGCCGGCATCGCGCAGCCAGGGGCGCAGGGCCGCGGGCATGGACGCGCGCGGCGGGTGTGCGAGCCAGGTCTCGTGGCGGGGGCCGGTGTGGAGCGAAAAGGCGATCAGCGGACGCATGGGGTGAGGAGTCGGGTGCGGCGCGCCCGTCGATGGCACGGGATCAACGCGTGATGAAAGATGAAGATCATGCGCGCAGCAAGGCCTCGCGCCCGCCCAGCCAGCGCACCATCAATGCCTGCGCCTTCGCCGGATCGTGCGCGAGCAGGTGCTCGGCCAGCTCGCGCGCAGGCTCGATCAGTTCGGCATCGCCGTCGAGGTCGGCATAGCGCAGCAGCGGCACGCCGCTCTGGCGCGCACCGACGAACTCGCCCGGGCCGCGGATCTGGAGGTCCTCGCGCGCGATCGCGAAGCCGTCGGTGTTCTCGAAGATGACCTTGAGCCGCGCACGCCCGGTCTGCGACAGAGGCTGAGCGTAGATCAGGATGCATTCGGATTCGGCCGTGCCGCGCCCCACCCGCCCGCGCAACTGGTGCAACTGCGCGAGCCCGAAGCGCTCGGCGTGCTCGATCACCATCAGGCTGGCGTTGGGCACGTCCACGCCGACCTCGATCACCGTGGTCGCAACCAGCACGTCGAGTTCGCCCGCCGAGAACGCGGCCATGGTGGCGGATTTCTCGGCGTTCTTGAGCCGGCCGTGGACGAGGCCGATACGCAGCTCGGGCAGCGCCTCGACCAGCGCGGCGAAGGTGTCCTGCGCGGTCTGCAGTTGCAGCGCCTCGGACTCCTCGATCAGCGGGCACACCCAGTAGGCCTGGCGCCGGCGAAGGCAGGCCTCGCGCAGGCGGTCGACGACCTGCTCGCGGCGCGCGTCCGACACCAGCCGGGTGCGAATCGGCGTGCGTCCGGGCGGCAGCTCATCGAGCACCGACACGTCGAGGTCGGCGTAGTGCGTCATCGCCAGCGTGCGCGGGATCGGCGTCGCCGACATCATCAGCATGTGCGGGCGGCGGCCTTCGTTGCCCTTCTCGCGCAGCGCCAGGCGCTGGCGCACGCCGAAGCGGTGCTGCTCGTCGACCACCGCCAGCGCCAGACGCGGCAGCGTCACCGGGTCCTCGATCAGCGCATGGGTGCCGACCGCGAGCAGGATCTCGCCACTCGCCAGCCGCGCGAGGTCGGCCTCGCGCTCGCGCTTCTTGCGGCTGCCCGACAGCCAGGCCACCTCGAGCCCGAGCGGCGCCAGCCAGGCGGAGAGCTTCTTCCAGTGCTGCTCGGCGAGGATCTCGGTGGGCGCCATCATCGCCGCCTGCCAGCCGTTCTCCACCGCCTGCAGCATCGCGAGCGCGGCGACCAGGGTCTTGCCCGAGCCCACGTCGCCCTGCAGCAGGCGCTGCATCGGGTGCGGTGCGGCGAGGTCGGCGGCGATCTCGGCCTGCACCCGCGCCTGAGCGCCGGTGGGGCGAAAAGGCAGGCTGGCGAGCAAGGCGGCGGTGAGCTTCCCGCGCGCCGGTAACGCAACCGCGGCACGCGCGCGGCGCGCCAGATAGGCGCGGCGCAGCGACAGTTGCTGCACCAGAAGTTCTTCGAACTTCATCCGCTGCCAGGCGGGATGCTCACGCTGTTCGAGCGCGAAGGGATCGGCGTCGGGCGCAGGATGGTGCAGGGCCCGCAGCGATTCGGCGAACCCGGGCAGGCTCAAACGCTGCAGCCAGTCGGCCGGCAGCAACTCGTCGAGAGGCTCGGTCTGCAGCGCGCGGTCGATGAGCTTGCGCAGTGTCGCCTGCCCCACGCCCGCGGTGGTCGGATACACCGGCGTCAGCGCGTCGGGCAGCGCCTCACCCGCCTCCACGCTGCGCACGCGCGGATGCACCATCTCGTCGCCGAAGAATCCGCCCCGCACCTCGCCGAACAGCCGCACGCGGCGGCCGTTCGCAAGCTGCTTCTGCTGCGACGGGTAAAAATTGAGCCAACGCGCCACCAGCGTGCCGCTGCCGTCGCCCACACGCACGACGAGCTGGCGCCGGGGGCGCAGCGTGACTTCGGCCGACAGCACCTCGCCCTCGATCTGGGCAGGGAAGCCCGGACGCGTGATGGCGATCGGCGTCAGCCGCGTCTCGTCCTCGTAACGCAGCGGCAGGTGCAGCAGCAGGTCACACGGGCCACGCAGGTCCAGCTTCGCGAGTCGGCCGGCAAGCTGCTGGCCGACGCCCGGCCAGCCTTGCGGCGATTCCACTGCCCCCACGGCCCTGGACGACGCTCAGTCGAGGACCAGCACCAGATCGGCTTCGACCAGCGCGCCGCGCGGCAGCTCGCGCACGCCCACCGTGGCGCGCGCCGGGAAGGGCTCGCCAAAGCAGGACTTCATGATTTCATTGACCACGCCGAAGTTGGCGAGATCGGTCAGGTAGATGGTGAGCTTGACCGCATCGCCGAGCGAACCGCCGGCTGCCTCGCACACCGCCTTGAGGTTGGCGAACACCTGCCGGGCCTGGGCTTCGACGCCGTCGACCATCTCCATGGTGGCGGGGTCGAGGCCGATCTGGCCGGACAGGAACACCTGGTTGCCGGCCTTGACCGCCTGCGAATAGGGGCCAATTGCGGCAGGGGCGTTCGGGGTGGAGATGATCTGACGAGCCATGGGTGCGTGCCTCCGAAAACGTTGAGCCGGCATTGTACCCGCGCACCCCCTGGCGCGTCCGACAGGGTGCTCAGCCCTGCGCGCGCAGCGTGATCTCGCAGCCGAGGCGATTGATCACCTTCTGTATGCCGATGCGCTCGCCGACGTTGATCACCAGCGGCGCGACGAAGTTGGCGCGCAGGCCGGTGGAGGCCGGGCTGGCCGCGTCGACGTCGTCCTTGCGCACGATGACCGCCACCACGGCATCGGCCGGCGACGCCAGCTTGAGCATCGCCACCTCTTCGTCGTTGAGGGTGAATTCGAGATTCACGCCGAGCAGTGCGGGCATCGTGATCGAAAATCCAAGCTGGGGGTCGTCCACGGACTGCAGCAGGAAGACCTCCGGCTCACGCCCCGCCTCATGCACCAGCGTCCACCGCCGGTAGTCCTCGAAGCCGGGCAAGCCCATGGGGAATTCGATGATCTTCTCCTCGGCAATCTCTGCGCTGCCGAACATCGGGCTCTTGATCTGCATGTGGCGATACTCCTTAAAACGCCATCATCGCCCCGGCCGCTTCCAGGCTTGCGTGATGCCGTTCACGAATAATCACTTCGACTGCTCTGGCGGCACCAGAACGCCCTGCCCCACCCCCGCCCGACGCAAGGCCTGGCGGGCCTTCTCGGCCTGCGCGCGGTCGGCGAACGGGCCAACCATGACGCGACTCTGGATGTGCCCCGCGTAGCCCTGGGCGGCCACTTGTTCGTATAGCTTCAGGGCGTTGCCGGCGTCGCCGAACACCCCAAGCTGGATCCGGTAACCGGGCCCACCCGGGCGCAGCGCGGCCTGCGGCAGGACGACGCCATCGACCGCCATGTCCGGCCTTGCGCTGGGCACGGGATCAGGAGGCGCAGCGGTCGTGCCAGCCACGGCGCCGGCCTCCGCGCGCGCAGAGCCCGCCGGTTGAGAGGCCACGATCTGTCCGCCCACAGGGGCAGAGCGGGACTCGGCGGAGGATGATGGCGCGAGCGCGGGCGCGGCGACGGCGGGCGCGGGATGATGTGCCCCTGACGGGGAGGCCACCGAAGCGGAGGGTTGCGTCTGCGGAGCGGGCGAGAACTGCGCGCGCTCGGCCGGGGGCGCAGCTTGCTCGCCATTGCGCGCACCTGCCTCCGCCGCGCCAGGCCTTTCGGCGTTGCGCTCGCCTGCGAGCAAGCCCAACACCCCGAGCATGACCGCCGCTGCCAGCGCGCCCCCCGATCTGAGCAACGCCTCACGCCTCGGCTGGCGCGCGGCGGGCGCAACCGATGAGCGCGCTGCCGACGCGCGCTTCATGCCGCCCCCTCACCACGCCGTGCGAGCGACAGCACGAGCTCGGCCTCGGCGAGCGAGATCCCGCACCGCGCCGCAATCATCTCGGCATTGAGCCCCTGGGCCGCAAGGACCAAGGCCTCGGAGTATTCCGGCGAACTCGTCGGCTGCTCGCGAACACGCGCGAGTTCGTCCTGCAGTTCGGTGATGTCGTGGACGAGGCGGTCGATCTCGTCCTGTTGCAGCGCAACCAGGTCGCGCTGTGCCTGCAAGGCCTGGCGCAGGCGCGAATTGTCGAGTTCCATCTGGAAGACGTCGGGCTGGACGACCCCGGGCTGTGCAGGCAAGCGTTCGGACGGCCCCTGCGCACGCGTTGGGTCAGAGCCGAGCTGGGGCCCCGGCAACGGGGCATAGTCGTCGAAGGTGTCCTCGTCCTCGTCCTCAACCTCGGACGGCGCTTCAGCCTCCACGCCCCGTCCAGTCGGCTGCGTGTCCGGCCCGCCCGCCAGCACGGTGCGACGACCGGTAGGCCGAGGGGCCTCGGCTTGCGCGCCTTGCGCAACGGCGGGCGGAACAGCCGCGCTCGAACTCGGCGCGCGCAGCGCACGAAAGAACTGCCAGACGGAATAACACACCAGCGCCAGGCCGATCAGCCACAAGGCCTCACGCACACCCATAGCGACCTCCGCACGAGCCGTGCCCGCGACCATGCTCGCTGCGCGCGGGACCGACGGCGAAAGCGGAGCGACAACGGGAAAAGCGCATCGATGCGTACATGGTGACCAGGGCGGACGCGATGCCCGGATAATACGTGGCCCCACACAGCCCGACAAACGCGGCAGGATCCGGACGCCAGCGGCCAGAATGCCGGTGCGGCGCCCATGCCCTGCCCTGACCAACGCCCCAGCCGCCCCCGGCGTAAGGCCCCCCCGCCCGACCATGACTTTCGACCTCGCCACCCTGCTCTTCTGGCTCAAGAAGCTCACCGCCGTCATGCTCCTGCCGCCGCTGCTGCCGCTGATCCCGATCGTGATCGGGCTGCTGCTCCTGCATAGCCGCCCACGCCTCGGCAGGCTGCTTGCGTGGTCGGGCGTCGTGATCAACGTGCTGCTGATCACCCCCTTCAGCGTGAGCTGGCTGGTCAGCCAGGTGGAATACCCTCACCCGCTCGACGAAGCGGCTGCACGCGGCGCGCAGGCAATCGTGGTGCTGGGCGCCGGACGGCGGACACATGCGCCCGAATTCGGCGGTGAGACCGTGAACCGGCTGGCGCTCGAGCGCCTGCGCTATGCGGCGCAACTGGCCCGCAGCACCCGTCTGCCGCTGCTCGTCAGCGGCGGCGCCCCGCACGGCGACACGCCCGAAGCGCTGCTGATGCAGCGTGCGCTGGAACTGGACTACGGCGTGCGCACGCGCTGGGTGGAATCCGCCTCGCGCGACACGCGCGAGAACGCCGACTTCTCGGCGGTGCATCTGCGGGCGGCCGGCGTACGCCGCATCCTGCTGGTGACCCACGCCATGCACATGAAGCGCGCGCGCGACGCCTTCGAGGCCGCGGGTCTGGAGGTCGTGCCCGCCCCGACCGCCTGGCTCGGTGGCGGCGACAAGGAAACAGCGGGCGACCAGGCGCTCGTCCAGCTACCGAGCCAGAACACCGCCTACGCGGGCTGGTTTGCCCTGCACGAACTCCTCGGCCAGCTCGCCTACCGCTGGTCGCGCTGACCACCGGAATCAATGCGAAGCCGGCCACCCGCGCAAGCGCCGGCTCAGTCGGCGCGGAACGCGGGCTTGCGCTTGTCGAAGAAGGCGTTGATGCCCTCGCCGAAGTCGGCCGTGGCCGTGCAGCGCGCAAAGGCTTCCGCCTCGCTCTGAAGCTGCGATTCCAGTGCCGCATCATGCGATTCGGCGAGCAGGCGCTTGATCTCGGCGTAGGCATCGCGCGGGCCAGCAAGCAGACGCGAGGCAAGGCGCGCAACCTCGGCGTCCAGCTCGGCAGCTGGCACCACGCGGTTGACCAGCCCCAGGCGCACGGCCTCGGCGGCATCGAAGCGCTCGGCCAGCAGCAGCAGCTCGGCAGCCTTGCGCCGGCCGACGATGCGCGGCAGGAAGTACGACGCGCCGCCGTCACCCGACAGCGCGATGGCGGCGTAGGCGCTGGTGAATTTGGCGTCGTCCGCCGCGATCGCCAGGTCGCAGCCCGCCATCAGCGACAGGCCGAAGCCGGCGCAGGCACCGCGCACACTGGCGATGACCGGCTGCGGCAGCGACTGCAGCAGCTTCACCGTGGTGTTGATGTGCTGCTCGATCAGGGCACGGAAGTGTGCGTGGCGGGCCTCGGCCGACAGCGGCAGACGCCGGGCAAAATCCTTGAGGTCGCCGCCGGCCATGAAGTGGGCCCCCGCGCCCTTCACCACCAGCACGGCGAAGTCCTTGCGCTGGACGAGCTCTCGCGCAGCAGCCGAAAGATCGACCATCATTTCCTCGGACAGTGCGTTGAGCGCGTCCGGGCGGTTGAGCGTGAGCGTGGCGACGCCATCGCGGACGTCAATCAGGGCAGTACCGGCCATCGTGGTCACCTTTCAAGAAAAAACCCGCGCCTGCCGATATCGGCAAAGGCTGCGGGCTGGTCTGTGTGCGGCATGCAGCAGCCGGGTTCAGGCTGCCACGCGTCCCCTGCTTCAGCCGCCGAAGTCGTCGAGCATGATGTTCTCGCGTTCGACACCGAGGTCCAGCAGCAGCTTGATCACGGCGGAGTTCATCATCGGCGGGCCGCACATGTAGAACTCGCAATCCTCCGGCGCCGGGTGGTCCTTGAGGTAGTGCTCGTACAGCACGTTGTGGATGAAACCGGTGTAGCCGGTCCAGTTGTCCTCGGGCAGCGGGTCCG
>QXGG01247842.1_pt1 | contig 14978 bp, 13 predicted proteins | sample 1982491 | NCBI WGS metagenome assembly QXGG01 (sample SAMN09924614, study PRJNA488089) | Wastewater metagenome, whole genome shotgun sequencing project. | isolation source: South African research farm wastewater | place: South Africa: Irene, Agricultural Research Council, Animal Production... | reverse complement strand
GTTTCGGCGCAAACGATTTCGTCTATCTGCTGGTCGGTTCCGGTTTCGCGATGAAGGGGCTGGATCGCGCCATCCTTGCCCTGGCGGCTCTGCCGGCGGACAGGCTGGCAAGCACCCGGCTGGTCGCGGTCGGTCAGGATAACCCCAAACCCTTCATGCAAATGGCGCAAAGGTTGGGGGTGGCGGCGCAGGTGACGATTTCGAAGGGGCGGCCGGATATCCCTGACCTGATGCAGGGGGCTGACGTCTATGTGCATCCCGCCTACCGCGAGAATACCGGCCTGGTGATCCTCGAAGCACTGGCCTGCGGCTTGCCGGCGCTGGTCACGGCGACCTGTGGTTATGCCTTCCACGTGTCCGATGCACAGGCCGGACTGGTCGCCGCAAGTCCGTTCGACCAGCAGGAGTTCAATCGCCTGTTCCTGCAGATGATGCAAAGCACGGAGCGCGAGCAATGGAGCCGCAATGGACTCGCTCATGCGCGCAAGCTGATGTCGGCCAACGACGGCAGCGCCGAGGCCCGGGTGCTGATCACGGTTGCCGAAAAGAAGCGCGGGGTCGCCGACTGATGTGGCTGCGCGAGCATATCGAGGCGCCGCACTGGCTGCATCAGTTTTTCGTCGACCAGGATCCGTTCGACAGCATCATGCAGTTGCACGGCGAGGTGTTCCGCGATGTGCCGGGACGTAAGACCATACGCGTTCGCATCGGCGGCAAGTGCTATTTCGTCAAGCAGCATTTCGGTGTCGGCTGGCGCGAAATTTTCAAGAACCTGACGAGCGCCAAATGGCCGGTGCTGACAGCAGCCACCGAATGGCGCGCGATCGCCAGGCTCGAACGACTGGGCATCCCGACCACGCCGCCGGTGGCCTATGGCGTGCGCGGACTGGATCCGGCAAGGTTGCAGTCCTTTCTGATGACCGAGGATCTGGGCGACATCGTCTCGCTCGAGACGCTCTGTGCCGATTGGCAGCAAACTCCGCCCGACCCGGCATTCAAGCGCAGACTGCTGATCAAGGTCGCCGAACTGGCACGCAAGCTGCACGATGGCGGCATGAATCACCGCGATTTCTACATATGCCACATTTGCCTCGATAACGCGAGATTGGCGCAGGGCGAGATCTATCTGTACCTGATCGACCTGCACCGGGTCGGGATCCGCCGCCACATACGCCGCACCGACCGCATGAAAGACATGGCGGCTATGTATTTTTCCAGCATGGAGGCCGGATTGACGAGGCGCGACTATCTGCGATTCCTGCGACATTACCGCAGCCAGGATCTGCGATCGATTTTCCGTGCGGAAGCTGCTTTCTGGCAGCAGGTCACGGCGCGGGCGGTCAGGCTCTATGTGAAATTTCATGGCAGAATGCCGGTAACCGTTCTTTAAGCAGGGAGAGGATATTGCAAGCCTTTGTTTCCAATGCGTTCAGGCATGTGCTGGCGTCGTATCATCTCGACGATTTCGAGCATTTGTGGGGATATCGCGGTGACTGGTTCGAGTCACCGAATCAGGGGCGCGGCGGCTGGAGCGGCGTCAACCGGCTGGTTCTGGAACGGCAGGATGGCGAGCCGCTCGGCCTCTTCCTCAAGCGTCAGCAGAACTACATACGCCGCACCTTGCGCCACCCTTTCAGTGGCGTCGCCACCTCTTCCTGCCAAGTCCGGAACATCCGTCATTTGGCCGACCGCGGCGTACCGGTGCCGACGCTGGCCTTTTTTGCGCAGAAGTCTTCACAACAGGGCATCCAGGCGATTCTGGTGACCGAGGAACTGCGCGGCTACCGTTCGGTCGACCGTATCGCCGCAGAAGTCCTCAATAATCCGGCTTATATGCGCGGGCAGAAGCTGGCAGTCATCGCAAGCGCCGCGTCCGCCGTGCGCGCCATGCATGACGCATGCGTACAGCACCGGGCTTTGCACGCCAAGCATCTGCTGGTCAACATGGATAAGCCGGATGCGCCGAAGGCGGTCATCATCGACTTCGAGAAGGCGAGGATCAAGCCCTTGTTTATGCTGCGCGGTCTGCGCGACCTCGCTACCTTGAATCGCGATGTGGTCGATCCGGGCAACGTGGCCCGCTTGTATTTTTTCAAGCAGTATCTCGGCGTTGACAAGCTCGGCCCCTGGTCCAAATTTTTGTGTCGCATGGTGATCAAGCGTAGCGGCAAGCGGCGGCAACCGGATGCATCGGTGATGCCGGCATAGGCCCGGATGGCGTTCAGTCAGTGTTCATGGTCGATCTTGTTCAGTTATCGCGCAGTGCAGAAAGCGCGCCATTCGAGCTGAAGCTGGCAGACGGCAACCGGTTGCGACAGTTGCGCCCGGTCAGAACCGTGCCCGGCAAGCGACTGGTCTGTCGCGGTGTATGGCAGGAGCGACCGGTTTTTGCCAAGATTTTCATCGGCGCATCGGCAGCACGTCGCGCAACACGCGACGCGACGGGTGTGCGGCTGTTGCAGGCGGCGCAGATCGATACGCCAGAGCTGCTGTATGCAGGAGGCTTGGCCGCGGATGGCGGCACTACGGCCAACGTGCTGCTCTATGCCGCGATCGAGGGGGGCATGAATGCAGAGCAACTTTGGACGCATCTGGACCAAAACGAGAAGCTGGCATTGGCCCTCAGTCTGGTGGCGACCGTCGCGCGGCATCACAGTGCCGGCCTGATGCAGACCGATCTCTACCTGAAGAACTTTCTGGTCGAGGGTGCGAGGGTGTATAGCCTCGACGGCGATGGCATGCGCCGGCTGCCTTTTCTGTTCGCAAGATCGGCGGCGCTCGAAAATCTGGCGCTGCTGTTGTCAAAATTCGACGTGCTGGAAACCGATGCCTGGATGCCGCTGTTGTTGCAGACCTACGCAGAGCATCGTGCGGAACACCCCCTGCTCGATGTGCGTGATATGGAGCGGCGCACCGCCCGCCACAGGCGCAAGGCGGTCCGTATCTATGCCGAGAGGAAGGTGCTGCGGCAATGCACGGATGTTGTTGTCCGTCATGACTGGCGTCAGTTTCTGGCTGTTGTGCGATCGAGTGCCGAAAGTGTGCTGGTGCCGCGTTTGCGGCAGGCGCCGGATGCGCTGGTCGAAGGCGAAGCCTGCCAGCGGCTGAAAAGCGGCAACACCTGCACGGTCAGCCTGGTGCAAATCGATGACCGAAAATATGTGGTTAAACGGTACAATATCAAAAGTTTGCGCCACTGGCTCGGCCGGTTCTGGCGCCCCAGTCGCGCCGCCGCATCATGGATCAATGCACACCGCCTGCTGATGTACGGCATCGCCACGCCGGCGCCGGTCGCGCTGCTGGAGCGCAGGTTTGGTCCGTTGCGCGGACGCGCCTATTTTGTCGCAACCTATGTCGACACGCCGGATGTCGCCGAATGGCTGGAGTCTGCAGCGGTCACCGAACAGCAAAAGCAGGCTGGCATCAGGGCGCTGGCCCGGCTGATGTACAAGTTGCAGCGCCTGCAGATCGTCCATGGCGACCTCAAGGCCAGCAACATCCACATGGACGATACGCGGCCGCTGTTGATCGATCTCGATAGCCTGCGCGAATTTCGCTGCCGGCGCCGGTTCGAGGCTGGCCATGTGCGTGATCTTTCCAGGCTGCTGCGCAACTGGCATGAGCAGCCCCGGCTTCGGCAGGCCTTGGTCGACGCCTTGCTCGAGGTCTACGGAGATAGCGCCTTGCTTGCCCGCGCCTTGAGTCGGTGAGCGGTGCAATATCTGAATTTATTTGAACAAGTCAGTGAGTCTTGAAGCATGATTATTCTAGGTTTATCCGGTGCGCTCGGACATGATGCCTCGGCCGCCATTCTGGTCGATGGCAGGATCGTCGCGGCCGCGGAGGAGGAGCGTTTCATCCGTGACAAGCACGCCAAGAACCTGTTTCCCTACGAGGCAGCCAAGTACTGCATGAAGGAAGCCGGCGTGCGGCCGGAGCAGGTCGATGTCGTGGCCTTCCCTTACGGTGAGATTCCGATCAGTTCGGCAGCACGCTGGCATTATGCCAAGCGCCACTGGTATGCGCCGGACCGTGCGCTGGATGCCATCTTCAACGGTAACCGCCGCTACCGCCGCAACCGCGATAAGGCGTTGGCGCTGATGGCCGATCTCGGCTTGATCAATGCGCGCTACTTTCCGGTCGAGCATCATTTGTCGCACGCCAGCAGCGCTTACCACCTGAGCGGCTTCAAGGAAAAGACCGCCATCGTCGGCATCGACGGCAAGGGCGAGTACGCCACGACTTTCTTCGGCTACGGCGAGAACGGCAAGATCCACAAGATCAAGGAGTTCTACGATCCGGATTCGCTGGGCGGCATGTATGGCGCCATCACCGAGTATCTCGGGTTCGAGATGCTGGACGGCGAGTTCAAGGTGATGGGCATGGCGCCCTACGGCGACCCGAAGAAATACGACCTCTCGCGGCTGGTGAGCTTCAAGGGCGGCGAATTGCGCGTCAACACGCATCTGGTTAATGTCGTCGGCCTGCGCCGCTACAAGGAGAACGGCAAGGGCTATTACTTCACGCCCAAGCTGGTTGAATGGCTCGGGCCCAAGCGCCAGGGCGACGAGATCGATGATCCGTACATCCATTACGCCGCTGCGGTGCAGCAATTGCTGGAAGACGTCGCGCTGGAGATGATCGACTATTACGTCGGCGATATCATTCGTGAAACCGGTCGTGTCGCCATGGCAGGCGGGGTTGCGCTCAACGTCAAGCTCAACCAGCGCATCATCGCGCTACCGCACGTCAGGGAGCTATTCGTGCAGCCGGCCTCCGGCGACGCCGGCACTTCGCTTGGCGCTGCGACTTATGCTGCCGTTCATCTGGGCGAAACGGTCGAACCCATGCGCCATGCCTATCTCGGACCATCGTTCTCGACCGAGGAATGCCTGGCCGCCTGCGAAGTGCATCCGGCCAAACCGGTGTTCACGCGTATTGAAAACGCGCCGCAGAAGGCCGCGGAAATCCTGGCCGCCGGCAATCCGCTCGCATGGTTCCAGGGCCGCATGGAGTTCGGTCCGCGTGCGCTTGGCTGTCGCAGCATCCTCGGCGACCCCAGTCATCCGGGCGTCGCCGACCGCATCAACGCACAGATCAAGTACCGCGAACGCTGGCGCCCGTTCTGCCCGAGCATGCTGGACCGCGTGGCCACCGACATTCTGCAGACCGACCATCCTGCACCCTACATGACGTTCACGTTCGATGTGGCTGAGCACTGGAAGTCGCGTATCCCGGAAGTGGTGCATGAGGACGGTACGGCGCGTGCCCAGGTCGTCACGCGCGAGACCAATCCGCGCTACTACGCCTTGATCGAGGAGCTGGAAAGATTGCGCAATGTGCCGGTGGTGCTCAACACTTCGCTCAATCGCCGCGGCGAGCCGATGATCTGCAGCCCGACCGATGCGCTCAACATGTTCTACGGTTGCGACCTCGAATATCTGATGATGGAAGACGTGCTGGTGACTAAATCCTGACCCGGCCAGACGGCTCTTTGGTAGAAAATTTTTCTTGACAATTCGGGGTGTTTTTGCGGCATAGCCGCGATTTGACCGCATCCCGGCATAGCTGCATAATCAGAATCCAGATAAAGTTTTTCGGCGGTTGTTATGAAACAGTCCTTGATTGAAATCACCCAGCGTATCAGAGAGCGCAGCGCTCCAACCAGGCAGGCCTATCTGCAGCGGATGGAGGCTGCCATCGCGCGGCCGCGCGGCGCAGACCGCATGGGCTGTGCCAATGTGGCACATGCTTTCGCTGCGCTACCGAGCAATGACAAGTTGCGCGTCGTGGCCGAGCGTGCCCCGCACATCGGTGTTGTCACGGCCTACAACGATATGCTGTCGGCGCATCAGCCGTACGAAAGATTCCCGGATATCATCCGCGACGAGGCGGCCAAGCACGGCGCCACGGTCCAGGTTGCCGGCGGCGTGCCCGCCATGTGCGACGGGGTCACGCAAGGCGAGCCCGGGATGGAGCTCAGCCTGTTCTCGCGCGACAACATCGCGATGGGCACGGCGATCGCGCTCTCGCATGACGTCTTCGATGCCGCATTGCTGCTCGGTGTGTGTGACAAGATCGTGCCGGGCCTGCTGATAGGCGCTCTGCACTTCGGTCACTTGCCTTGCGTGTTCGTGCCAGCCGGTCCGATGGCAAGCAGCAACATGAGCCATGGCGAGAAATCCACCGTGCGCGAACATTTTGCGCGCGGCATCGTCGGTCGCGGTGAGTTGCTGGCTGCCGAATCCGCTGCCTATCATGGCATCGGTACCTGTACTTTCTACGGCACGGCCAACAGCAATCAGATGCTGCTGGAGGGCATGGGCCTGCATGTGCCGGGTTCTGCGTTCATCCATCCGGCTTCCGGCCTGCGCGAAGAGCTGACGCGCGAATCCGTGCGCACGGTGCTTTCCATCACGGCCGGCCAGCATCGCTTTACGCCGATCGGCCGCATGGTCGATCCGCGTGTGATTGTCAACGCCATGGTCGCGCTGATCGCCACCGGCGGTTCCACCAACCATCTGATCCATTGGGTCGCAGTGGCGCGTGCCGCCGGTATCATTATCGACTGGACCGATTGTTCCGATCTGTCGCAGACGACGCCGCTGCTTTCACGCGTCTATCCGAACGGCAGCGCCGACGTCAACGAGTTCCAGGCGGCAGGCGGCCCATCCTTCATTATTCGTGAGCTGATCGAAGGTGGCTACATGCATCCGGACGTCGGCACCGTGGCCGAAGGCGGCCTGCGTGAATACGGCAAGGTGCCCGAGATGGTGCGCGATCGCCTGGTCTGGCGCGATCTGCCGAAGAAAACCCAGAACGACAAGGTTGTCCGCAACGCGGATACCCCGTTCAGCGAGACCGGGGGATTGAAGCTGTTGACCGGCAATCTGGGCCGTTCCGTCATCAAGGTCTCCGCCGTGCCGATCGACCGCCACATCATTGAAGCTCCGGCAATCGTTTTCACGACACAGCAGGAACTTTTGGCAGCCTTCAAGGCTGGCAAGCTGGAACGTGACTTTGTCGCTGTCGTGCGCTTCCAGGGTCCTGCCGCCTGCGGCATGCCCGAGCTGCACAAGTTGACGCCGCCGCTGGCTGCGTTGCAGGGCAAGGGCTTCAAGGTCGCCATCGTCACCGATGGTCGCATGAGCGGCGCCTCCGGCAAGGTGCCGGCGGCCATCCACCTGAGCCCGGAAGCGTTGCAGCAAGGCCCGATCGCCAAGGTTAAGACCGGCGACATGATTCGCCTGGACGCCATCGAAGGCACGCTGAACGTGCTGGTGGATGATGAAACCTGGGCGGCCCGCCCCTATGCGACCCTGACCGAAGCACAGGAGATCGAGAACTCACACGGCATGGGCCGCGAACTGTTCGGTGGCATGCGCAAGAATGTGAAGACGGCCGAAGAAGGCGCCGTCACCTGGCTATAGGCCATTTGAAAACCGATTGAAACGGGATACTTTCGCTTGCCGTACTACTTGTACTGCCGGCGCTCAAGTGCCTGACCTCAATCGGTTTTGAAATGCCCGAGGTTTCCATACCATTCAACCATTTATAAATTCCTGGATACTGCATGATGAATACATTAGATTTGGCCAACCATGGTCCGGTGATTCCGGTCATTGTCATCAACAAGGTGGAAGACGCCGTGCCGATGGCGGAGGCTTTGCTGGAAGGCGGCATCAAGGTATTGGAAGTAACCTTGCGCACCGCATGTGCCCTGCAGGCAATGGAGGCGATTGCCAAGGCAGTGCCCGATGCGATTCTCGGTTCCGGTACCGTGCGTAACATCAAGGATGCGCAGGCTTCAAAGGATGCAGGCTGCAAGTTTGCCGTGAGCCCGGGCTACACCAGTGAGTTAGGTCGTGCCGCTCGCGAAATCGGCCTGCCTTTGTTGCCGGGTGTTTCCACCGGCAGCGAAATCATGACCGCCAACGCCGACGATTACTATTTCCTCAAGCTGTTCCCGGCAGTTGCCGTAGGCGGCATCAACCTGCTCAAGGGGTTTGCCGGTCCGTTCGGTGACGTCAAGTTCTGTCCGACCGGCGGCGTGACCGTCGAGTCCGCGCCGCAATTCCTGGCACTGCCGAATGTCGTGGTTTGCGGCGGGACTTGGCTGACGCCGGCCGATGCGGTGGCCAACAAGGACTGGAAGCACATCACCAAGCTGGCGAAAGAAGCCAGCGCCATCAAGGCTGCCTGATGAAGTTGTGGCGGAGCGCAAGGCTCCGCCCTTGCTGAACGCATGATGGATCTGGCGCGCTACAAGACCCTGGTTTTCGATTGTGACGGGGTCATCCTCGATTCCAATCAACTCAAGACACGGGCCTATTTCGATACGGCCCTTGCCTTTGGTGCCAACGAGCAGCAGGCAAAGGCGCTGATGGATTATCACATCCGGCTCGGCGGTATTTCCCGTTATCCGAAATATCAGTATTTTTTGACCGAGATACTGGGGCAACCGGCGCGGGAAGAAGACATCCGCTTTCTGCTCGATCGTTTTGCGATGGAGATCCATCAGGGCTTGCTGCAATGCAGGGTGGCTGACGGCCTGCACGAACTGCGCGCACGTTGCCCGCAGGCAAACTGGATGGTGCTGTCCGGCGGCGATCAGCAGGAATTGCGTCAGTTATTCAAGGCGCGCGAGCTCGATGACCTGTTCGATGCCGGCATCTTTGGTAGCCCGGATAACAAGGATCAAGTGCTGGCACGGGAGTTGGCTCGCGGCAATGTCCGCAAGCCCGGACTCTTCCTCGGGGACAGCAGATACGATCACGAGGCGGCAGTGGCGGCCGGTCTTGATTTCGTCTTTGTCAGCGAACTGACCGAGTTCGAGGGCTGGCAGGATTATTGTGCCGCGCACGACATCGTCGTCATCGAGCGGCTTTCCACGTTGTTGCAGGGCTGAGCCGCATGTTTCATCGCAGTCTGCCGTTAAACGACACGCAATTCAAGGCAATGGCGCGCGAGGCCCGCATCCTCGAGCAGGACGAGCGCGGCATCAAGGTGATGAGGCTGCCGGGCGGCGACATGTTCAAGGTGTTCCGCGTCAGAAACCGACTCAGCGCGGCCCGCATCTATTCTTATGCCAGACGTTTCTGCCGCAATGCGCGGCGTTTGCAGAAGCTGGACATCCCGACCGTTGCGATCAAGCAATTGTTTCAGCTGGAAGCGCCCGCAGAAACGGCCGTGTTGTATGCGCCGCTTGCCGGCGAGACGCTGCGCGATTTGCTGAGCCACCGTGCGCTGACACCTGCAGAAGCGGAGCAGTTGGGGATATTCATCGCCAGTCTGCATCGTCACGGTGTGCACTTCCGCTCATTGCATCTGGGTAATATCGTATCGGGAACGGACGGCAGGCTCGGTCTGATTGACATTGCCGACATGAGCATCTATCCATGGTCGCTATGGTGCACGACCCGCTGCAGGAGTTTCACGCATTTGCACCGCTATCCCGATCAGATACGGCAACTGGGCGAGGCAAGCTGGCAATGCATCGAAGCGGCGTATTTCGCCCACGCGGGATTGCACCCCGCATGCGAGAGTCGCTTGCGCCGGCATCTGCAGAGAATCTCGGTGTTCACGGCAGGATGACCCTGTTGGCAATATTGACTATGATGCTGGAAAACAGGCCTGCATCCGGCGTGCATGCCAGATAGCCACGAGGAGAAACGAACTATCATGCATTATCTGGTGACGGGCGGCGCGGGCTACATCGGTTCGCATATGGTCGCATTGCTGCTCGAACAGGGGCACCGTGTCACCGTGGTCGATGATCTGTCGAGCGGTCACCGTGACGCCGTGCTTGGCGGCGATTTGATCGTGCATGATTTTTCCGACCGAGACTTTCTCGACCGACTGTTCACTGAACACAGATTTGACGGTGTCTTTCATTTCGCCTCCCGCATCCTCGTCGGTGAATCTGTCAGCCAGCCCGGCAAATACTACCGTTCCAACAGTTTCGCCACGCTGACGCTTTTAGAGGCAATGCGCGACCATGGCGTCGATTACCTCGTGTTTTCCTCGACCGCAGCGGTCTATGGCGAACCGGCCTATACGCCGATCGACGAGCGCCACCCGCGCGTGCCGGTCAACCCCTACGGCGCATCCAAACTGATGGTGGAAATGATGCTGGCCGACTTCTACCGTGCACACGGCCTGCGCTATGTCGCCTTGCGTTATTTCAACGCTGCCGGCGCCGATGCGCGGGGGCGCTTGGGCGAGTGCCACGAGCCGGAGACGCACCTGATTCCGTTGGCCTTGAAAGCGGCGCTGGGCAAGTTGCCTCCGCTGAAGCTGTTCGGTGACGATTACGACACGCCGGACGGCACCTGCATCCGCGATTATATTCATGTCGAGGACTTGTGCGCCGCGCACCTGCAGGCCATGCAGTACATGAAAAACGGCGGAGAACCGACTGCGTTCAACCTCGGTAACGGCGCCGGTTACAGCGTCAGGCAGGTACTCGATACGGTCGCAGACGTGAGCGGCAAGCCCGTGCCGTTCGAGTTGGCTCCGCGGCGCTCGGGGGATCCGGCCAGGCTGATCGCCGATGCGACACGCGCACAGACCATCCTGCACTGGAACCCCGCGCATACCGAACTGGCGACCATCGTCCGCCACGCCTGGCAATGGGAATGCCGCCAGGAGGGAGTGCGGCCGTGAATGTCCTGCAGATCAGCCATTGCTACTATCCCCCGTTCCTCGATTGTTCGCGCCAGTATGCCGCGCTGTTCAAGGGCACCGGCATCAAGGTCACCACGGTTTACCTGACCGGCGAGCCGGATGACGAAGTGGCGCGGGCAACGGCCTCGGACGAGGTGATCTTTCTCGGCTACAAAAGCCGCGATGTCGGAGGGCTGAAACTGGACGCCATCAGAAGGATCCGGCAAATCGCGGCGGAAAAGGAATATCGTTTTTGTATCGCGCACCGGGCCAAGCCGACCTATGTCGCCCTGCTGGCCACACGGCTGCCGGTGATCAGCGTGCGTCACAATTTCGGTGACTTTGACCGCTATGGTCGGCGACTCCTGGTTAACCTGTTCCGCAAACGCCTGCTGCTGCTGGGCGTTTCCAATGCGGTACGCGACGAGATGCGTGCAAGGTTGCCGCATTGGCCGCATGAACAGATCGAAACGCTGTACAACCGGATCGACGTTGAAGCGGTACAGGCCGAACTGCTGGACCGGCAGGAGGCGCGCCGGCAACTTGGTTTGCCGGCCGATGCCTGGGTGGTCGCTAACGTCGGGCGCCTGCATCACGACAAGGATCAGGCGACCCTGATCCGTGGCTTTGCCAAGGCATTGCCGCAACTGCCGGGGAGCAGCTTGTTGCTGATCATGGGTTCCGGTCCGCTAGAGCTGGCCCTGAAGAACCTCGCTGCCGAACTGGGTGTCGTGGACAAGGTACGCTTTGCCGGGCAGGTACCGAATGGACGCAGATACTTTCGCGCGTTCGATGTCTTCGCACTGACCTCCGATCATGAACCTTTTGGCATGGTCCTGCTGGAAGCAATGGCGGCAGGATTGCCGATTATCTGCAGTGATTGCGGTGGCGGAGCGGAGGTGGTTAATGCTACTGGTGAACTTTTTACATTTGGGGATGCGTCCATATTAGCGGAAAAATTAGCTGCCATAGCTACTCGGACAGATTATGTCTCAGGACTCGCCGAGGCGCGCCTGAAAAATGAATTTTCCGACGACGCGGCATTTCGGAAATTTCGACAATTACCATACGTGCTTACAAAAGGCTTGTGCTCATGACCCCACAAAAACATACTGTGCTGACGCTACAGACACGCGAAGGGAAGAAGTTAGACGCTTTTGCGGGCGATGCAATTACGACTGAAATTCAGATGAAAGGTGAATATGACGGCAATACGCTTGATTCACTACGCAGCATTCTTGCTGTCATTCGTCCGCGTGTCAGTCTCGATGTAGGTGCCAACATCGGCAATCATGCCATCGTGATCGCAGAATATTCACAACGATTACTCGCTTTCGAGCCAGTGCCATTTATTCACGAGTTGTTGTCGCATAATCTGTCACAGAATGGATTGACGCATGCTGTGGCAGTTAACGCAGGTTTGTCAGATCAGGCTTCGCGGCGTGACATATTTATCCCAAATATCGGAAATTTGGGTTGTTCCAGTCTGGAGCTGATAGATGCTGCCACTACGCATATCCAGATAGCAACGCTGGTTGGTGACGACTACATTGCCCAGCAGAACATTGAGGCGGGAATCGATTTCATCAAGGTCGATGTCGAGGGGCATGAACCTGCAGCATTGCTTGGGTTGGAAAAGACACTAAGACAGCATTGTCCGTTGCTATTGATGGAATACCGCAACCAGAATACGTTGAATCTATTTCAGGATGGATCGCTGTTCAATAGGCTGTTTCCGGGATATCGGATATATTCATTGTCGAATACCGCTAGCAAAAAAGCCTACCCGAACGGGATACTTGCCTTTTTGCGGCGTATGCGTGCCAAGTTCAGTAAGCGCCAATGGTGCCTGTCTGATTTTGGTCCGACGCGACGTTACTCTAATATCTATTTGGTTCCTGAGCGCTATCAACCGGTTTTCGAGCAATTTCTTTATTTGCGCATGAGATAACATTTCGGTATATCTGGAACTCATGCCCGTTAGACATTCACGTTACATAAATAACAAAAAATTTAAAGTTATGCGAAAAGCCAGGATAGGCATGGTTTCTTTCGACTCGCTCGGAGATTCCCTGCTGTATGTATTGATAGCGGAGAATCTTCGTCTGAACGGTTTTGATATTTGTCTTTACAGTAATGTCGCCTACCAGATCCGGGCATGGATGCCTCAACTGCAGATTTTGCCATTGCCGTCGCCGACCGCATTGGATGGTGAACTGGAAAAGTACGATCTTGCGATTGTCAGCCCGCCACAATTTTTGCGGGAAACCCTGACTGATGAGGTCCTGAAAAAAATCAGGCAAAAGTGGGTTCTTATCTGTCAAAGGGCGCCTGATAGTTGGAAATACGATCACACTCAGCGACTCAAGGACAAACTCCCTTTGGAAGTGGTCGAGCAACTCGGTGACCTTGCGCGATGCGGTGGTGCCATCCGCTACAGGCGGTTCAAATCTGAGAATGTGGTTGATATTGCGTTGGAATACATGCGAAAAAAAATGGGACTAAAGCATGTCGTTAGAGACGTCACTTTGACTGTGCCGCCACAACTCCAATACCGGCGCCATTTGAGACGCATCGTTATCAGCCCGGATTCAGCCTGGCCGGAGAAGAAAGACTGGTCGCCATCCGGATTCCTGCAGTTATGCAGATTATTGCGCAGGGAGGGATATTCCCCCGTTATCGTGGTGTCGCCCGCCAATCATGCCATATGGGTCGAACGAGCAAATAATGAATTCGAGGTTCCCTTGTTCAAGAATATCGGAGAATTGGCTGATTATATTTACGAGTCAGGTGCGCTTGTCGCCAACGACTCCGGCAACGGGCATCTGGCATCTTTTCTTGGCGTGCCGGTCGTCACTATTTACCGCAAGCGGAATCCGTATTATCACTGGCGGCCGGGCTGGGGCAGGACTGCTGTAGTCACGCCAATGATGACTTTACCCTGGATCGGCAAGACCATCTGGCGTCCATTCATTCACCCAAAGCGCATACTCAAACATTTGCGGGAGGTCCATGCAGACTAATCAGTCGGACAGCAGATTCAAGGGTCGGTTGCTGATCCTCGACGGGATCGGCGGCGTGCCGTTGGGCAGGGAAATGCGGCAGGCGTTCGAGGCGTTAGGCATCGAGGCCAGCCATTACGATTGCGCCGATTTGGATCGTATCCCGCTCTATGGTCTGCGTGCCGGTGTTTCCAAATTGTTGAACAAATGGGAGGGCATGGATGAATTCGTACATTTGCCCAAGGTGCATCCCGATGTCATCAGCGACATACTGAAAAATGAGCGTCCGCAGGCGATACTGGTCATCGGATTCATTTACAAGTTCATCGAGCCGCGCTGGCTGAAAAAACTGGCCGATCAATTCGAGTGCGGTTTGTATTTGTACGATACGGATAGCTGTAATCTGTATTCAAAAAGACGAGAGTTCATCTTTTTCCTGGAGAGGGAACTTGCTGTCTACGATAGCGTTTTCTCGTTTTCCAGGGTAACGACGAACTTCTTCCGTCGCACCAAGGGCCTGAATGCACATTACTTGCCTTTCGGCGCATCGATGATCGATATGCCCACAAACGTTGAGGAGCATCGTGATGTGCTGTTCGTCGGTAGTGGGGATCTGCGGCGCATCCTGCTGCTGGAAAGCATTGCCGGCCATGTATCCGTTTTCGGTGACCGCTGGGAGCGCAATTATCCCCTGATCTCAGAGACCTTGAGAGCCGGTGTTGTCGATCACCCGGTTTGGGGGGCAGATTTACATCGATTGATGGCAGAATCGAAAATCATCCTCAACATTACCCGCGGGCCTTTTTATGCGGCGGAAACCGGCATCAATCTGCGTATTTTCGAAGCATTGGCTGCCGGAAAGTTTTTGTTGACCGACCATTGCGATGAACTGGCAGAATTGTTCGAAGTGGGCGTAGAGATCGAAACATTCAGTGGTAGTGCGGAACTGGCGGAAAAAGTGCGTTATTACCTTGAAAATCCGGAAAAACGCTTGGCCATCGCCAAGCGCGGGCATGAAAGATATCTGAAGGAATTTACCTGGCAGAAACGCGTTTCTGCATTGCTGGATAATATGAGAATTTGATCGGTTACGGCAAAGCTGATGCCTTGTAAACTTCTTGGATTAGCGGCGCTGGTAGATCAAAATCGCCTTCTTGCCCTTAACCGCCTTGAATTCAGCTACTTTTACATGGCTCTGTAGCCGTTCTTGAAGGAACGCGTCCCGTTCCGGGTCATCCTTGTTCGTGCTCACCAGCACGTATTCGTAATCTTGTACTTGATTCTTCTCGATCAGGGCCTGCAGATGAGACC
>QXGG01030783.1_pt1 | contig 15008 bp, 12 predicted proteins | sample 1982491 | NCBI WGS metagenome assembly QXGG01 (sample SAMN09924614, study PRJNA488089) | Wastewater metagenome, whole genome shotgun sequencing project. | isolation source: South African research farm wastewater | place: South Africa: Irene, Agricultural Research Council, Animal Production... | reverse complement strand
TCGAGCTTGGGCATCACGAACTGGCGGCAGAACGAGGGCGTCACCGCCACCCGCAGCCGGCGCGCGCCGGCCGTGGCGCGCTCGCCCGGCATCTGCTGCAGCGCGGCGAGCGCGGTGCACACGTGCTGCAGATAGGCCGCGCCGTCGCTGGTGAGGGTGAAATCGCCGCGGCAGAAGAGCCGGATGCCGAGGTGCGATTCGAGCTGGCGGATGCGGTGGCTGATCGCGCTCACCGTCACGCACAGCTCCGCCGCGGCGCGGCTGGCGCTGCGCAGGCGCGCGACCGCCTCGAAGGTGAGCAGGCACTGGATCGGGGGGATGCGGCTGGTCGCCATTGGCGAACGACTCCGGACGGGCGGAAAGGCGATCGCATTATGCGCTTGAACGCGCCGCCTCGGCCTCGCTGGCGGGCTGGGCATCAGGGCAATCGCACGAAGGCACCGTGGGAGCAAATGTCTGTGGGAGCGGGCTTGCCCGCGAATATCTCTAGACCAGGCGCCGCTTTCGCGGGCAAGCCTGCTCCCACGAGCCCTTCTCGAACCAGTCCACCCGTTCTTGCGATCGCCACGGACGAGGCATTTTGTCATTACCATGGAAGCCTCTTCGCACCACGGACGGCTCCGAGCGCCTTGCCCTCGCACTGGCAATGGCGTCAGCCACGCCCAATGTCGGCTCTCCAGCGCGCGCGCTCCTTCCTGCCCTTCCTGTCCTGGCCCGCGCAATGGCGCGCCGCCGGTGTGCGCGACGACGTGGTCGCCGGCATCACCGTGGCGCTGGTCATGATTCCGCAGGCGCTGGCCTACGCCAAGCTCGCCGGCCTGCCGCCGCACGTGGGGCTTTACGCCGCGCTGGTGCCGGCGGTGGTGGCGGCGCTATTCGGGTCCTGCGGGCAGTTATCGACCGGGCCGGTGGCGCTCACCAGCCTGCTGGTGGCGGCCAGCATCGCGCCGCTTGCGGGGCTCGCCGGCGGCGACGTGATCGGGCTGGCGCTGCTGCTGGCGCTGCTGTCCGGCCTCATCCAGCTCGCGCTCGGCGTGCTGCGCCTGGGCTGGCTGCTCAACCTGCTGTCGGTGCCGGTGCTGATGGGCTTCGTCAATGCCGCGGCGCTGATCATCTGCCTGACCCAGATCCCGCCGCTGCTCGGGCTGGCCATGCCCTACTCGCAGCACCTGGTAGTGGATTTTGCGCAGGCGCTGGGCGGGCTCGCCGAGCTGCATCCGGCCTCCGTCGCCTTCGGCCTCGGCAGCCTCGCGGCGCTGTTGGCGCTCAAGCGCCTGTGGCCGCGCCTGCCCGGCGTGCCGCTGGTGGTGGCCGCGGCCACTGCGCTGTCGGCGTGGACCGGCTTTGCCGCGGGCGGCGGCGCCGTGGTGGGTGACGTTCCGGGCGGGCTGCCCGAGTTCAGCCTGCCGCCGCTGCGCCTGAACCTGATCGCGGCGCTATTGCCGGCGGCCTTCGTGGTCGCCATGGTGAGCTTCATGGAGGCCGCCTCCAGCGCCAAGCTCATCTCCGGCCGCACGCGCGCGGCGTGGCGGCAGGATCAGGAGCTCATCGGCCAGGGCCTGGGCAAGATCGCCGCCGCCTTCACCAGCGGCATGCCGGTCAGCGCGTCGTTCTCGCGCTCGGCGCTCAACTACGCCAGCGACGCGCGCACCGGCCTGTCGTCCATCGTCACCGCCGCCTTCGTGCTGCTCGCGCTGCTCTACCTCACGCCGCTGCTGTGGCACCTGCCCAAGCCGGTGCTGGCGGCGATCATCCTGCAGGCGGTGGCCGGGCTCATCGACATCAAGGTGCTGGTACGCGCCTGGCGCGCGAGCCGCGACGACGGTGCGGGCGCGGCGGTCACCTTCCTCGCCACGCTGGCGTTCGCCCCCAACATCCAGAACGGCATCTTCACCGGCCTCATTCTGTCGCTGGCGCTGATGGTGTACCGCGGCATGCGCCCGCGCGTGGCGCTGCTCGGCCTGCACGAGGACGGCACCTACCGCGACCGCGACCGCTTCGGGCTGCCGCACCCGCACCCGGCGCTGGTGATCCTGCGCTTCGACAGCCCGCTCAGCTTCGTCACCGCCGCCACCTTCGAGGACGCCATGCTCGGCGCCGCGCGCGCGCAGGACGGGGTGAAGGTCGTGCTGGTGTCGGGCGCGGGCATCAACGAGATCGATGCAACCGGCCTGCACACCCTGGCCGGGCTCATCGACCGCTTCAATGTGCAGGGGCAGTCGATTGCCTTCTGCGGGCTCAAGAAGCAGGTCATCGACGCCATGGAGCGCGACGGCGTGTGGGCGCGGGTGAAGGCGCAGGCGAGCTACCGGACGGAACATCAGGCGCTGGACGCGTTGCTGCCGGCGCTGGCAAAGCCTTGATGGGACTAATGAAGCTGGGGCCGCAGGAAAACAGTGTCGGAATTTTTTACACTCGACTGAGACCATTGAGCGGGCCTCTTCCATCCGCGTTCAGCGCTCAACCCGCTTCGACATGAAGCTTCACGCCAAGCGCCCGCATCACCTTCATGATGGTGGAGAACTCCGGGTTACCTTCGGCTGAAAGCGCCTTGTACAACCCTTCGCGCGCCAGTCCCGTGTCCCGTGCGAGCTGACTCATCCCTTTGGCACGGGCGACATCCCCGAGCGCGGCGCGGATCAGACTGCCGTCGCCGGGGTCTTCTTCCATGCAGGCGTCCAGGTACAGCGCCATGTCCTCGTCGGTCTTTAGCTGCTCGACCACGTCCCACTTCTTCAGCTTCAGTTCAGTCATCGCCGTCTCCTAGAGCTGCTTTGCCATCTCGATTGCGGCCTCGATGTCCTTGCTCTGCGTGCGCTTGTCGCCGCCAGCCAGCAAAATCACCACTTCCAGACCGCGCTGAGTCAGATACACCCGATAGCCCGGCCCGTAGTCAATGCGCAGTTCGCTGACACCCGAACCCACCGGCTTGACGTCGCCGAAATTGCCCAGTTCGACCCGACGCAGGCGCGCTGCAATCCGCGCCCTGCCCTGCCGATCGCGCAGTCCGTCGTACCAGTGGTCGAAAACGTCTGTGGTCTGGAGGCTCTTCATGCCCCAAAGTGTAAATCATGGGTTACACGCAATCAACCGCGGATCCGGAAGCGGCCCTCGTTTTGAACCCGGGGCAAAAAGGCGTTCAAGCAAGCTCACGGACAGGGCTGAAGCTGTGCATCACAACCCCCTGCACGTTTGTTTCCATTGACTTTTCCCGATCACCTTCTTATAGTGCGCGATTCTTTGCAGACCCATCAACTGGAGTAACACCATGTACGCGGTGATAAAAACCGGTGGCAAGCAGTATCGCGTTGCCGCTGGCGAAAAGATCAAGGTAGAACAGATACCGGCCGACGTGGGTTCCGAAATCACCATCGACCAGGTTTTCATGGTCGGTGAAGGTGATGCCGTTCAGATCGGCACGCCGGTGGTTGCGGGAGCTATCGTCAAGGCGACCGTGGTTTCCCACGGCCGTCACGACAAAATCAAGATTTTCAAGATGCGCCGCCGCAAGCACTACCAGAAGCACCAGGGGCATCGTCAGAACTACACCGAGCTTCGTATCGAAGCGATCTCGGCCTAAGGCGCAGGAGGTAATCCGATATGGCACACAAGAAAGCTGGCGGTAGTTCGCGTAACGGCCGCGACTCGGAATCGAAACGCCTCGGCGTCAAGCGCTATGGTGGCCAGTTCGTGCTCGCCGGCAACATCATCGTTCGCCAGCGCGGCACCGAATACCACCCGGGCGACAACGTCGGCATCGGCAAGGACCACACCCTGTTCGCGCTGACCAACGGCACCGTGCAGTTCGCGGTCAAGGGCCCCTCGCGTCGTCGCACCGTGATCATCGTGCCGGAAGCGGCCTGATCGCGCGTTCGCTCGCATTGCAGTACAAAAGCCCTATCCGCGTGGTAGGGCTTTTTTGTTTCCAGGGCGCGCACTGCTGCGTGTTCCGCTAAGAGGTTGATCAGGCATGAAGTTTTTTGACGAAGCCCGCATCGAGGTCTACGCCGGCGACGGCGGCAACGGCGCGGCCACCTTCCGCCGCGAGAAGTTCATCCCCAAGGGCGGCCCCAGCGGTGGCGACGGCGGGCGGGGCGGCAGCGTGTACGCAGTAGCCGACCGTAACCTCAACACCCTGATCGACTACCGCTACACGCGCAGCTTCCGCGCCGAACGCGGCGAAAACGGCGGCAGCCGCGACTGCTACGGCAAGGGCGGCGACGACATCACGCTGCGTTTCCCGGTGGGCACGGTGATCAAGGACTTCGAGACCGGCGAGCTGATCGCCGACCTCGACGAGGACGGCAAGACCGTGCTCATCGCGCAAGGTGGGCGCGGCGGGCTGGGCAACATCCATTTCAAGTCCAGCGTCAACCGCGCCCCGCGCAAGAAGACCATGGGCCAGGAAGGCGAATTCCGTAACCTGCACCTCGAACTGAAGGTGCTCGCCGACGTCGGCCTGCTCGGCATGCCCAACGCCGGCAAGTCGACCTTCATCCGCAGCGTCTCGGCCGCCAAGCCCAAGGTCGCCGACTACCCCTTCACCACGCTCGCGCCCAACCTCGGCGTGGTCCGCACCACCGAGGCGCGCAGCTTCGTCATCGCCGACATCCCCGGCCTGATCGAAGGCGCGGCCGAAGGCGCTGGCCTCGGCCACCAGTTCCTGCGCCACCTGCAGCGCACCCACGTGCTGCTGCACCTGGTCGACCTCGCCCCCTTCGACCCCGAGGCCGACCCGGTCGCGGACGCCAAGGCGATCGTCGAGGAGCTGCGCAAGTACGACGAGGCGCTGTACAACAAGCCGCGCTGGCTGGCGCTGAACAAGCTCGACCTGATTCCCGAGGAAGAGCGCGCTGAACGCGTTGCCGCCTTCCTCGAGGCCTACGGCCCGGTCGAGCGCCACTTCGAGATCTCCGCCCTCAAGGGCGAAGGCACCAAGGCGCTGATCTTCGCGATCCAGGACTTCCTCGACGCCGAACGCGAGCGCATCGAGGCCGAACGCCTCGCGCGCCTGGCCGCCGAAGCGGCCCGCCTGGCCGAGCTCGAGGCCATCCGCGCAGCCGCCGAAGCCGCCTACGAGGAAGAGGCCTACGCCGAGGATGACGACGGCGACGATGGCGAAGCGCCCGACGCCGACGACGAGGACGCCCTGCCCGAAGACCGCTCAAGCAAAGGCTGAAGTCACCCCGTGGGAGCGGGCTTGCCCGCGAATGCTGCCTTGTTCGCGGGCAAGCCCGCTCCCACAGCAACCGCCGTCACAGCGACCGCTCCCAAGCAAGCGCCGCCCCGTAAGCCACCCAACCGCCCTTCGCCTTTGCCCCCCAGGCCCCCTGCAAAGATGAGAACCAAGATCCGAAACGCCCGCCGCCTCGTCGTCAAGGTCGGCTCCGCCCTCGTCACCAATAACGGCGCCGGCCTCGACAAGGACGCGCTCGACGCCTGGGCGCGCCAGATCGCCGCGCTGCGCGCCGAAGGCCGCGAGGTAGCGCTGGTGTCCTCCGGCGCCATCGCCGCCGGCATCCAGCGCCTGGGCTGGAGCAAGCGCCCGCATGAGATGAACAAGCTGCAGGCCGCCGCCGCCGTCGGCCAGATGGGCCTGGTCGAAGCCTACGAAAAGGCCTTCACCCGCCACGGCCTGCACACCGCGCAGATCCTGCTCACCCACGAGGACCTGGCCGACCGCACGCGCTACCTCAACGCGCGCAGCACGCTCACCACGCTGCTGCATCTCGGCGTGGTGCCGATCATCAACGAGAACGACACCGTGGTCACCGACGAGATCAAGTTCGGCGACAACGACACCCTGGGCGCGCTGGTCGCCAACCTGATCGAAGCCGACGCACTGATCATCCTCACCGATCAGCAGGGGCTGTACACGGCCGACCCGCGCCGCGACCCCGCCGCCACGCTGATCTCCGAAGGCCGCGCCGAAGACCGCCAGTACGAGGCCATGGCCGGCGGCGCCGGCACCGGCATCAGCCGCGGCGGCATGATCACCAAGATCCGCGCAGCGCAGCGCGCCGCGCGCAGCGGCGCCCACACCTGCATTGCGAGCGGGCGGGAGGCAGATCCGATCCTGCGCCTGGCGGCGGGCGAGGCGCTCGGGACGCTGCTTTACGCGACCAGCACGCCGCTGCATGCGCGCAAGCAGTGGCTGGCGGATCATCTGCAGTTGGCGGGGGACCTCGTCATCGACGACGGCGCGGTCACGGCGCTGAAAAGCGGCAAGAGCCTGCTGCCGGTGGGGGTGATCGAGGTGCGCGGTGACTTCGAGCGTGGTGCGGTCGTGGCCTGCCGCACGGTGGCGGGCGAGGAAGTGGCTCGCGGGCTGGCGAACTACTCGGCGTCAGAATGCCGGCGCATCGCGCGCAAGCCGACGGCGGAGATCGAGAAGCTGCTCGGCTACATCGACGAGCCGGAACTCGTCCACCGCGACAACATGGTCACAATCTGGTAAGGGAAGCCACCTCACAGGCTTGAGACTCGACTGGCCCGGGACGTCGCGATAAGCCGAACCCAATGCGATCAAGCAGACGAAGGACTGACCGTACCCGGGCACGTCTGCGGCAGTCGAGGGCACCCGCACGATGTGCGATCGCGCCAGCACGGCGCGCGCGACCTTAGCAGCCCTGCTCCAACTCTCCACACCTCGGCTAAGCCATACGCAACCACTGGACGCCGATGAGTCGGCTTCAGCGCGGATAGCGATGGATTTCGGTGGCAATTACCAAGCCTTACGCCGAGAGGGCTGCGCCGCGTACACTCAGTCGATCGTTCGGTACGTCGCGATACACCTACCGCGGCTTACTCCGACAAACACTCCCAGCTTCAAAACCAAGCGCGATGCACGATGCCACCATGAACGACCTTCGTTCCGAGCCGCTTGTTGGCAGAGGCGCAAGCACGATTGCTTGTGATGCCTGCTCCCCGCAACGCGGTGTCGGAAAATTTTACACTCCGATCTCACGTCGTCTGCTGGCAGACCCTTCCGAGAATCTCCTTACTATCCAAGCTTATGTTTTAAATGATAAATCTCCGCTTTACCCACATCTGGCACGAGTCGTGCTTATATTTTTTCGCAGGCAAGCCTCTGCTGCATGCGCAGCCCACTCTCACCACCGGAGTTAGAACATGAAATTCCCTACTCTCTCAACGAAAACGCTAGTCGCGTGCCTCGCTTTGGCTGGAATTGGGACAGCGCACGCGACCCCTGTCATCGGAACCGCGAACCTGTCTTTCGGACAAGTGGCAGTGTCTTTTGAGAACATTGACTTCAACCCCGACTCCTCAGAATTACCGGGAGTACCGGCCAGCAATCCTACCGACGGGCTTTTCTCTACCCGTGCGACTGCAAATACGGGGTCCTTTGCTGACTCTTCGTTCGGTTCGATCGTTTTGCCGAGTTACGGCACAATTGACGACATGAGTCCTTTGACTTTCCCCGTGAACACCGCCGTCTCAATCGCAAAGTTCCTCGAATTCGCGGCGCAACCCGGTTGGCTTTTCACTGCCAACTACCTTGCTGAAGGGAATGCCTATGCGGGATCTCCCTACAACGTCGACACACTCGACGGCAACGTTTTCGCGTCGTTCACAGTGAAGGGCATAATTTGCGACACCCTCGGCGACGGCGTTTGTGACGCAACCGACGATATCACCAATTTCGATTTGGCAGTTTCGACGCAGTACACCAATACCAGCGTGGCGGCGCTAACTGATATTTTGCTGGCCGGTAATGAACTTCCCAACAATACATGGTCTGGAACTCTTGTTGCCACAGCTGTACCTGAGCCTACAACCTTGGCATTGCTGGGCGTCAGCCTTCTGGGGCTGAGTGCAAGTCGGCGCCGTAAGCAAGAGGCCTGATGAATCGCGGCGCGTGGAATCTTTTTGCCATTTGAGGATTTTGCGCAGCGATTCTTATAAGATTAAGCGGTTTTCTTCGAGAGCGCGGATCGGGACATAACTTGCCACCGATCCGCGCTCTTTTTTACATCCGACCACATTGTCTTAGCCTTTTTATAATTTCATATACTGCATAGTAAGGGCAATGCCGCTAATCGATTTAGCGCCCCCAGCACCTTCGGTGACTTGTCCCCTGAACACTCGCCGGGGCTGCTCTGAAGGCTGTCTTGCGGCCAATTACAGCCACGTGATCGACATATTTTATTCTTTTTGCGATCCAACTGAGTTGCATTAGGGTAGGCATTGAGAGAATGCTCCCCATGATCGAGCCATTGCTCCGAAGAGATAAAAAGGGACATGCGTCACTCACCGAAACCAAACAACGTCGTTGGAATTCATCACACAGTCTGTGTGATCGTTCAACCGCAAACTGTGGAGGACGTATTGGCGGCGCTGGCTCTCGCAAGAAAAAATGAGGAAAAACTCTATCCCATATCAACCGGATTGAATTGGGGCTATGGATCAGACTCACCGGTAGTGCCCGGCTGCAAACTGCTCGACCTACGGCGCATGAATCGGATCCTGAATGCAGGGGAAATCTCCGTTGATAATCCCGTCGCGATCATCGAGCCTGGCGTCACACAGGGGCAGCTTTATGATTTCCTCCAGAAGCACTGCCCTGAACTGACGTTCAACGTCAGCGGAGCGGGGCGTGATACCAGCATCATCGGGAATGCCCTCGATCGCGGAGTGGGCTACTTCGGCCCACGCAAGGACGATCTCTTCGGGCTTGAAGTCGTCACTGGTACGGGTCGAGTACTGCGAACCGGCTTCAGAAGGCTCGGCGACCAGTCGCCCCTTGCAAGCAGCCATCCTTTCGGCCTCGGGCCGATCCTGGATGGGCTTTTTTTCCAGAGCAACTTCGGCATTGTCACGAGCGCATGTTTTCGGCTGATGCCGCGGCGCCCGAAAGAGGTAGCTGTATCACTGGCACTGCGCCGTGAGACCGACCTCCCCCTTTTCATCGATGAATTGGCACGCCTCAAACGCGAAGGTCTGCTTACGTCCGTAACGCATATTGCCAATCAAGCGCGCACTCACTCATCGCTGAGTTACGGTGTCCACAAGTACTTTTCAGACGTGTGCGGCCTGGGTGTGGAAGCAGCCACCCGAGAAGCTGCAACCGCCATAAGAATCGTCGCTCCAGACGAATGGACGAGCCTTGCGGCAATCACGGGCAATCCTGGCCAAGTACGAGCTGCAATTCGCGAGGTGCGCAAGCGGACCGGATCAATCGCTCGCATGATGGTGGTATCGCGCCACCTGCTGAACTTTGGCTATTCGGTGACGAACCGTTTGCGATTCATTCCATTCGCGCGTGCAAATGCCGCTGCAATCGCGGCCATCGGCCCACTCCACGACCTCGCGCTGGGCGTCCCCACTGACGTGGCCATCCAGAATCTGCTGTGGAAATTCAACCACTCTAGCGACGCCGCTATTGAACTGGATGCCTCGCGTTGCGGGTTGATGTTCGTAAGTCCAGCGCTCCCTCTGAATGGGGCCTTGGCTTCCGAGGTGATGCGTGACATGAACAAGATTGCTGAACGCCATGGCCATACGCTCTACATAACCCTCAACATCGAGACCGAAACATCGCTCGTCGCGGTGACGAACCTCCTCTTCGACCGCGGCGTGGAGGGTGAAACAGAGCGTGCACATGTTTGTGCCGATGAACTCCTTTCGTACATCAGAAGCAGGGGGCTCGAGATCTACCGCGCGCGCGCAGACATGATGGGGGCGGTCACCGAGGCAGACCCTGAGTACTGGCAACTCATCAGCCGCCTTAAGGACGTTTTCGATCCCGACAGGATCATCGCACCAGGTCGATATAACATCGCGGACTGATTCGCGCATCGTCAGGATAGGGACTAAGAGCCGTGCTCCGCAGGAGTCTGTATGGCGGCGCACTTGGCTCAAGTTCCGCTCAAAACGCGATTTTCTCTTGAACACTCTCAAGGTGGAGAGGCTTCGTGCCGTATAGCGTGTCGACGTAGCACTAATCGGCTTCATCTTACGCACTCCCCCAGCGACCCATGCTCGCCCTGCCTATTTCCACGCTCAGACTCGCTGCGCGCAACCTTATCCGGCAGCGAAGACGCGGACTGCTTGCAACGGCAATTTTGTGCGGTGGTGTTACTGCCTACCTGCTTGCAGGCGGCTTCATACAGTGGATCTTCCACGATATGCGCGAGACCACGATCCATTCGCAACTTGGACATGCGCAGATCATCCGACCAGGCTATTTCACGGAAGGCCTTGGCGACCCATACCGCTACCTGTTACCCGCATCCCAGGATCAGGGCCTGGCATCAAGTCGGCCCAACATCGTCGCGATCGCACCGCGCCTGTCCTTCAATGGACTTATCAGCAAGGGCGATTCAACAATTTCCTTCGTCGGCGAGGGCATCGATCAAGAACGCGAAGCGCCCATCACGCGCGCGATCACGATCGTGGCTGGTCAGGACCTCACGGATAGCCGAACGGACTCGGTGCTACTCGGTGAAGGGCTCGCAGCGAATTTGGGGGCGAGCCCCGGAGACAGCGTCGTCCTGCTCGCGACGACCTCCACAGGAAGTGTCAATGCCGTGGAGCTGCGTGTAGCAGGCCTCTTTGCGACAACCACCAAGGCGTATGACGACACGGTGCTACGCGCTCCAATCGAAGTGGCGCGCAATCTCATACGGGTCGAAGGCTCAACGAGTTGGGTCGTTCTGCTGGACCGAACCGAGGCCACGGACGCCGTTGTCGATGAACTGAGAAGAAAACTTCCGCCGGGCGAGTTCGAGGTCATCCCCTGGCATGCGCTCGCCGACTTTTACAACAAGACTGTTGAACTGTTCTCACGCCAAGTCGGAATCGTGCGCCTGTTGATCGCATTGATCGTCATACTCAGCATCTCGAATACCCTTTCAATGACTGTGATCGAGCGAACAGGCGAAATCGGCACGGCGATGGCATTGGGCGTGAAGCGCCGGCGCATTCTTGCACTCTTCCTGTGTGAAGGCGCCCTGCTCGGGCTTGTGGGCGCCATCCTCGGTGTGGCCTTGGGGTACGCTTTGGGCATGTTGATCTCTTCGATCGGCATTCCCATGCCACCTCCACCGGGCATGGCGCGCGGTTATACCGGCGCGATCAGGATTCCGTTTTCGCTGGCGGTGGATGCCTTCTTCCTGGCATTCTCGACCACGCTCCTTGCCAGCGTGCTTCCCGCGTGGAGAGCCTCGCGCATGAATATCGTCGATGCACTTCGTCACCAGAGGTGACCAGACGATGTTGAAGCTCGCCGCCAGGAACATCCTTCGTCAGAAAACCCGGTCTGCGGTCACCCTATCTGCCATCATCCTGGGCGTCGTCGGGTTGATTCTCTCAGGCGGTTTCGTCAAGGACATCTTCTTCCAACTGGGCGAGGCAGTGATTCACTCGCAGACAGGCCATATCCAGATCTTCAAGGAGGGCTTCCTCGAACGTGGAGCCCGCCAACCTGACCGTTTCCTGATGGATGATCCGAAGGCGCTCGCCGCGTTGCTCAGGCGGCAAACGGGGGTGGATGAAGTTTCTGCGCGGCTGAATTTTTCGGGTCTGCTAAACAATGGACGTCGAGACTTGGCGATCATCGGTGAAGGCATTGAAGCGGGTAAGGAAGCCCGGCTCGGGAGTTACCAGCGAATCGTGCAGGGGCGACAGCTAGACGACAAGGATCAGTTTGGAATTCTCGTCGGCGAGGGCGTGGCAAATTCTCTGGGCCTGAGTCCTGGAGACTACGTCACGATGGTTGTAAATACCGCGGATGGCGCCCTCAACACGCTCGATTTCGAGATTGTTGGGGTATTCCAGACGTTTTCGAAGGATTTCGACGCTCGGGCCGTAAGGATCCAGCTTCAAGCGGCCCAGGATTTGATGTTTACGCCGGGCGCAAACCTGCTTGTTGTCACCCTGCGCAAAACCCAGGATACGGACTCGAGTCGTGCCGCCATCCAGTCGGCGCTCCCTGGGGGCCTCGATTCACGAACCTGGTATGAGCTCTCGGATTTTTACGACAAGGCGGTTCAGCTCTATGACCGGCAGTTTGGCGTGCTCCAGCTCATCATCCTGTTCATGGTGCTGCTATCGGTCGCCAACACGGTCAACATGAGCGTCTCGGAACGCTTGGGCGAGTTCGGAACCATGCAGGCGCTGGGCAACACACGTGCCGTTGTGTTCAAGCTCGTCGTACTCGAGAACGTGCTGCTTGGCACGGTCGGCGCCCTTGTCGGCGGGTTCCTGGGGCTTGGTCTGGCGGAAGCGGTGTCGGCGATAGGCATTCCCATGCCTGCGCCGCCGAACTCGAATCAAGGCTACACAGCCTTCATTCGTCCTGACTCATCGACCGTCTTGACGGCCTTGGCAGTAGGATTTGTAGCGGCTGCCGCGGCGGGCATATTGCCGGCCCGGAGGGTATCGCGAACTCCAGTGGTCGAAGCGTTGCGCCAGTCCATCTAGGATTTAGAAATGGTGAATCATGTCGTTGCTTGAGAACCTGCACCTTGGGCGGGGCTTTCGTCAGTACTTCCGCATCGACGCAGCGCTCGACGAGCCGCTGCACGACGACGTGTACCGTATTCGGCACGAGGTTTACTGCGAAGACCTCGGCTTCGAACCGATGCGTCCGGACGGGCGCGAAACGGACGCCTACGATGCGCACAGCATTCATTGCCTGCTGCGCACGGTCGATGCTCCGCACCAGCGTGTCGGCTGCGCGCGCCTCGTCCTCACCAACCCAGACAACCGCAACGATCCGCTGCCGTTCGAGCGCGCCTGCGCCGAGGCGCTGGATCGCTCGATCATCGACCCGGCGAGTTTGCCCCGCGACCGCATCGGCGAAGTTTCACGACTGGCCGTGCGCCGTGCCTACCGGCGACGCAAAGGCGAAGCTCGCACGGCCGCTAACAGCATCGAAGACGGCGACTTCGGCTCGAAGGAGCAGCCGCGCTTTCCCTACATCCCGGTGAGCCTGTACATGGGCGCAATCGCGATCGCCGCGCGCCAGGGGATCGACACGCTGTTCGTGCTGACGGAGCCGCGACTTGCAAGCCACTTCGCAAAGCTCGGGGTTAAGATCACCCGCATTGGCGGCCCGATCGAGCACCGCGGCACGCGCATTCCGTCGATGATCGATGTGCGCGATGTGATCGAGAACATGCGCTTGCTGATGAGGCCACTGTGGCGCGAGGTGGTCGCGGAGATCGATCAGAGCTACAAGAACGCGGGGCGCTGACAGACTCCTTCAATGACGCGCCCTGGACGAACGAAGGCCCGCTTGCGCGGGCCTTCGAATTTGCAACTGTCGAGCCAGACGCTCAGCCCTTCAACGCCTCCTTGATCTGCTCCAGCGTGCTCGGATCGTCGATCGTGGTCAGATCCCCCGCATCACGCCCTTCGGCCAGCGCCTGGATCGAGCGGCGCAGCATCTTGCCCGAGCGCGTCTTGGGCAGGCCGCCGATGAAGTGCACGCGGGCCGGACGCGCGATGGCGCCCAGGCTCTCGTCCACCTTCTTCATCACTTCCTTCTCGAGCGCGGCGCGCTTTTCGGCGGTGTCGACCGTGCTGGCGTCCTTGACCACCGCGAAGGCCATCGGCATCTGGCCCTTGAGCTCGTCGTGCACACCGACCACAGCCACCTCGGCGATCGCCGGGTGGGCCTGCACCGCTTCTTCGATCTCGCGCGTGCCCAGGCGGTGGCCGGCGACGTTGATGACGTCGTCCATGCGGCCGAGGATGGTGTAGTAGCCCTTGTCGTCCTTGATGCCCCAGTCGGACGAGGAATACACCACCGGCTCGGTAAACAGGGTGAAGTAGGTGCTGACGAAGCGATCGTCCTGGCCCCACACGGTGGATAGGCAGCCTGGCGGCAGCGGCGGCATGATGCCGACGATGCCCTTCTCGTTGGCGCCGCACTCGGTGCCGTCCTCGCGGAAGATGCGCAGGTCGTAGCCATAGACCGGGAAGGCGGGCGAGCCGAGCTTGATCGGGCTGTCCTCGACGCCGCGGCAGATGGCGAGCATCGGCCAGCCGGTCTCGGTCTGCCAGTAGTTGTCGATTACCGGGATGCCGAGCTCTTCCATGATCCACTGGTGGCTGGTCTCGTCGAGCGGCTCGCCGGCCAGGAACAGGTGCTTGAGCGAGGACAGGTCGTACTTCTTGAGGAAGGCCGGATCCTGCTTCTTCAACACGCGCACCGCGGTGGGGGCGGAGAACATCACCGTGACCTTGTACTTCTCGACGATCTGCCACCAGATGCCGGCGTCGGGGCGCAGCGGCGTGCCTTCGTACATGATCGTGGCCATGCCGGCGATGAGCGGGCCGTAGATGATGTAGCTGTGGCCGACCACCCAGCCGATGTCCGAGGTCGAGAACATGGTCTCGCCCGCGCCGCCGGTGAAGATGTGCTTCATCGACGCGGCCAGCGCCACGGTGTAGCCGCCGGTGTCGCGCTGCACGCCCTTGGGCTTGCCGGTGGTGCCGGAGGTGTACAGGATGTAGCTCGGCTCGGAGGATTCCAGCCACACCACCGGCACCTGGGCGTCCATGTGCTTCGCGCGCAGCTCGGCGTAGTCGACGTCGCGGCCTTCGACCTTGGGGAAGCCCTTGTCCAGGCCGCGGTCGATGATCAGCACCTTGGCGGGCGGGAATTCGGCGAGCTTGCAGGCTTCGTCGACCAGGTGCTTGTAGGGCACCGGCTTGCCGTTGCGCATGCCGGCGTCCGAGCTGACCATCAGCACCGGCTTGGCGTCGTCGATGCGGGTGGCGAGCGAGCCGGCCGCGAAGCCGCCGAACACCACCGAGTGGATGGCGCCGATGCGCGCGCAAGCCAGCATCGCGAACGCGGCCTCGGCGATCATCGGCATGTAGATCAGCACGCGGTCGCCGCGCTTGACGCCGAGCTCCTGGTAGATCGCCGCCATGCGCTCGACTTCGCGCTGCAGCTCGGCGAACGAGTACACCTTCTCCTCGTTGGTCTCGGTCGAGATGTACACCAGCGCGCGGTCGTTCGGGCGCGCGGCGGC
>QXGG01370417.1_pt1 | contig 15025 bp, 12 predicted proteins | sample 1982491 | NCBI WGS metagenome assembly QXGG01 (sample SAMN09924614, study PRJNA488089) | Wastewater metagenome, whole genome shotgun sequencing project. | isolation source: South African research farm wastewater | place: South Africa: Irene, Agricultural Research Council, Animal Production... | reverse complement strand
GCCTAAACTATTGGTCACAAAGGCCACACTGACTTCGCGCTCAGGATCAGCACAACCTAACGTACCGCCCGCTCCAGGGTGACCAAAGCTGCGCGCACCTAGCGCATAGGTTGCAGGCGGCTGATCAGCTTGTTCCAACATACAACCTAAACCAAAACGAGTCGGGGTGAGCAAAGTCAAATCTGTTCCAACACTGTGCTCTTGCTGAAAATGACTGAACATCTCACTGCTGAGCAAGCGACCTTGTAATAAAGCACTATAAAAACCTGCCAAACCACGCGCTGTACCATGCATATTTGCTGCGGGCTGCTGCATAGAACGCCACTGCAGGCTATTGGTACTGGTCATCATCGAGGGCGGATTGGTAAATGCTTTGGCTGTCAGCCCTTGTGGTGCCTGGCCCATTTCACGCATTAAGCGCAGCGCAGTCGGGTCGGTGACCGCACCCTTCATACGCATCACATCACCCACACGAGGTAACTGCTCCTCGGTCACGCCTAAATACAATTCCAACCCTAAGGGCTCGGTAATACGTTGTGCAATCGCTGCTCTAGGTTCACAACTATCCACACGGCGCATTAACTCGCCCACTAACCAGCCGTAGGTCATTGGGGCGTAACCGTGAGCACTGTCAGGCGTCCACCACGGCGGGGTTTGTTGCACAGCGTCCAGCATGCGCGACCAATCATAGAGCGCATCCGCCGCCATCGGCTCCACTATGGCAGGCAAGCCTGCGCGATGACTTAACACCTGACGCAGAGTGATAGCGTGCTTACCCTGCTGCGTAAATTCTGGCCAATATTCAGCTATAGGCGTATCTAAATCTAAACGCCCTTGCTCAACCATCTGCAGTAATACAACGGCTGCGACCGGCTTACCACTGGAAAAAATATTGACTAAGGTATCGCGCTGCCACAACTGCTCGCCGTGGCGATCAATCACCCCACCCCACACATCAAGCACAGTTTCGCCAGCCACTTGCACACATAAAGCGGCGCCACGCTGCTCAGGCTCTTCAAGAATTTGTGTAAAGACATCCAGCACGTCACCAAACGCACTGTCACTGTAACCATCAAGATGCATACCAACCTCTGTTTCTAATGAGTACGTCTTTAATCAATTTCACGACGAAAAGGCGGCAAAGAATTTAAAATAGCTTTGCCATACCTTTGCGTCACTAAGCGCCGATCGAGCAAGGTCACGCTACCGGTGTCTTGCTCATTGCGCAGTAAACGCCCGCAAGCCTGTATTAAACGCAATGACGCATCCGGCACGGCAATTTCCATAAACGGATTTCCGCCACGCGCTTCAATCCATTCCGATAATGCAGCTTCAACTGGATCATCTGGCACTGCAAAAGGAATTTTGGCAATCACCACATGCTGACAATAAGCACCGGGTAAGTCGATCCCTTCAGCAAAGCTGGCTAAACCAAACAGTACACTGATTTCACCTTTATCAATCTGAGCTTTATGTTTGGCTAAGGTTTCTTGACGTGACAAGCTGCCTTGTATTAATACACGCTTGCGCCATTCGCGATCTACAGCCTCAAATACATCCTGCATCTGTCGGCGTGAAGAAAACAAGACTAAACTGCCTTGCGCACCCTCTAAGATCGTCGGTAACTCGCGCACAATAGCCTGCGTATGAGCATCTGCATCACGCGGGTCAGCCCGCAAATCAGGTACGCGTAGCACCCCAGCTTCGGCATATTTAAACGGACTCGGCACTACCGCTTTCTTGGCTTCAAAGGGTAAACCTGCACGCATATTAAAGCGATCAAACTTCCCTAATGCCGTTAAGGTTGCTGATGTCACTAAAGCACCGTGAGCGACATTCCATAAATGTCGACGCAAGGTTTGTGCGGCTAAAATCGGACTGGCATTGACTTCAATATCAAAAGCGCCACCGCTGTCAGCCAATGACAACCAACGCGCCATCGGCGGGCTTTCTTCTGGATCTTCAGCAGTAAAAGCGGTCCATAACTCCTGATTCGCATCGGCGCGAGCCTGCAAGCTACCAAATAACGGGTACCACTCTTCGGCCTGCTGGCTCGGTACACCCAACCCTGGCTCACCATCCATCGCTTTTTTTAACAAATCTGTCACGCGAGTGAAAATATCCGTCAGCCGAATGCATTCTTTTTTCAAATCAACCCCCAGCTCACCCAATTCCTTAGGGATCACGCCACCGACAAAACGATAGCGCGGCTTATCGTAACTATCAGGATCGGTGTTCGGACGAAACTCAGCAATTTGCTCACATAAGGTAAACATAAACTGCATCTGGGTGCGCAACCCCTTAGCTAGCTCCGGCACGGGGTCGAGTAGACGTCCAAAATCGCCGGGTAAGGGATTCTGAGCCAATAAGCGCGTGATGTTTTTTTCAACTTGCCCCAACCAGTCAGCGGTGGAACGCAAGCGGGTAAAATGCGCAAAATGATTAATGGCTTTATCGGGCAAATGATGGCCTTCATCAAAGACATAGATCGTTTCACGCGGATCAGGCAGCACGGCCCCACCACCCAAGGCTAAATCCGCCAAAACCATATCGTGATTGGTCACAATCACATCCACTTTGGTCATACCTTCGCGTGCTTTATAAAACGCACACTGCTGAAAATTAGCGCAATGACGGCCTGTGCACTGCGTATGGTCCGTGGTCACTTGTGACCACGTGCTATCTTCCAGCACGGTCGGCCAAGCATCGCGATCACCGTCCCAACGGTTACTGGCTAATTTATTAATCATGTCGCTAAAAAGTTTTTCGCTGTCGCTATCCACCGCAATATTAAAGCCTTCATCGGCAAACAACTGCGCGGTGGCCTGCTCTGCTTCACCATGCTGCGACAAAGCATCGAGTTTTGATAAGCATAAATAGCGCCCACGACCTTTAGCCAAAGCATAGGTGAAGTGCAGGCCACTATTTTTAATAATATCGGGTAAATCTTTATCCACAATTTGCTCTTGCAGTGCCACAGTCGCAGTGGCAATCACCAAGCGCTTACCGGCGGCACGCGCAACAGGAATGGCCGCTAGGCTGTAAGCGACTGTTTTACCTGTCCCCGTTCCTGCTTCAATAGCCACCACGGCGGGATCACCAGCACGCTTACCTTCTTCATCCACTGCAATAGTTCCTAAAACCTTCGCAACTTCAGCAATCATTAAGCGCTGCCCGTAGCGTGCTTTAAGTCCTTTAGCCTCTAAAAAGCGTGTGTATGCGCCTTGAATGGTTTTTTTTAATTCATCGCTCAGCATGCTCTATCCACTTTGTCGAACTGTACGTTTGTTCAGTGTTCATTATTGGACGTATAATAGCCTGCTTAAACGTTTTCTGCTCTATGGATTACTGATGACTGTTATTTCAACCTGCCCATGCACTAGCGATACAAGCTACAACGCCTGTTGTGAGCCATACCATTTAGGCCAACACGCTGACACTGCACAGACCTTAATGCGCGCGCGGTACAGCGCTTACGTCAAGCATGATATTGCCTTTATTCAGGCCACCACCCTGCCCGCCCAACAAGCTCAACTTGACTTAGAAGGCATCGCACACTGGAGCCGTAATAGTCAGTGGCGTGGCTTAGAGGTCCTGCGCAGCACACTGGCAGATGATCAACGCCACGCTTATGTTGAGTTTATTGCGCACTGGGAAGATGCCCAGGGACGCCACCAGCATCACGAAACTTCGCTCTTTATTAAACCCGCGCAGCAATGGTATTTTTATGATCCCAATGTCCCTTTGCGAGCTGAGCGCAATGCTGTGTGCCCATGTTCAAGTGGTTTAAAATTTAAAAAATGCTGCGCGCCTTACATTTAAATAAAATTCAATCACACCTCTAGCAAGCATTGCATAACCCCCGCACTATCAAGAATGATAGGCAGCGCAATTTAATTGATATCCAGCGCATAAACAGGCACTGTGCATGGTTAACAATGTATTTTGTTTAATATTGACGTGTTGTATTGCCGCACAATTTGGAGTTCATCGATGAGCTATTTAGTGTCCACAAGAAAAACACCGGCACTGTTACTATTATTGAGTCTATTGAGCGCACTCAGCGGCTGTTCAACATGGGTCGGCAGTAGTTTTAAAACGCCTGATATACAGTTAGTTGATGTTGAACTTATTCACGCCAAACTGCTTGAACAACAATTTGTACTGCACTTTCGCATTGATAACCCCAACTCAAAAAGCCTTCCCATGCGCAGTATCAATTACCGCGTCATGCTCAATGACACGCCACTGGCGACCGGTACCAATAATCAATGGTTGACGGTGCCTGGCAACTCATATGCCTATTTTAAAATACCTGTACACACCAATTTGTGGCGGCACATGAAAGTAATTATGCGTATGCTGGAAAAACCAGACCAGCCTATTCATTACGCTTTGCATGCTGATGTAAGTACAGGTCTTTTATTGGGTAAAAAAATCAATATTCTGCGCCACGGTGATATCATTCCCGGCGACTATATTCGCGAGTAACTACTATGTCTTCTACAGAACACGTTCACGGCCCCGACTGCAATCACGACCACCCCCAAGAGCCTACGCCTCATGTGCATGGTCCGCATTGCAATCATGGTCATCACGAACCCGTACGCAACCCGTTAAAAACGGTAGGCCGTAATGATCCATGCCCTTGTGGCAGTGAGAAAAAGTACAAAAAATGTCACGGTGCCTAACGTGCAGATATCTTCAAGTATGTGGCTTATTGTAGCGACCGTCTGCGTTATTGGCTTAGCAGGATACGCAACGCTGTTATGGCGTCGCGTATGGCAAGCTCAACGCCTAGAGCAAGCACGTCAAGCGCAACAAAAGCGTCAACGTCGTGACGATTTAATCGTATTGGCCAATGGTTTTTTAACTGAACAAATGCCTTGGGCTGAAGGTTGTATTCGGATCAAAGTGATTCTTGATCACTACGATGCTGATATGACCATGCACGCAGACTATCAAGTCTTACAGAAAGTGTTTAGCGCCACACAACACATCCCCACACATGATGCATGGCGCGCGCTCAGCTCAGCTGAAAAACAACCCTTTATGCAGCAACTTAATGAGTTAGAGCTGCGGCATAAAAAGGACTCAATCAGCGCAGTACAACAGCTACTCAAGCATCTCAACAGTTAATCCTGTTCAGTATGCGTTAACTCCAAGCGTGCGCGGTCTTGCCATTGCTCAGCAATTTCGGTTTTGACCGCGACACCCAACTGCTGAAAATCACTCGCCTGCTTAATCAAGTTACCTCGACCATTGACCAGCTGATCACAGGCTTTGCGATACGCCTCTTGAGCACGATCCAAACTCTGACCAATACCATCCATGCTGCCCAAAAAGATTCGCAATTTGTCATACACTTTACTGGCGCGCTCAGCCAGTTCAGCCGTGCTGCGACTTTGCTCCTCAAAACGCCATAACTGGCGTACCACAGTCAAACTTGCCAACAAGGTACTGGGCGTAGCAATTAAAATATTTTGCTCAATCGCACGCTGCAACAAAGTATCATCAGCACGCACAGCATCGGCAAAAGCCGACTCTATGGGTACAAACATAAACACCATATCCGGTGCATTTAAACCCGGCAGAGCCGCATAATCACGCTCAGCCAATTCAGCTACACGCGCTGAAAATGCACTGACATGCTCACTTAGCGCCTGCGCGCGCACACGCTCATCATCTGTATTGACATAGCGCAAATAGGCATTGAGCGAAACTTTAGCATCGATAATCAAGTGTTTATTTTGCGGTAAATACACAATAGCATCAGGACGCTTACGCCCTTCGCTGGTATTGAAACTGACTTCGCGTGCAAAATCCTTACCCAACTCTAAGCCGGCTCGCTGCAAGACATTTTCTAAAATCAACTCACCCCAATGACCTTGAGTTTTGGTCTGTCCACGCAATGCTCGACTTAACTCATGCGCTTCTTGCGTGATTTGCTGATTGAGATCTTTGAGCTGTAATAATTGCTGTTGCAAGGAGGCTTGCTGCTGCACATCTTTATGATGAATGTCTTCAACTTTCTGGCGAAAACTATCAATCTGCTCACGAAACGGCTTTAACATCGCTTCCAATGACTGCTGACTGCTGTGTGTTAATGACTGCCCGCGCGCTTCAAAAATCTGTGTAGCAAGCTGTTCAAACTCAAGCTTTAATTGCTCACGACTGTCTTTAAGCAACTGCTGCTGCTCAAGCAAATGCTGCTCCTTCTGGGCACTTAAACCCTGCAAGGATCTAAAATCTTGTTGCAACTGCTGGTACTGTTGCTGCAACTCAGTATGTTGCGCTTGCAGTTGCTGCAACGCCTGCTCACGACTGTGTCGCTGCTGCTTAATCTCAGTGTAGCTGGCCTGCGCAGCATCCGCGGTTCCGCGGCTGTGCAGCAGCTGCGCATGCATCTGAGTGTGTTCATTTTTCAGCTGCTGTACATCGGCTTCACGCTGCTTGAGTTGTTCATAGAGTTGATCTTGCTGACTGCCCAATACTTGCAACTCAGTGTCTTGCTGATGCAGTTGCTGCTGTGCCTGCATCAAAACGCTTTGTTGCTCAGCCAGCTGCTGCGCTAAGCGTTGCCCACGCACAAATTGCCCTACTGCAGCGCCCAGCACACCGATACCCAACAAGACCGGCGCGACAAATTGCGCCCATTCAAGCCCTGTTAAGCCAAGCATATCGACGCTCTTTGCATGGAGTTCAAGCCTGTCATGGCCGCATTACGCTGATTCTGCGCTGCTTTAATAAAGCTGAGCATCCAGCGCGTCACTAAAGCGCCATCATGCCTATCGGCTAAACTCTGGCACGCTGCGCTGTACTCTTGCGGGCAATACATCGACTCTCTGAGTTGTAATAAAGCACGAGAAAAATCAGCAGTGAACTCAGGATGACCTTGAAAGCACAGCACCTGCTCACCCACTATAAAAGCTGCATGCTCACAAAACTCATTACTGGCTAATACGTGCGCACCTTCAGGCAACCCGATCACTTGATCACGGTGACTGACCAGCAACTGAAAGTGATCCAACTCATGTTCCAACCAGTGTGGCTTAGCTTGTAAACGGTAGTTGTGTACACCCAAACCCCAACCTTTATCTGAACGCTGAGTATCACCACCCAAAGCTAAGGCTAAAATCTGATGCCCAAAACAAATCCCCAGCAACACATCACCGCATGCAAAGCGCTCTTGCAAATATGTACGCAAAGTCACTATCCAAGGATCATTGGCAAATGAATCCGCTTTGCTGCCGGTAACTAAATACGCATCAAAGTGCTGATCTTGCGCAGGGTACTCACCGCGCACAACATTAAAGACGTGCAACTGCAGTGTTGTGTCTTGGGCATAAAACAACCGCTTAAACATGTCACCAAACCCTAGATAGGTTTCTTGCAAACTGGGATGCAGATCATCCGCTTCTAAAATACATATGCGCAAGGTCACTTGCCTCCCCTCTATTCACCGTAAACAACACCCATGCTATTGCAGCATGCTCACATAGTAAAAAATAAGCCTCAGTCAATGACACAGCCTAACATGCTTGTATCACCCTGTATTTAAACAAAAAAGCCGGTTCAACTTCGCAGCTGAACCGGCTTTTATATGTCTTTAAAGCTTAAGCATTTATGCTCAAGCTAATCGACTAATCTTCGCGATAACGACGCAATTTCAACGCCTTACCAGCAACGCGAGTGTCTTTTAACTTACCCAATAAACGCTCTAAACCTTCTTCTGGCAATTCAACCAAGCTGAAGCTTTCACGAATCTGGATACGACCAATCGCATCACGCGACAAACCGCCTTCATTTAAAATCGCACCGAGTAAGTTACGTGCAGCAACGCCATCACGGATACCCAGCGCCGTACGGCAGCGTACTTTACCTTCACTGAGCGCTAAGGGTGCACGACGCTCACGTCCTGCGCCATCACCGCGGCCTTCGCCACGATCGTTGCGACCTTCACCGCGACCACGTCCACGATCATCACGATCACGATTGTCGCGACCACGTGGAGCTAATACCGGCTGCTCGCGCTCAACGCCATCCAATGTAAAGGCTTGGCCTTCAGTGGTTTTAGCCAATAAAGCTAAAGCCAAGTCTTCAGCACTGCAATTTAACTCAGTGGTTAAATGCGCTAACAACTCAGCATTCTGGTTGGCTGTATCTTTAACGCGCGGTGCTAAGTTTTGCGTCAAACGGCGAATACGCGCTTGCAGAATAACTTTAGCATCCGGCAGTAAAATCTCAGCGACTTTCTGGCCCGTCACACGCTCAATCACTTGCAGCATACGGCGCTCACGCGGCGTCACTAACAATAATGCACGACCGTCACGACCGGCACGGCCCGTACGACCAATACGGTGCACATACGACTCAGGGTCATACGGCATATCAATATTGAATACGTGAGTAATACGCGGCACATCAAGACCACGCGCAGCAACGTCAGTTGCAATCACGATATTTAAACGACCATCTTTCAAGGACTCAATCACGCGCTCACGTTGATTCTGCGCGATATCACCATTGAGTGCCGCGACTTTATAGCCTTTAGCTTCAAGTGCTGCAGCGATGTCTAATGTGGCTTGCTTGGTGCGCACAAAACCAATCATCGCATCAAAGTCTTCAACTTCAAGCAAACGCAATACAGCATTCACTTTCTGATCCGCATGTACCATCAAGTGAGCTTGATCAATACGCGCAACAGTTTGAGTTTTGCTGGCAATTTTTACCTGCTGAGGATTGCGCAAGTGCTTTTCAGCAATGCCGCGAATCGACGCTGGTAAAGTGGCAGAGAACAATACAGTCTGACGCTCATCCGGCATGGCATTAAAGATCACTTCTAAGTCATCCATAAAGCCAAGCTTGAGCATTTCATCTGCTTCATCAAGCACTAAAAACTTAATGGTCGACAGTAATCCGCCGTTACGGCTCAGGTGGTCAACTAAACGACCTGGCGTTGCGACAATCACTTGCGCACCGTTGCGAATGGCTTTTAACTGTGGACCCATTGGCGCACCACCGTAAATAGCCACAACGTTAACGCTGGGCATTTGTGCCGCAAAGCTTTCAAATGCAGTGGCCACTTGCAGCGCTAACTCACGGGTCGGTGCTAAAACCAACACCTGAGCTTCACGACGCATGGCATCAATACGCGACAAAATAGGTAATGCAAACGCAGCGGTTTTACCCGTACCGGTTTGTGCCTGACCAATCATATCGTGGCCAGCCATAATCAACGGAATGGACTGAGTTTGAATCGGAGACGGCTCTTCGTAACCCACTGCAGTGATCGCTGCAAGTACGGATGGGTGAAGGTCGAGAGTCGCGAAAGTACCAACTGCTGGAGTGTTTTCGATTTCTTGGGTCATGGTATGCCTTCTGTGCATCCGCAAAGACCCATGAAAGCTGCACACGCCGTGAAAGACCATAAATGGTCGCCCTTTTGGCAGCCTAATTGCGAGTATTTGCGAGAACGCTGTTTAGAAAAAACGTCTAGGGTAGTCCAGTGTAGGACAAGCAGTCGAAGCAGTGCTTCGGGATATTGCAGTAACCTTAACGGGGGCCGATCTGGCCGGCGCGTATTATAGACGCTTTGACGACTCTTGACCAGCCTTAGTTACAAGCGTAGGTAAAGTCAGTGTCAACTGGCTTTTAAAGCCGCGCAAGATACCCGTCAAAGGATCAATGAAACTAATGTGCCGCGCCAGCAACTGCAAAGGCTGGCTAAAGCTTTGCTGATCAGGCTCTGACTGTAACTCGGGGTAAAGTGGATCATTGAGAATCGCTGCACCCAAAGCCGCCATATGCACACGCAACTGATGCTTACGTCCAGTCACGGGGTACAGGCGATAGCGCCATACATCGCCCTGCTGCTCACAGACCTCAATCACAGTATCACTATTGGCCACACCCACAACTTCTTGCATGCGAAAAAACTGTTGCGCAGACTCCAGTCGACTGCGATGACGATACGGCCACTGCAACTGCGGCAAAGCACCTGCTAAGGCTTCATAACACTTCATAACTTTACGCTGACGAAATAAACCTTGATAGGCATCACGCGTGTGCGGATTGATAGAAAACAACACCACGCCGGCAGTCAGTCGATCCAGACGATGAATCGGCACAATATCTGGATTATCCAGACGTTTCATCAAGCGGCGCAACAGCGTTTCTTCAACATAACGCCCAGCCGGCATGGTGGGTAAAAAGTGGGGCTTATCCACCACCACAAGATGCTCATCTTGAAACAAAATTGTTTCGGTAAAAGGGATTACCAACTCATGGGCCACTTCACGAAAGTAGTACACCACAGCGCCCACTTGATAGGGCTCATCCGGCAGCAAAGACTCTTGCTGCTGATTTAGTACTTTCCCCGCCAACATGCGCTGATGCCAGCTTTCACGGCTGACGCTGGTGAAACGCTCGCACAAAAAATCCAATAACAACACATAAGGTGCAACGGGCAACTGCACGCGACTTGCACCTAAAACTGTAGAACTGAGCATACTCTGTACTTAATGCACCGTATGCCCGGCTGGATCATCTTCATCCACTTCATCTTCTACTGCTTCTTCAGCCAAATGCCCTGCCGCCAATAAACCGGCATGAAACATCTCTTTAGCAATATCAATGTAGCGCGCTTTTAAAAAACCACGCGCCTCACTTGAGAAAGTCAAAGTCACTAAGGCTGTATCTTCTTCGGCACGACGCAATACGATACGACCGTCCGGCAACTCAACAATTTCCAAAAACGCACTGGACATAAATAACTCTTAATCAATCAAATAAAACACTGCAGAGCACTGAGGCTCTGCAGATGACTTAGGCTTTTGGTTTAGCTTTGCGCTTATCTTCAACCTGCCATTTCTTGCCGTCATAAAAAGCTTTCCAGCCGCTGGGCTTACCTTCAATTTCTGACTGCACGTACTGCTCTTTAGTTTTTCGACTGTAGCGAATCACTGTGGGCACACCATCGGGATCATGAGTCGGCGCAGTAAACAAATAGCTGTGCTTGGGATCAATTTCTTTTTTATGTGGCAACAATTCAAGCACTAACGGCGCTCGCGTCTCACGCTTTTTAGGGAACTGACTGGCGGCTAAAAACATACCTGAAGCACCATCGCGCAGCACATAGGTATCATCCACATTGATACATGTCAGCTCAGGCATAGGCACAGGATCCATTTTTGGTGGCGCAGCTTCACCACTGCGCAGCAGTTTGCGGGTATTTTTACATTCCGTATTGGTGCAACCAAAGTACTTACCAAAACGGCCTGTTTTGAGCTGCATTTCACTGCCGCACTTATCGCACTCTAAGCTTGGACCTTCGTAGCCCTTGATGCGAAACACACCCTCTTCCACTTCGAAACCACTGCAGTCGGGGTTATTACCGCACACATGCAGCTTATGAGCTTCATCAAGTAGGTAGGCATCCATGGCTGTATCACACTTGCCACAGCGACGTTTGTTACGCAGCAATAAAGACTCAGACTCACCTTCGTCATCTTCAGCAATTTCGTTGCCTGGCACCAAGTTCATGGTTGATTTGCAACGCTCTTTTGGCGGCAAGGTATAACCTGAGCAACCTAAAAACACACCTGTTGATGCGGTGCGAATCATCATCGGACGACCGCACTCTTTACATGGAATGTCCGTCATGGTCGGCGCATTTTCACGCATACCATTTTCACTTGAGTCAGCAGTTTCAAGCTTAGTTTTGAAATCCTGATAAAACTCATCAAGCAACTGCTTCCACTGCAACTCACCGTGCGCTACGTGATCCAAACGCTCTTCCATCTGCGCAGTGAAGTTATAATCCATCAAATTGGCAAAGCTTTCACCAAGACGCTCGGTGACAATATCACCCATTTTCTCGGCATAGAAACGACGGTTTTGTAAGGCTACATAGCCACGGTCTTGAATAGTCGAAATAATCGCCGCATAAGTTGAAGGACGACCAATGCCTTGTTTTTCCAACTCTTTAACTAAACTTGCTTCACTGAAACGCGCCGGCGGCTTAGTGAAATGCTGAGTTGGATCAAGCTTGATTAGCGTTAGCGCATCACCTTTTTTCAGATCCGGTAACACCGCATCCTCGGCGCCCTTACCTTGCTGCGGCTGCACCTTGGTATAACCATCAAACTTCAAAATACGACCGCGTGCGCGCAGTTCAAACTGTGCCGCGTCAACCGTTAAGCTGGTAGCAATATACTCAGCAGGTGGCATCTGACAGGCAACAAACTGACGCCAAATCAACTCATACAAGCGCTCTGAATCACGCTCCATACCTTTGAGCTGGGGCGTTTGCACATTCACATCTGAAGGTCGAATCGCTTCGTGAGCTTCTTGTGCGCCTTGCTTGCTGCTATAAAAAACTGGCTTATCCAAAACATACTTAGCGCCGTACTCTTGATCAATAAAGCTGCGCACCATCTCAATGGCATCGTTAGAAATATTGGTCGAGTCGGTACGCATATAGGTGATGTAACCGGCTTCATACAAGCGCTGCGCCAGCATCATGGTTTTCTTCACACCAAAACCTAAACGCGTACTGGCTGCTTGCTGCAACGTCGAGGTGATATAAGGTGCACTTGGGCGGCTGCTGGTGGGCTTATCTTCACGTTTGACTACGCTATAGGTTGCGCCCTCTAAAACAGCCAGCGCAGCATCTGTTTGCTCTTTACTGACTGGGCGGAAGGCTTTACCTGTATCACGCACAACTTCAAAGCGCGTATTGATCTGCGCGGTGTTGTTTAAGTCAGCATGCACCTGCCAAAACTCTTCTGGCACAAAGGCGCGAATTTCTTTTTCACGCTCTACCACAAGTTTCACAGCCACCGACTGCACACGGCCTGCGGACAAACCACGCGCGACCTTCTTCCACAGCAAGGGCGATACCATAAAGCCCACAACGCGGTCTAAAAACCGACGGGCTTGCTGTGCATTGACTTGATCAATGTCCAACTGCCCAGGCTCGGCAAATGCCCCTTGAATGGCTTTTTCGGTAATTTCGTTAAACACCACACGTTTATAACGGCTGTCATCACCACCAATGGCTTCACGCAAATGCCAGGCAATAGCCTCACCTTCGCGGTCCAAGTCCGTGGCCAGATAAATAGTGTCGGCATCTTTTGCTAGACGGCGTAACTCTTCAATGACTTTTTCTTTGCCCGGCAAAATCTCATAGCGCGCTTTCCAATCATTTTCCGGATCAATACCCATGCGAGCGACTAAAGTGCGCATCGCTTTCTCTTTGGGCGTCAATTGCGCAGTATCGGCCGCTTTAGCACGCTTAGCTGGCTCTTTACCGGCAGCAGAAGACCCGCTTGTCGGTAAATCACGAATGTGACCCACGCTCGACTTCACCACATACTCATTACCTAAGTATTTGTTGATTGTCTTCGCCTTAGCGGGGGACTCTACGATAACCAGCGATTTGCTCATTGCTCAGAATATTCCTGGAATAGATAAAATGATATGCACTCGGTCAATGCGCTGCACACCACAAAAAATACGATAACTTACTTTATAGTGAGGCTATATATAGGTTGTAACCCACCTAGGTCAAGTTTTTGGTCAATTAGTTCTTAGTGCTCCTGCGCTGTAAACAGACTTTTTTCTGCTTGCAGCAAGCTAAACCGAGGCTGTAATTGCCCATCCACTTCAACCTGTTCCACAAACATTGACAAGGGTCGCACCCACAAGCCAAACGCCCCATAAAGCGCTTGATAGACCACCAATTGCTCATCGTGCTCAGAGTGTTGAGCTACGCCTAAAACGCGGTATTGCGGGCCTTTATAATGTTGATAAATACCTGTTTGTACATTCACACTTTTCTTCCTAATAAAAAAGCCGAGACACGAGGCCTCGGCTTAGATGTGACACTGATTTTTACACGCGTTCAAATACAGTAGAAATACCTTGGCCTAAACCAATGCACATGGTCGCTAAACCTAAAGTACCACTGTTTTGTTGCATGACATTGAGCAAGGTGCCAGAAATACGCGCACCTGAACAACCAAATGGGTGGCCTAAAGCAATGGCACCACCATGCAAGTTGACTTTCTGCTCCATTTTATCCAGTAACTTTAAGTCTTTCAGCACCGGTAAAGCTTGCGCAGCAAAGGCTTCGTTCAGCTCAACAAAATCAATATCGTCCATGCTTAAGCCTGCACGCTTCAGTGCTTTATGCGTCGCAGGCACTGGGCCGTAACCCATAATGGCTGGATCTACACCTGCAACAGCCATAGAACGTACAACCGCCATAGGCTCAATGCCTAGGTCTTTAGCACGCTGTGCTGACATCACAATCATGCATGAGGCACCATCAGTAATCTGCGACGAAGTCCCTGCAGTTACTGTGCCGCCTTTGGGGTTAAACGCAGGACGCAGAGCCGCTAGACTTTCAAGGGTCGTCTCGGGACGAATGGTTTCATCGTAATCAAATACTTTTAAGAATCCATCGGCATCGTAGCCTTCCATCGGAATAATTTCGTCTTTGAAATTGCCTTCATCGGTCGCCTTTTGCGCCAAACGGTGCGAACGTTCGCCAAACGCATCCTGCTGCTCACGGCTGATGCCATGCATTTTACCCAGCATTTCAGCGGTTAAACCCATCATGCCTGATGCCTTAGAGGCGTACAGCGACATATGCGGGTTTGGCTCAAGTCCGTGAGTCATGCTCACGTGACCCATGTGTTCAACACCACCAACTACAAACACATCGCCATTACCGGTCTGGATCGCTTGTACCGCAGTGTGCAAAGCACTCATGGATGAGCCGCACAAGCGACTCACTGTCTGCGCAGCACTGGTGTGTGGAATGGCAGTCATTAAAGACGCCATACGGGCAATGTTCCAGCCCTGCTCTAGAGTTTGGTTGACACAACCCCAGATCACATCTTCAACTTCTGCTGGGTTTACTTTCTCATTACGATTGAGTAAACCACTGATTAAATGTGCTGACATATTTTCAGCACGTGTGTTGCGGTGCATGCCACCTTTTGAACGACCCATAGGG
>QXGG01357835.1_pt1 | contig 15030 bp, 18 predicted proteins | sample 1982491 | NCBI WGS metagenome assembly QXGG01 (sample SAMN09924614, study PRJNA488089) | Wastewater metagenome, whole genome shotgun sequencing project. | isolation source: South African research farm wastewater | place: South Africa: Irene, Agricultural Research Council, Animal Production... | reverse complement strand
TCTCGCCGTTGTGCTCGGTGACAAGCTCGGGGCCTTTCTCTCCTGCTACGAAGAGATTTCCTTTCTTGGGTGCACCACCGTTGGCATACCGTTTAGCGTCTGTTTCACCTGTAGACAAAGTCCCTGCACCTGCGGTAGTTGCTGATGGGAGTGCTGGTGTTCCATAAGTGGAAAAATTAGGTTTATCAACATTTTCTTGTCCCCACGTTGTTTCCAATTCCTCGGAATATTCTTCCATATTGATAGCGAAAATACGCGCCAACGCGGGATGCTTGTTGAAGAAATCATATATACTTTTGTTCAATCCACCAAAAGTCCCATTTATCCAACTCTTGAGTCCTTGCAACGGTTTGAGTGCGAGAGATATGGAAAATACCAGCATACCTAACACTGGGCTTCCAGTCAAACCAAAAGCGGCGAATCCTGCAATGATGGCACCTACTAGTTCTCCAAACATGGTACTCTTTTCAATGTCAGATGTAGTCTTAGACCAATCGATACCAAATTTGATAAGGCTCAGTCCAGCCAGCGCCCCTGAGAGTACACCTAACTCTGTAGCATGAGTAGCGAGTCCTATGAGACCAGTAATTCCATTCAAGAAAGAAGTGGTGAACTTCACTGCTTTCCACACAATAAACGCCTCGGTCAAGAAAGCAACGGTTTTGGCCAATTTACCATCGGTACCTTCACTGAGACTTGCTATCCAATCGGGGGCAATAAGTTCAAATATGGGTTTCAGTGCGTCATTATATAATTCCTTGAAGAATACAACCATGTCTGTCACACCAGTCACAATACCAGTGATGATTTCGTTCATTATTCGGACACCTGCGAGTTTGTCGCCCTCCTCGCTATCCTCGTCACCACCACCGAACACTTCTTCCCAAAGACCCTTGACGGAGGCCTTGGTTGTCTCAAACACTTTTCCTATCTCGGTGAACAAGTCCTTCCATTGCTGGATGATGTCATCAAAGAGACCCTTGCTCGCTTCCATGTTGTTGTTGTAATCTTCTATACCGAGGTCAATCTGTGCCCTCATCTCATCAGCACTTGGGAACAAGTCATCAACACTCATCCATGCGAAGCCACCCTCATCGTCACTGAGTACATTCAGCTCATCGATTCCAGTCATGGCGGAAGCGCTGTCTCGGGTATACTTGAGAATCTTGGCCCAGTTCTTCTGGGTATTGTCAGTGGACTCCTCCATGTCCTTGCTTTCGTCAGCAACGGTTTTAGCGAATCCACCGAGGTCGTCACGAATCTTGGGAGGGTCATATCCCAAGGTCTTAGCCATCTGACGAGCAAGGTCGGCAAGGGCCATGGTGAGACCAATGATTTGAGGGATGACATCTTTAATGATAGCAATAGCCATGTTACCCATTTCACGCATGAGTACGTTGAACTGCTGTTTTAGCACTCGTAATAGATTTGCAGGTTGCATCAAGGTGCGTGACATATCACTTTGAGCATTTTGAGTTTGCTGGAGAGCGGTTACATAACGAAGCTGGATTTTCTCCATTTCAGTCATGTTACGGATGGACTTCCGAATACCAAGATTACGTGCAGTCTCAGCCAAGTTGTTCTCTGTGATGATGATACCAATACGTCTCAGTGGCTCGGTCTCACCGACAAGACCTGCTTGCAACTTGGTGACAGCATCCTCAATATGGAGTTCATAATAAGAAGCGAGGTCATAGGCCAGCTTGGTGAAGTTCTCACTGAGAGTGTATGCCTTGTCGGAACTCAATCCGAGTGCTTCTGAAATCTGGTAGAACAGACCTTGTACACGGGTGAGCTGAGCCTCATCGAGATAGAGGGATTCACTCATTTCCTTGACGAACCCTGTGGCACGACTTGTATTCTCGCCAAGAGCTACCATAAAGAGGTTCAAGTTCTCGACATAGTCAATGGAGGCTTGGATACCTTGTCCAAATGCTCGCAAAGCACGTCTTGCCACATATACGACAAAGGTAATCTGTGTAATCTTCTGTATGAGCCTGCTCATACCGCTGGTGGCGGTCTTGGTGTTCCTGTTTACACCGGTCATTGCCGAACCGACCGTCTTGAGTCTTGAGCGCATAGTGTTGAGTGCGTTTGAGGTTTGGCCTGTAGTGGTAGTGGCCTGCTTCATTGCTGTTGAAGTGGTCTTTGCGCTCGCACTTGCACCTTTCAGTCCGGTCTTGATACCGGAAGAAGCACTCACGATACCGTTCAGTGTGGTAATGGCTCCGGTTCCACTTGTCTGGACACGTGCGAAAGCATCGTTGAGTTTATCGAGACTCTGTATGAGTCTGTCCAACGATGTGGAGGCCTTGCCTGCGCTCGCTTTGATTCCAAACGATATTTGGTCAATATCCATGTAGTTCTCCTAATAAAAAAGCAGTGAGTTGTGGCTCACCGCTTCTTCAATCCCCCATTCATTGCGTCTGTAAGCTGTTTGAAGGCAAGGAATTGGTTCTCCAAATCCCTCTCCCTTCTCTTTCTTTCATCGCTCGAACGTTTCTTCCGTTCGGTGAATGAAATCGGCTCAGCGACATATTTTGACTTTCGCCCCTTTGAGAACGAGTTAGCCAAAGCAACTTGCAGGGCATTATGAACGTAAAGCCCGGTCAACCATGATTGATAGTCAATGAGACTGGATTGCATCTGTTCCTCACGCTCCAACCTCAATTTGTATGCCTCGACATAACTCCAGAATCGGCTTGGCTTTCCATCCCAAAACTCTTCCGAAGGCATACCGATTGTAATGGCTTCCGGATACAATTTCCTCTCGATAAGCTCGGTGGCGGTTCGGTAAGGGGGAGTCTTGTCCTCCCCCTCCGAGAGAGCTATTTCTTCACTGTGAGAAGTTTCTTTTTCCGACCGCCACCCTTGGGGTTTAAGGCATTACTCAGAAGCTCGACAAGTCCTTCAACGAGCGCATCTTCCTCGTAACCATCCTCACCTACGAATTTCTCATAGATTGCGTCCATGTCCTCAACCTTGATGTTCTTGTGATTCTTAATCAGAGCACCGTAGAGCAGTGCCTTCAAGAACTTCATGGTCTCGCTGTAGGAACTCATTTCCTCACGAACCAACATGGACACACCGAACGCCTCTTCCGCTTGACACACAGAATTACGTGTATACTCAAGAGTGTACTCCGTATCCCCTATCTGTGCTTTTAATACCGTTTTCTCCATCCTTAACTCCTTATGTTAACGTAGCTTACGAAATCTTTTCCCATTTAATCTCGGAATTGGGAACCAGTGAAACCGTGCCAGTGATTGGCGCATCGACATCAACGCTTTCGTTGAATACCATGGACGCCTCACCTTGGAAGTATGCTCTCTTGGAGAGAGGTGCAGGGAACTCAACACACCATTCATGTTCAGCTCCACCTTCCTCAGCGGTGATTGCAGTGTCGACAGCGTCAATGACTTCGCTGGTGAAGATGCAGGGGAAGTCCAAGTTCCCACCAATGTCAGCCAATCCCTTGATGTACACATGTGAAGTGTTGTCAAGGTTGGTTACTTGATGAGTGGAAGGCGAAGCTCCCAATGAGGGGATTCCAGTGATGTCTGGAATGTAAGTGTAACTCTCGGGACGAGATAGTGCTTCGGTCGCCACCGCATATCCCAATTTGATTCCTTGTGAAATCTGTGCCATAATCTTTTCTCCTTACCGATACATGTAATCGGTTGTAATATCCAATATCCCAGTGTATCTCAGTGTTCTCCTTGATACAGTGGCATCATTCACGTCCGGTATCTCAACGGTACTAGTCCTTGTCATGCCGAACACACGATTGAGTGCCTCGTCTACAACAGCCCCTATTCCCTTGCATACCGAACTTCCTGCGGTGGGTACTCCACCGACTATCATGTCCTTGGAGAAGATATCAATCTGATAGGTTATATCAGAGAGAATTTCTTCTCCGTTCACCGCCAATCTCGTGGTGTTGTTCACCTCATCGATGATTACCATGGGATAAGCAGGTGCCAATTTGCTGTATGATGGACGAATGGACTTCACTGTCATAGGATATGTCTGTGCCTCGAGCACTGTCTTTACCTCATCAATCAAATTCTTCATCCAACACCTCTCTTACTATTACCTTGACTGCCTTTCGTGTCTCGTTCTTTGCCTTCAACACAGGTGCCTCGGGTTTCATACCTCGGGAGTGGCGATACTGTCCTGTATCCTTCCTGCGGTATATCCATCCCTTGACCCCATGCTCATTTACATCGTACTGCCAGCCAGCCTTGTTCAGTGTAATCTCATCGGGATAGGGATTATTCTCTCCCACATATCCAGTGCCGAACTCGATGTATGCAACATCCTCTCCAGCATAGACCACCCTGTGCATTGTGCCATCGTCATCAACGAACACATTACCCGGCATATTACCGTCAACACTCATGGTGGGGGCGAAGTTCTCAAGCTGGTTCCTACCATATTCGGCAATCCGTTCCTCAGCCTTCTCCAACACCATGTCCAATTTGCCTTGCAGCGACTGTACGTACTGCTTCAATTCATTGATTCCCTCTGTGCCAAGTGTCACGTTGATGGTTCTCATACCGCCAGCCTCTTGAGGATAACCCCGATATAATTCGGAGTATCTTCAACTCCAGCAACGACATAATCAGCACCTACCGCCATCATTTCCTCATCCGGAGTGTCCGGTGTCTGTGCGTCAACGTAAAACCTATCCCCATTGGTCAAGTCATGAATCCATCTTGTCAGATACTCATCGACCCAACCATACGGATTGACCTCGGTCATCCCATAGTGTGACTCCCCCTCGATGGGGTGGTCGTAACCATAGGGATTGAACACAAGGGTGTTTCGGAGTGTGTCACGAGATATGATGAATCGCTTCATCCCTGTCTCGATTGTCCCACCAGTAGTCCTGCTCCAATCAGTGGACACAGGCATGGGGTTGCATTTGAGCGCAACAGGAACATCAAAATACTCAATGCCGTCATCAGTGAGATTACGTTTTGAGTGGTAGATGATTTTCTCGTTGCGTTCCAACATCCTCATGACTGCCCCCTAAATCTTGGTATCACAAGCCTCAAGAGGCTATCGGGATACATCGACCCCGCTTCATAGCGTCTATCAACTCCATTTTCTGCATGGTAGTTCTGTCCTTCGGCACCCATCTTGTTGTAAGCGACCAACGCCATTTCCACCACCACACTACGATACTGAGGCTCAACCACAGCGTCCTCGGTAGGGGTGTATTGACGAATGTCATTCACCACATCAACGGCAGTCTGCAAATGGTCACTGAGTACGGCATCTTCCACCGTCCCACTGAACCTCAGCCTTACTTTCAACCTACTCAACAGTTCTTCCATTATTCCACATCCCATTTAGCATACAGTGTCATTGCTCCCTCAACCTTTGCGGAAGAGAAAACCACGGCGTCCGTATACGCTTCATCATAGTACCATCCACCAAAGGTGAACCCTGCCCATGTCGGGTCTGCTGGTTCGCTTACCAAACCACCATACTTGATGGTCTGACTCGCAACAGCTGAACCTCCATCTGTATCGAACGCAACCACATACTCGGCATCCTCCATGAGGATTGAACCAGTTGGTACAATCGACACGGTTCCGGTGATGAGAGCGTCCACATCGACAGACTCGTTGAAAACCTTGGATACCTCACCAGTGAAGTACATCCTCTTCCCGAGGGGGAGGGGGAACTCCACCGCCCACTCAAGAGTACCAGACCCTTGAGCAGCAATTGCATTATCGACAGCATCAATATTATCATCGGTGAAGATGCAGGGAAAATCGAGATTTCCGCCTATATCCACAAGACCTTTGATATATCTGTGCATCGAGTCATTGAGTGTAGTACGCTGATGGGTGGAGGGAGTGGCACCGAGTGCTGGAATACCAGTCAAATCGGGCAGAAAGGTGTAGGCTTTCGGACTGGTGCCCGAAACCATGTAACCCAATCTAATTCCATTTGAAATCTGTGCCATATTTTACTCCTTAACCAGCAGGCGTCCACTTCGCATAAAGAGTTATGTCTGCTGTCACCGGAGTGGCAAACTTATAAGCCTCTAGGAATGTATCGTCATCGGTGTACCAACCATCGAACGTGTAATGTTCCTTTGTTGGGTCATCGGGTTTATTTGCCTTAGCCCCTTCCACAATAATCTGTGAATCGACCAACGAACCTCCGTCAACATCGAACTTCACCCTCACGTACCCGTCAACCAACGCATTGGCAAGTGCGGTGCGAGAGCCGACCACGGTGATTGCAGAACCTGCAATACCTTCGACTCTCCCATCGTCACTCGGGATAAGGAAGAACTGCGACTGCGAGACGTCTACTGTCTTTTTCAGTTCGGTCTCGCTCTTTCGCATTGGTTCCAAGGTGTAGGTGGGTTCGGCATCTTCGGATACCGCAACAATGCGATAGATAAGTCCATCGTATGCTACGTAATCTCCAAATTTAGCCATTTGTTACCCCCTTACGCTACGTTGGTGATGAACGCCACGAGCGGAATGTTCTTGGTGTCGTACTTCATGCTCCACATTGCAGGAGTTGCAAACTCTGCGTTGGTGGGGGACTCAGTTGCGACACTATCGGCATCGAAGGAGAAACCGTAAGGATGAAGCAGTCTGCCCCACTTGCTGTACAGCTTCTGTACACCACCAGTGGTCTCGGCATCGTAATCCACGTAGTTGGGAGTGTCAATCCTAACAGGTGCGGTCACGAACAGTCCGGTACCAAGCAAGTAAGTGTGATACTCAACCTTGCCACTGGTTGTGTTGGATACTGCGGTTGCAGTGTCATCGATGATGACGGGCTTGCCAAGGAAGTACTTGGTGAACGGGTTCTCGCTCTGCTTACCATCCTTGATTACCACATCAGTGGCGAATCCCTGCCTAACGAGGTCGGTGAATACGGCACTGTGCATGAACCATACTTGGAACTCTTCCATGTGGTCTCCGAGTGCTTCCTGCATTGCTACAATGGCAGTGTCGGGGGTCAGACGGTTTACATCCTTAACGGTTCCAGAGGTCGCAAGAGCAACGTTGTTGACGTGGCTTGCAAAAGCGGAGACTCCCTCAAGACCCTTGAGGATGGACAACATGCTCTTCTGGTTCTCCTTTGCTTGGTATGCTCCGACAGAGCGGGCAACGTTTGCAAGGTCATTTGCACCAGTGAGTTCATGTGTAAAGTCCTGCTCCTTCCATGCCTTCATCCTACGATAAGCCATGGCAGTCATGCTGGAACCACTGAGGGTCACAGGAGTGTTGTTAATGACACCGTCATAGTTGAGAGCATCCCCATCGAAGGGCTGATAGAAACGAATGGTAACGACATTGTTCTCGTTAGCCAGTGAATTTGCGACACGAGCGTCAGCAGGGCGAACTACGCCACTGTTGATAAGCTGTGGATTGATGGGGTCTCGCTCAGAGATATACCCAGTGAAAACCTCGGGGTCAAATGAAAAACCTCCGAAAAGTCCAGTTCTTGCCATAATAAAATTCTCCTATTTAAATCTTGGTACGCAACTTTTCCATTTCAGCCTTGTACTTGGCGGGGTCGGCTTCCTTGAGCCTCATCCGCTCCTCAAATCCCATGTCCTTGAATTCCTTGGTCTCAGTGTTCTGACTCTTTGGCTTGGGGGTCTGTTGGAGAACCTTGCGTGTGTTACGCTCCTGTTCTTTCTCGACTGCTTTCTTGACCACTCCGGCAAATTTTTCAACTTTTGCCAACGTAGCTTCTTGGTCATCAGTGACGACCAATTCAAGAATCTCGGAAAGTTCCTCTCCGGTGATACCGTTTTCAACCAATTTCTCACGAGCGATTGCACGGTTCTCGATGGTCTGTGCTTCTCTCAACCTGCGTTCCACTTTCTGTTCCGCTGTGAGGGTTGCCTCCGCTTCGAGTTCTTCCTGCAAGGCCTTGCGTATATCGGGGTCTTTCAAAGCGTCCCGCTTTGCCTTCTCCCGAGCTGTCGTGCTCGCCTTGCCACGCTCTCTGTCAATGAACTTCTGAACCTCGGGTGCCAAGTCCTCGAACTTGATTTCTTCCGTGGCCTGATTTGGTTCTGTTGCTTGAGTGTCATCAGTTTCGATGACCTCTTCCGCTTGTTTGTTTACATCTTTCGGCATATGTCCTCCTCGGTTCGCCTCCGTCTCCCATGTAGGTCTACGTATCGCCCCGTTTTATGCTACTTCGTATTATATACGATTATTGAACAAATGTCAATATAGACACTATTGATTTATCTGTCAACTTTCTGTTTCAGTGATTCATCCTCGGGATTGGTCAACTTTATCTCGTTCTCAGGCAGGGAAACATCGACAGTCTTGTTCTCCCAATACTTCTCACCTCTCTTGACAAGGTCATCCGGTTCTGTGGTGATACCCACGATAGAGAGCACATCAACAGGGTCAAGGGTCTGTGTACCATGCAGGATGGCGATTGCGTTGGCCTTGTTCAATACGTTATCGGTCATATTCCTTGTGAACTTGATGTCTACATTGCGTGTTGCAAGCCCCTTGAGCAATCCATCACTGGTCTGACAGAGCTTCACGATAAGCTTGAGGGTGTTCCTCTCTGCTCGCTTGAAGAACGTCTCCTTGATTCGGGCCACGACCTCGAGGTCTTGATAACCGTCACGAAGAAACACACTGTCTCCCGTATCCCCTCCTCCACCGGAGCGGTTGTCCCTGCTCGGGATACCCACCACGAGGCGAAGCTGTTCCATGAGGAATGAACGGAGCTGGTCGGTGGTGCCACCATCAAGCATGGGTGCGAGGTATTTCAACTCGGCAGGAAGCTCCTTGCTTGATATGATGGAGGCCATCTTGTCGTTCTTTATGCTATCCTTGGCGGTGCTGTCAAGCTCACAGTTGATTGCCACGAGGATGGAGTTGACCGTCTGCTCCAGCTCATTGACGCTGTCAGAGCCAACGATGTTGATGGAGTCCAGCAAGGTCTTGACCATTTCCCAATCCCCGATACGGAACGAGTTATTCGGGTATTCCACGATGGGAACCTCACCGAGCACGTTCTCCACTACCTCAATCAAGTCATCGGCGGAAAGGATTCCGAACGCCTGTCCGGTGGTCTCATAGCGGTACACATATTCCGGTGTGTACACGAGATAGACACGCTTTCCTGTACCGTCCTGTGTCGGGGTGACCTCGTAGAACGTACAAGCCATAACAGGTGCGTGTCCTATCTCACTCGAATACACCACGAAAGTCGTTATGGGGTCTAGCGTCACGATGCTGAAAGGGATGTCGTCCTCGACACCATAAGCGTCCATGAACACCCCACGATAGGCCGTGCCACAGATAGAGGCATAGGTTGCCAACTCTTGGTCACTGGTGAACTTATCCTCAGCCTCAACCATGCTGTTGAGGTCTGCAACCGTAGTCTGCGCCTCGGAGGTCCTGTGGACATAACGAATTGGCTTCCCGAATGTGTATCCCACAATGGAACGGGTGATGGCCATGGCATGGTTCAGCACCACCCTGTTGTCCACATCGGGTCTCACGACCTTCTCCCTATCGAGGATGTCCTGCCTTCCCTTGTAATAATTGATGAGGTATTCTATCTCAATACCATTTTGCATGTGGTCTCCCCACACGTTCTTGATTACCGTAGGTACCGTGGTACCATCCAAGAGGGGAGCTGTACTGTTCGGCTTCCGCATCTTCCCCGGCAAATACTCAGTGAATAATTGTCGTCTGCCTGTATAGACATGAGTTGTTATCGACATGTATCTCCCCCTTATTTATGCTCAACATAATGTTCGAGCAGTTCTACCTTCTTCTCTAAGGCATATGTCCGCTCAATTAAATTATTATGGGTCATGACTTTATCTTCCAATGTTTTCATTCGCATCTGTAATTTCACCACTTCCACGTTCGAGACATATTTTGCACTGATGATTGTTCCTACCAATGCAAATCCAGCGACTATCAGTGTTCCTACTATTGTCGAATCCACTATTCTTACTCCTTATAACCCGACAGAACGTCTGTCTGAGAACTTGACTGCCTGTACTGTGTACTTCCTCATCATATGTGCCAAACCTGCACAAGAGTCCGGCGCATCATCATGCTTGCTCTTCCCTGTCTGCACAAAAGACAGGAGTTGGCTCATGAACACCCCATAGTATTCCTCACTGCTGTAGAGCGACTTGTCTCGGAAATACCACTCCTTCACGGCTGGTGCGTGCTGTATGATACGGCTCAGCTTGCCACTCTTGCCCGGCGCGCGAAGAGCAAGGATATTACAGTGTATGCCATCGTCCTTGAGCATCCTAGAGACGTCCCTTGAGTAGAAGTCACCACCGTTGTTTGCCTCGAACACCACCCTGCGTATTCCATGACGCTTGATGTACCCTGCCACAATCGGCTCGGTCATGCTGTACCCGCCCTTGAGGAACACACAGTCCACGATGTAGATATCGTCCCCCCATTGGTAGGCTATCGGCATACTGAGGAAGTCCTCTCCACCGAAGGCCACGTCCACAAAAGCGAATATGTCGTCCGGTGGGTCTTTCGGTATCTCCAAGAACCGTTCAAGCTCGGTGAACAGGAGACCGTCCCTCTCGATGGGGTTCTGCTGATATACGCACTCCCATGTCACGGTGTCAGTCATGGTCTTGAGGTTCTTGTAGTGCTTGGTACTGTAGCCCACCCCATACTCATAATCGAAATTGCTGTTTCCGAACTCATCCACAGAGGAGAGCACCATGAACTTCGCCCGTTCATCACCCTCGTAATTGGCCTCCATCCTACCGAGTGGGTCATGGATAGACCATCGTGTACCGATGATGAGCATGGGAACGTTGTCCTTCTTACGCTGGAGCATGTCCGATGAGACCTTCTCCCACAGACTGTCCAATCGGTTGATGTTCCTTGCTTCCTCAATGCCACTGACGAGGTCATCGAGGTACAGGAGGTCGCTTGCCTCCGTAGCACCTGTGACCGTCCCGTCGATGGAGCGGAATGTCAGCGTCCTGTACCTACGTCTCTCGCACAAGTCAATGGTGAGGTTCTTCGCACTGGTTGCAACGAGCGGTGAGGACGGAAAAATGTCCAAGAATCGGTATTCCGGTGAGTTGATGAACTCCAAGCACCCATCATAGAACGAGTTGACGAGTGCAGACGAGTAGCCAGCACTCAATATCGACTTGTTCGGATTCCTGCCACCCCTCCAGATGAGGTACAGCAGGCTCAGCGTGGTCTTGCCCACACGAGGGGGCATGGAGACAGCCAGCACGTCAAGCTCACCATCGGCAAGCCTCTGCATTTCATGCACCACCGGGCTCAGACGCTCCTTCCTCGGCCCGTAGAACCGCTTCTCGGGCGGTCTGTCCCATTCCATTGCCACAAGGAAGCACTCGAAGTCCTCCCTTGCACAGTAAGTATATGCGTCACGAAGAATTACCAGTAGTTTCTTCCTTGTCTCCGTATCCTTTTCCTTGCGGATGAGGGAGGGTCGAATCTCCTTGATGATTGTCTTGTTGGCCTCGTGTGCCTTCTGGAAGTCTTGCTTTATGAAGTACAGGTTCGCCAACACCTCCAGCTTCTCTGCCTTGAGGGTGAGGGACAGCTTTTTCATGTTGCGTGCGGTGAGTTGGCTCTTGAGCTTCTCAATTCGCTCTAAGGTCGCATCAGCCATAGCTCCTCCAACCCCGTGTTCTCACCGATGATGCCACATGTGACCCCTCTCTCAGTTCCCACGAATCCCTTGTGGGAAGTCCACTCATCTGGAAGTGCCATCGCCCTGCATCGTATCATCGTCACGCCGTTCTTCTCGATGAGGTTGAGCTGGTGCAAATGCCCCAAGAACCAGTACCGGAAAGACGAGACACCCCAAAGCGGGGCGTTCTCCATCTGCATGACCGTGGCGAGGTCGGCTTCCTTGTCACCATGGGAGAATCCGATTGCCGTCTTGCCCCACAACCTATATTTCCTCGGGGACGGGTCAGTGTCCACCTCGAACTTGTCCATGTTCCTGTATCGTTCTTCCAATGCCTTCGCTATCGCATAACTGAGCACCATGTCATGGTTGCCCTCCGAGTAGATGACCTCCACGTCAGCCACCGAACCCAGTGCCTCGACCACCCTGCTCATGAGCGTGAGCCCACCTGCGAGCATTTCGTGCCATGCCATAGAGTTATCCTGCGGTGTGCCCTTGGTCGTGGTGCCCTGTGGGTTGTCCGAGTTGAGGAAGTCCTGCCCGATGGTGATGAACACCTTGTCCACACCCTTATCCTCGAGCTTGTCCACTATCTCCTCGACCACCCGCATCACGTCCTCAGCCACGTCCCGCTTGTCCCCTGCGAGAGACCTGCGCCCGTAGTGCACATCATAGAGTGCCACAACAGCACACCTTCCGAATATGTCACTCCGATACCTGTGACCGGCTGTGACCTTGTCAAGCTTGGCGAGTGTTCCCGCCATGACGGTTGCGAGCATGTCCGCCTGCAACTGCGGAACCTCACGGGAAGCCACCTTTATCCGGCTCGTCCAGTTGTCCCCACGCTTGGTGCAGGTGGACTCGATGACCCGCCAGTATGATGGGTCGTAGCCGTGGTAACGCAACAGCGCATCGTTGTCGAACTCCCTTGGGTCTTGATGGGTCTCCGTCACCTCACTGGTGGCAGAACCGTCCTTGTTCGACCTCATCGACCTGCGTACAGGTTCCCCTTGCTTGCGGTATATGGAGCGTGCCCTCTCACCCACCAAATACGGCTCCTCGCCATCCTGTGCAAAAAACATCCCGATTTCCCGCCATGAGAGACCTTTCTCCCTCAAATCGACTATCTGTTCCAGAGTCATTTCCATCCATTACTCCTCGGTGGCTATTATATACGAATTGACGTAAAATGTCAAGAACCTACATTGACATTTCCGCTGAAAGTGTATATAATACGAGGTGGGCACGGATGTGAGACTATTCTGCCCCTGTGTCCGTGTTCACCCTCCTCCATTTGTGTCAACAGCGGGACATCTCACACGACACACCTCCTTCTCCCATACCCCTCTAGGTGTGGGAGTTTATTTTCAGTGCTTGACACGTACCCATGCTACGTGATATACTTGTTTTATGAACGAATACGAGATTTGCCAGCATAGCTCAGTTGGATAGAGCAACTGCCTTCTAAGCAGTAGTTTGTAGGTTCGATTCCTACTGCTGGTTCTTGCCGGAAGTCAAGGTGACGATGGGGGGTTCAATTTATCAGTGTTATAAGCACAAAGGGGATTTTATGAACGAAATTAGAAACGGAAATGATGGAAGAGTGGATGACTTGGCACGTGAAATCTTTGAATTTAGAGATATCTGTGCAAAGGCTAAGTGTATTGCTATGGACAAAGCTACAAAGCTGTTTGATGCAAATGAGAAATCAGAAGGTGAGAATGCTTTGAGTGATGGTGGATTATTTGGGAAAATTTCTACAAGTATTGCTTGTGCCAAGAAGGATATTTTGAAAGTCATGGAATTTGTTGACTCGCTGTGATAAATGCGAGATTTCTGTTTTTATCTGGTCTTTTTTGCCACTTCAGGCAAGAAACGGGGTCTTAAAAACGCAAAATTGGAGTTTTATATGATTTTACCATTCAGCACGGACGAGTGGGGTTTCGAGAGACTGACCCACCGCAAGAGCATGGCGGACAGGAAACGGCAGGAGCGCAACGGACGCAAGTACATCGAGTGGATGATGCGTGTGTTCAAGGTCAACGCACCGAGGCCCCTCGAGCAGGGGGAGCAGTACCACTGTCAAGGCTTGCGCCTCCATCCTCGCAACAACGAGTTCCTTCGAGACCATGTCGACACATGGACGTGGCTTGACTTGTCGCCTGTTGATGATGAGAAACTGGCTCTCGATGAATTGGAGATTGACCATTTCTTTATAAGAAGAGGAGTCGAGGGATGAAAGATGAAGGGTCTCTTAGGAGGCTCTTTTTTTGTGTGTCCTAGAAGGTTATTGTGATGTAATTGCTTTGGTTGTAATGGGTTATGGGGATTAAAAAGTCGAAATAAAATTGGGTCGGAGCAGAAGCCATCGACAGCCGCCGGACGAACCCGCCAAATAGGGGTACCCCCTCCCCTACCCTACCTATATAACTTTATACGTATCATAATAACCCAGTTAATACCTAGCAAATCACTAGGTTATAGAACCTAAAACCTACCAATCCACTAGGATATACCAGCTATGCAATCCTTACAATGCCTATACGTTTACTAGGATATAGGCATAATAAAGCCTACTCCGATGGTAGGATACGACAGTAAAGAGCCAAGCAGAGCCACGAGAAGGTCCCTACACTGGACGCAAGCCATAAAGTGGTATAGGTATTCATCCGACATACAGAACGTTGCGTATAGGCATTATAAAAGCCTCCGATTAGGGAGGCCGTTTTAATTACTCTTTCGTTAGCAATGCTAAAATAACGATTATGGTTAATATTATGTTTTCCATGCTACCAGCTCCGATTGGTGCCTAGTACACGGTCAAGAAAGAAGACACCATATCGGCCTAGTGTCGTGTAACCATCGCTATCGGCTTTGCTCTCAAACTCTCGTATCAAGGATATAGACCAACCATTAGCAAGCGGCATATATTCTTTCAGAAAAAGTGTCACTTGTCGTACAGTGGTAGGGCTATACTGGTATCTAGGATAAATAAAGACCGTACCAGTCTCTGAACATATATCAACAACAACGCTACTATAAGATATTAATCTCTTTGCCATCATACCATCATCGAACTGTACGGTTTCAACCGTTGCATTCATATGATGGAACTGTTCACTATCGATTAATTTATACATTTTCTACTCCTTCATCATCATCATCATCATCATCTTCTGGCAAGATACCCTCGTCTACTAGATAATTGTAAAAACTAGCATCCAGTAGATGCATGCCGTGATACTGTGTAAACAGTATGTACACTTGTTCACCCGTCAAATGACACAAAGCGCTTTTAATTGTGTCTACACTTTCTAAATAATCCATTTCGCCCTCCATCTGCATGAC
>QXGG01407774.1_pt1 | contig 15031 bp, 14 predicted proteins | sample 1982491 | NCBI WGS metagenome assembly QXGG01 (sample SAMN09924614, study PRJNA488089) | Wastewater metagenome, whole genome shotgun sequencing project. | isolation source: South African research farm wastewater | place: South Africa: Irene, Agricultural Research Council, Animal Production... | reverse complement strand
GGGGGGGCGGGGGGGGGAGGGGGGGGGGGGGGTGGGGGGGGCGAGCGCTCCGAGGCGGCGGGTCAGCGACGCGAGTTCGATGTGCTGGGCACCCGCAATGGTGCCGAGCTTGAACTCGCCCGGATTGCGCACGTCGACCAGTTGGACGTCGCCCAGTTCGTTGCGGCGGACGTCGAATTCGGGAGCCGTGAGGCGCGAGGCGGCCTGCACGAGCTGTGGGTTCTCGACGAAAACGCGCACCGGGTCGGCGAGATAGCCGATGACGGTGTCGAAGCCGATGCGGGCCAGGCGGATGGTGGCCTCTCGCTCTTTGCCGACTTCAGCGACGACGATGATCGGGGTGCCAGCCGCAACGACCTCGCCTGTGTACTCGGCGAAGCGACCGCCGAGACCGACGTTGATCGATCCTTTCAGGTGGCCGACGGCGAACTCGCCATCGTCACGAGTGTCGACGACGACGGTGCCGTTCTTTTGGGTGTCGAGGACTGTCTGCAAACTCATCGCCTCGAGCGGGCGATCCTCGTGGAAGGTGTCGCGAGCCTTGCGGTTCGTGGTCGCCGCGAACAAAAAGTACATCGGAGCAGCCGACTGACCTTCGGTGACGACTTCGACGAACTGCTCCTGTGTCATCGGGGCGAGCGCGTAGTTCGTCGCACGCTGCTCACCGATCGAGCTGACGGTGTTCGTCGACAGGTTCTTGCCGCACGCGCTGCCCGCACCGTGGGCGGGGTAGACGAGGGTCGAGTCGGGAAGCGTCATCAACTTCGTGTGCAGCGAGTCGTACAGCATGCGTCCGAGATCCTCGGCAGTGTGGCCGACAGCAGCGAGCAGATCAGGGCGCCCGACGTCGCCGATGAACAGTGTGTCGCCGGTGAAGACGGCATGGGGTTCGGCTCCGGCATGGGCGCGCACGACCACCGACATCGACTCGGGTGTGTGACCGGGTGTCTCGAGGAACTCGAGGACAACTGCGTTCTCGGTGTCTCCGAGAACGATCTTGTCACCGTTCGACATTGCCCGGATCGGGAAGTCGGTGCGACCTTCAGCGGCTTTGCCGAAGATGATCTCTGCGCCGACGGCCTCGGCCAATTCCAGATGACCGGACAGAAAGTCGGCGTGGAAGTGCGTCTCGATGACGTACTTGATGGTCAGACCGTGCTCCTTGGCATCGTCGAGATACAGCGAGATGTCACGCTGCGGGTCGACGACAGCCGCGATGCCCGTGGATGTATCGCCCACGAGGTACGACGCGTGCGACAGACACTCCAAGTAGAACTGTTGGAGGTAGAGCGATGTGTTCTTCGTTGTCATGGTCGTGGTACTCCGCGGTCGTGGTCTGCGAGATCTGTCAGGTTCCGGAACTGTGGGAATCCGGTTACCGCAACAACTGTGTTTCTCAGGCGAGTTTCATGAACAGCTTTTCGACCTCATCGAGATCGAAGCCGTTGGCCTTGGCCTGCTTGGGGTTCGCGAGGCAGTGGCTGAGACCGGTGGCCAGCAGTTTGAAGCCGACCTGATCGAGGGCCTTGCTCGCTGCCGACACCTGAGCAACGACGTCACGGCACTCTCGGTTCTCGGCCAGCATCTGCTGGATTCCGCGCACCTGTCCCTCGATCCGGCGCAGTCGCTTGGTCAGGTCCTCGGTGATCTCCTCGGGTAGTTTCATGGCGGCGGATCCCTTCACTGGTTCCAGGAACGAAGGGTCGAGACGAAGGATCTGTCTCAACCATCACATTCCTGTTCCTACACGGGTGACTATACCCCGGGGGGTATTGGATTTCAACCCGTGTGGGTATATGTGCCCACCCAGCTCTACGCCGAGCGAGGACGCAATGTCACGCTGGCCTCGTCGAAGACACGAGCCGAACAGTCCGCCATTTTCACGGGCGGAACCGTCTCGGTGACGATTGTGCGGGCGATCTCACGGAACGCCTCGGCAGCCCGGCCCGTCCCGAGCAGCGACACGGGTTCACCCGAATCGCCTCCGGCAGCGACGGCTGGTTCGATCGGAATCGAGCCGAGCAGCGGCACGCCGATCTCGTCGGCCAATGCCTGGCCGCCACCTGATCCGAACAGCGGATATTCCTCGCCGTGATCGCAGGTGAACGAGCTCATGTTCTCGATCACGCCGGCGACTCGCAGGAACGACCGTCGAGCCATGTCGGCCGCGCGAATGGCAACTTTCTGGGCGCTGATCGCCGGCGTCGTCACGATCACCATGTCCGTGCGCGGCAACATGCGCGCAAGGCCCATCTGCACGTCACCCGTGCCAGGCGGCATGTCGATCAGCAGGTAGTCCATTTCTCCCCAGGCGACATCGTTCAAGAATTGCTCGACCGCTTTGGTGAGCATCAGGCCGCGCCACATCAGCTCGGTGCCCTCGTCCTCGACGAGAAAGCCGGTCGACACGACCTTGAGCAAGCCCGGTCCGACGACGCGGGTGTTGGGGATGATCTTCGGACGGTCGGAATCCGGATCCTTCTCGGCTTCGAGGCGTTGATCGAGACCGAGCATGCGCGGCACCGAGAAACCCCAGATGTCGGCATCGAGAACGCCGACCGTGTAGCCCTGATCGGCGATCGCTGCGGCCAGGTTCACGGTCACCGAGCTCTTGCCGACGCCGCCTTTACCCGATGCGATCGCCAGCACTCGGGTGGTGGCAGACACAGCCGTGTCGGTGGCACGCTCTTTCGCGTTCCAACGGGCCTTGGCCATGGTGGCCGAGCGCTCGTCGCTCGTCATCTCGCCCCATTCGATCTTCACTTTCGTGACGCCCGGGTGGGTGGCGACACGCGACTCGATGTCCTTTTTGATCTGGGCACGCAGCGGGCAGCCGCCGATCGTGAGTTTGACGTTGATCGTGACGAGGCCGTCGTCGCTGACACTGGCGCAATGGGCCATGCCCAGGTCGACGATGTCGCTGCCGAGTTCCGGGTCGATGACGGCGCGCAACAGATTCGTGACCGCCTCGATGCTGGGCGGATTTTTGCTCGTGGGGCTTTTCGAGCTCGACATGAATTCACGATACCGGGACTTCTGATTCGGGCGTCTTGACTCTCGAGGGGATGGGGCACCGTTCGGAAATCACTCGTTGTGAGATCTCTCCCTGTGAGCTCTCTCCCTGTGAGATCTCTCTTAGTGAACCCTCGCCTCGTGAACCAACACCTCATGAACTCGCTCCCCACCAACGCAGACCAACTTGGACGCCGTTATCATGGTTGTGCCGGGAGTCCATCCGGGGCGAAAATTTCGCCGTGAACTTTCGTGAACACAGGAGACGAACGTGATCACCCTCACCGATTCAGCAGCCGTCAAGGTCAAGGAACTTCTCGTGGCTGAAGGCGCCGCCGACATGGCGTTGCGCGTCGCCGTCCGTCCGGGCGGATGCAGCGGATTCTCGTACGAGATGTTCTTCGACAGCGACATCTCCGCCGAGGATCAGCAGGCCACCTATGGCGAGGCCGTCAAGGTCGTCGTCGATCCGGCTTCGGCCCAGCTGCTCGAGGGCGCAACTCTCGACTACAAGGACGGTCTCAATCAGGCCGGCTTCAACATCACGAATCCGAATGCCACGCGTTCGTGCGGGTGCGGCCAGTCGTTCAGCTGAATTTCGGCGTGATCGTTCCGTGATGCGGAACGGCCCCCTCTGACAACTACGCGCTCAGGGCTCGTGCGACTTCGCTCGGGTGCCAGACACCTTCGAAACGGTGTGTGATCGTTCCCGTCGAATCCGTGAGCCACAACACCGGTTCGAACGTGAGCGTCAGTTCCTGGACAGCCGGCGCCACTTTCGTAGCGGCTTCGTCTGCATAGACGTCGGCGTGCACGAAGATGACATCGGGGAACTGGGTCTGCAGTTCGATCAGGTTGTCGAGGATCGGTGCGCACACTGCGGTCTGGCAGTGCGCGGGTGTGCCCACCAAGAATGCGACTCGCTTGTTGTTCGCGGATGAGTCGGCGAGAGCCTGTGCGAGGGTGACATCGTGGAACGGGCAAGGATCCGGCACACGCGTGCAGATCACTTCGACTCCGCGGGCATCGTCGACCGTCGGCGTCTCGATCGAGGGCAACACTTGTCCGACACGCGGCACCGTCATGAATTCCGGATTGCGAATCTGCAGAGATGCACCGTCGTCCGGACCGCCGTCCACGATGAGGGCAAAGACGTCCTCAACGTCGATCGTCGCGGTGAACACCCAGAACGCCGGAGTGCCTTCACCGAGTGACAGTCTCTCGGCAGACAAGTTCTCGGCGACGACGGAATCATCGAGATAGCGGATGATGCGACCCGTGAGGACATCGGGACCGTCGGGCAGAAGACCCGATTGATCTGCGATCGAGATCGGCAGGCGCACGAAACCTGGGGTGAGCTGATCGGGAACCCACCGCTGCACGAGATTGGTGCCCGGGGTGAGAGAACCGGATGATCCGGATCCACCGCCCGCCCCGGAAGTTCCACTCGACGACCCGCCGCACGCTGCGATCAAGGGACCGAGTGCAAGAGCCGACAGACCGAATGCTCCGGTGCGCAAGACATCACGGCGTGTGAGCGGCAGAGCAGTCAGGGAGTGTCGTGAATCGGGGTGAACGATCTCATGATCGTGGTTACCGGCAGAGTGCATTTCACGTGTCACGCCATCACGGTAACGGGATGGGCACATCCGACACAGGGCATGACCGGGCACAATGGTCACATGGTGTCGACATGGATCCGGTGATGTTCACGCTCAACGGCGTCGAAGTCGCAGTTCCGGCCGAAGGGACGCTTTTGACGGCGTTGCGGGAACGTTTGCCGGCTGGCGTCCAGCCGATCGTGTCGGTCAAGGACGGCTGTGCGCCCCAAGGTCAGTGCGGGTGCTGCACCGTATGGGTCGACGGTGAAGCCCGGGTGTCGTGCGTGACTCCGGTGGTGCGGGTCGCCGGACGGGCGGTGACCACACTCGAAGGTCTCGACTCATCGACGCGCACGACGTGGTCCGAGGCACTGTGCGCAACTGGGGGCAGCCAATGCGGCTTTTGCACACCGGGCATCATCATGAGACTGGAGAATCTGCGACGCGAGAACGCCCAGGGTGACGGCGTTCAAGGAGACGCAACACTGACTCAGGTGTCATTGTCTCGGGATCTCGTGAACAAGTCTCTGCTCGCACATCTGTGCCGGTGCACCGGGTGGCAGACGATCCACGAGGCCGCCGAACTCGTGACAGGGTCGGGTGACCAACGAGATCGGACAAAATTCGACAGCGCTGTGCACATTCGGGATTTGTCTGCAGCCAGCCGGCGTGCCGACATGGAAGGGCGCAGTCATCAGACGGTGCACCCGCGCATCTCGCTCGGTGACGGAGGCTTCGCCGAGGACATCGCACCTCAAGGAGCTCTCGTTGCGGTGATGAACGCGAACAGCGAATGGGTCGTCGGTCCGGATGTGGCCAGTGCGCGTCGTGCTGCGGGTTCGGTTCAAGGGCGCAAGTCGACGGTGCCGGTGTCGTGGCCGGTCGCGATCGATGAGGATCACCCCGCCACTCGAGACTTCGTGCACACGCTTGCCACGACATGGGTCGAGCCGGCGTATCTCGAACCGGATGCGGTGTGGTGTCTCCCGGGAGGCGAACCTGTCGGGCCGCTCGTCAATGGCGGTGCCTTCGGTGGGAAGAGCGATGAGCGTTTCGTCGAGGAATTGCGGACTGTTGCCCGCCGACTCGCCGACGAGCACGGTCGAGCAATGCGCGTGGTGCTGTCACGAGAAGACATCGTTCGCCGTACTCCGAAGCGGCCGCCAGTTGCGCTCGGAGTGCGCGCCGATGGCTCGGGCACGATGTGGGCGGTTCGCACACCGGGACTGCGTGAAACGATCGCCGAGTTTGCCCCCGATTGGGAACTGATCGACGTCGATGTGCCGGCATTGCCGACGTCGATGAGTCTGCGCAGTGCCGGGTGGGCCGAGATTGCGGTGGCTCGATGTTCGGTGACGGAGCCAGTCGAGATACCCGGCAGTGACGTCGTGGGGGATCACGGTGATCATCACGGATCTCATCGCGGCGACCATGTCGTGGCCCCGAACGGCGCCGAAGCATGGGCACGAGTCGAGATGATCGATTCACGAGATCACGATTCACGAGATCACGTCTCCCGCGAACGCATCGTCGTGCGCGTGAGGTGTGGCGATTCTCTCGACGAGACCGTCCTGCGTTCGTACTGCATCGGCGCTGCCCACATGGCACTCGGCTGGGTGCGCAGTGAGGGAATTGCCGTGTCGGTGGATTCTTCGGGACAACTGGTTCCCGTCGATCTGACGATCCGATCTTTCGGCGTGCTGCGCGCCGTCGACACGCCCGAGATCGTGGTGGAGATCGATCGCGGTTCTAGCAGAAGCGATCGAGATGGCGACTCACGGGAGTTCGACGCCGTCAACGGCAGCGATGCCGTGTTCGCTGCAGTTGCGGCTGCGGTCTGGCGGCACGATGGCTTCCCACCCGCGTGGCCGAGCCGGCGCTGAACAGAAAAGTACCGAAACGCCTTCCACCATTCACCTTCCCTCTTCCGCCACATCGATTCCTTCCACTAGATTCGGCGTCATGAACGCACCTGCTCAACCCGTTGGTCCCTACACACCTGTCGTACGAGCCGGAGATTGGGTGATCGTCTCTGGTCAACTCGGTCTCGAAAATGGAGCGCTCGTTCCCGGCGGCGTCGCTGCACAGACGGCTCAGGCGATCAAGAATCTTCAGGCTCGTCTCAAGGAGATGGGTTTGACGCTCAACGACGTTGCGAAGACCCTGTGCTTCCTCACCGACATGGACACGTTCGCCACGTTCAACACGGCCTATGTCCATGGTTTCGGAAAGGCCCGTCCGGCTCGTTCGACGATCGGAGTTGCAGCACTTCCATTCGCTGGTGCCGTGGAGATCGAGGCATGGGCATACAAGCCGGTCGCGAAGCCGGCAGCGAAGAAGTCGACCGCAAAGAAGTCCCCTGCCAAAAAATCCCCTGCCGAGAAATCTCCCGCGAAGAAGACAGTCGCGAAGAAGTCGCCTGCCAAGAAGTCTCCCGCGAAGAAGTCACCGGCTCGCAAGCCCGTGACCCGCAAACCTGCGAAAAAGCGCTGAAATCACGCATATTCGCGATTTGATCCCGTTGAATCGAGAAGCGACGGTCCTTCGGACCGGACGGGTGCCGGTTTGGATGGTCTGCGAAGGCATTCGGATACCGTGTGCGACCCGCGTGAACCGGTAGGTTCTCGGACGTGAACGCAATCATGACTGCCATCAAGAGGACCATCGCCAAGAACAAGACCTCGAAGGCTGCAGCCCCGGCTGCGCCCGCGAAGATCGCGGCTCCGGCTCCTGCCCCCGCTCCTGCTCCTGCCGCATCGAAGCCGGTCAGTTCGGCTGCTGCTCCCGCCAAGAAGGCTCCCGCCAAGAAGGCTCCCGCCAAGAAGGCGCCGGCGAAGAAGGCACCGGCCAAGAAGGCTCCCGCCAAGAAGGCTCCCGCCAAGAAAGCGCCTGCGAAGAAGGCTCCCGCCAAGAAAGCGCCTGCGAAGAAGTCATCTGCTAAGAAGTAGTTCATGGCCGGCGCAATCATCTTGGTGATCGCGCTGCTCGCATTCCCGATCATCGTGGGGATGTCCATGGCTGGTCTTGCTGCACTCATCGGGCAGACGCTGTGGAAGGACGGAGAGATCCGTCACGAGGGCAGCGAACTCATCGACGTCAATACCTGAGTCTCGTCTCTTGACTTCATCTCAGCCAGTACGCGCTGATCTGCTCGTGCGCAATGCATTGCTCGTTGCAACTGTCGACGACGCGCGCAGGGAAATTCCCGGTGGGTGGGTGGCGATCACCGATGGTCTGATCTCCGGTGTCGGCTCCTCGACCGATCCCGCCCCCGAGGCCGCAACGGTCATCGACGCCACCGACTGTCTCGTGACACCCGGGCTGGTGAACACGCACCATCACATCTACCAGAACCTGACGCGGGCGTTTCCGCCCATGACCGACAAGCCGCTGTTCGGCTGGCTGCAATCGCTGTATCCGCTGTGGCGAGCCATCGACGAAGAGGCCGTGTACACGAGCGCGTACGTCGGACTCGCCGAGTTGGCGCTGTCCGGGTGCACGACGAGCACCGACCATCTGTATTTGCACCCACATGGGGCGGGAGATCTGCTGTCCGCCGAGATCACCGCTGCCAGGGAACTCGGCATGCGATTCCATCCCACTCGGGGATCGATGTCGCTGTCGGTGAAGGACGGCGGGCTGCCGCCCGACGATGTCGTGTCGACGGACGACGAAATTCTGGCAGCCAGCGAAGATGCGGTGCGCCGCCACCACGATCGCTCACATGGCGCGATGGTGCGGATCGCTCTCGCTCCGTGTTCGCCGTTCAGCGTCACCGAACAGCTGATGGTGCAGTCTGCTGAATTGGCCGAGAAGCTCGACGTTCGGCTGCACACGCATTTTGCAGAGAACGCCGAAGACGACGAGTTCTCGATTGCGACGTTCGGGTGCCGACCGATGGAGTATCTCGAGCGCACCGGCTGGTGCACGGATCGCACATGGGTCGCCCATTGCGTCATGCCGAACGAAGATGAAGTCGCACGGCTCGGGGCCGCTCACATCGGTGTCGCCCACTGTCCGAGCAGCAACCTGATCCTCGCATCGGGAATCTCGCCTGTGGTCGATCTGCGCGCGGCTGGCGTGCACGTCGGCCTCGGCGTCGATGGATCGTCGTCAGCCGATTCGGCGTCACTGTGGCTCGAGGCCCGCCAGGCGATGTTGCTCGCGAAATTGCGCAACGGTGCATCGGCAGGAACAGCGCGCATGGCCCTCGAGATGGGTACACGTGGCGGCGCAGGATGTCTCGGGCGCGAGGGCGAGATCGGACAGATTGCGATCGGTGCGGTCGGTGATCTTGCCGTGTGGTCGCTCACGGGACCGTCATTCGCTGGAGCCGTTGCCGATCCGATCGAAGCGTGGTTGCGCTGCGGTCCGATCGGCGCCCGTGACACGATCGTGCACGGGCGAGCCGTGGTTCGTGACGGGCGCATTGTCGACGCCAATCTCGACGAGCGTCTCGTCGATCACGCCCGCATCAGCCGACGAATTCAACAACTGTCCGCGTGACGAGATCATGACGGGTCGCAACCTTCAGAACCTCCCAGCTGCCGTCCTGTGGGACATGGACGGCACGATCGTCGATACCGAGCCCTACTGGATCGACGCCGAATACGACATCGTCGAGGCCCATGGGGGAACGTGGAGCCACGAACACGCGAAGGCGCTCGTCGGCTCCGATCTTCTCGATTCGGGTGCGTACATTCGCGAACACGGCGGTGTCGACCGCGAGCCCGTCGAGATCGTCGAAATGCTGCTCGACAGGGTGGTCGCACGAATCCAAGTCGACGTGCCATGGCGGCCGGGAGCGCGAGAACTGCTCGCCGATCTGCGTTCTGCAGGTGTTCCGACAGCCTTGGTGACCATGTCCTGGCGCCGTTTTGCCGACGAGGTCGTGCGGTGTCTGCCCGAGAACAGCTTCGACGTCGTTGTCGTCGGGGACGACGTTCAGTTCGGCAAGCCCCACCCGGAGCCGTATCTCACTGCTGCGCGTTTGCTCGGTGTGTCGCCGGAACATTGTCTTGCAATCGAGGATTCACCGACGGGAGTGCGCTCGGCGATCGACGCGGGGTGCCGTGTGCTCGGTGTACCGCACGTGGTGGAGATCCACGAAGATCTCGATCCAGCGCTGGTACTGCGCACGACTCTGGCGGGCATATCGGTGCGAGATCTGCGCGATCTCATGGCGTGAACACGCGCTGGAGACTCAGCTCCAGCGAGATTGACCGAACCGATAGCCGACGCTGCGCACCGTCTGAATCAGATTCGCGTGCTCTTCACCCAACTTCGCGCGCAGACGTCGGATGTGAACGTCCACCGTTCGCGCGCCGCCGTAGTAGTCGTAGCCCCATACTCGTGACAGCAAGATTTCGCGGGTGAACACCTTGCCCGGATTCTGCGTGAGGAACTTGAGCAACTCGTATTCCATGTAGGTGAGATCCAGCGGGCGCCCGTCGATCGATGCCTGATATGTCTCGAGGTTGAGAGCCAGACCGCCGTAGTCGACGACATCGGGCTTGATCGCGGCAACCGCGTAAGCGAACAAGTGGCGCAGACGAGCTTCGAGCTCACGCGGATGGAATGGCAACAGGCAAAAGTCCGTGAAGAGTTCGTCGCGCAATGTGAGCTCGTCGAGTTGGGCGCCGGACACGAGCAACATCAACGGCACGGTGCCGCTGTCTCGCTTGCGCAATGCTCGACACGCAGCCCACGCAGATTCCATGTTTGAGCCCGGGCCAGATTCGGTTCCGTTGTCCGCGACCACGATCGCACCCATGTACCCCTCGACGGGCTCGGCCTTGGCCATCGCCTCAGCGGATGAGAATCCCTTCCAGCGAAAGCCAGCCAGGTCGAGTGTGCGCGCCAATTCGGGTGGGGGAGACTCAGGGAAGACGGCGATCAGATCCATGGTCGTCGGCTCAGATGCTGCGCAGGTATCTCTGCAACTCGAATGGAGTCACCTGGGTCTTGTAGCCGCGCCATTCAGAGCGCTTGTTGCGCACGAACCACTCGAAGATGTGTTCGCCGAGGGCCTCGTGCACGAGAGTCGACGATTCCATGATCTTGAGGGCATCGGACAGCGACTGTGGCAGCTGGTCGATACCGAGTTTCGAGAGGGCATCGTCGCCCATTTCGAACAGGTTCGCATCGGCCTCGGGCGGCAACTCGTAGTTCTGCTCGATACCGCGCAGTCCGGCTGCGAGGATCACCGAGAATGCGAGATACGGATTGCACGCAGGGTCCGGTGAGCGATATTCGATGCGCGTCGCCGAGGGATTGGCTCGCTTGGGCACGGGCACGCGGATCAGTCCGCTGCGATTGTTGCGCGCCCAGCTGACGTGAACCGGCGCCTCGAAGCCCGGCACGAGACGTTTGTAGGAGTTCACCGTTTGATTGGTGATCGCCGTGATCTCGCTCGCATGGAAGAGCAGACCGGCCATGAACTTCTTGGCCATGTCGGACAGGTTGTAGGCATCGTCACGCGAATAGAACGCATTCGAGTCGGCCTCGTCGGCGCCGTTGTTGTTGAACAGCGACAGATGCAGGTGCATGCCGCTTCCTTGCACGCCTTCGAGCGGTTTGGGCATGAAGGTGGCGTGTACACCCTGGGCGGCGGCAACTTCCTTGACGACCAACCGGAACGTCATGACGCTGTCGGCCATCGTCAGCGCGTCCGTGTGGCGCAGGTCGATCTCGTGCTGCGACGGTGCGTCCTCGTGGAACGAATACTCGACCGGGATGCTCATCGTCTCGAGTGTGCGGATGGTCTCCTTGCGCAGAGTGCCGGTGACGTCCGTGGTCGTGAGATCGAAGAACGACGCCTCGTCGAGCGGTTTGGGCGCCTGACCGGGTTCGGGGGGCGCGAAGTAGAAGAACTCGATGTCCGGAGCAATGAGGAAGTCGAGTCCGAGGGCCTGGGCGCGCTGCAGATTGCGGCGCAACACTTGGCGCGGATCGCCGCTGAAGGGTGTGCCATCGAGATTGTGGATGTCGCAGAACACACGCGCCTCGGGAGCCTTTTGATCGGCCCAAGGGAGCATGACGAACGTGTTGGCGTCGGGAATCGCGAGGACGTCGCTTTCCTGCACTCGTGAAAAGCCGTCGATCGACGAGCCGTCGAATGTCATGCCGTCCTCGAGGGCGTTTTCGAGCTCGGCCGGGCTGATTGCGAAACTCTTCAAGTTGCCGAGGACATCGGTGAACCACAGGCGAATGAGGCGCACCCCGCGCTCTTCGACCGTCCTCAAGACGTAGTCACGCTGTTGGTTCGGCATGTTCACGCTCTCAGTCTGCCGGGTCGTGGGCTCGAAGAAACCAGGGGGCCGATTCGGCGTGAACCGAACCGACCCCCTGATGAATTTCCCGGGGAAAACTCTGGAAGGAAAGCAGCTCTGGGACTCGCCCGGGATACTGCTGTCTTCGACGAGCCGTCAGCCGCAGACCGTCTCGAGGAGGAGACGGGTGACGGTGTACGGATCGACGTTGGCATTCGGACGACGATCCTCGGCGTAGCCCTTGCCGGCCTTTTCGACCTGCCACGGAATACGGATCGAAGCGCCGCGGTTCGACACGCCGAAGCTGAACTCGTTCCACGGAGCGGTCTCGTGCTTGCCGGTGAGGCGGCTCTCGATGTCGTGGCCATAGTTGGTCACGTGCTCCATGACCTTCTTGCTGAGGGCCTTGCATGCGGCGTTGATCGCCTTCATGTCCTTGTCGTTGCGCATGGCCTTCGTCGAGAAGTTGGTGTGCGCACCGGCACCGTTCCAGTCGCCCTTTTGCGGCTTGGCATCGAAGCTGATGACCACGTCGTAGTCCTCGGCGATGCGGTGCAACAGCCAGCGGGCGACATGCAGGTGATCGCTCACGGTCAGAGCATCAGCAGCCCCGATCTGGAACTCCCACTGACCGGGCATGACTTCGGCATTCGTGCCTTCGATCATCAAGCCGGCATCGAGACATGCCTGCGTGTGCTCTTCGATGATCTCGCGACCGATGACGCGACCAGCGCCGACACCGCAGTAGTACGGACCCTGCGGAAGCGGGAAGCCGCCACCGGCGGGGAAGCCGAGCGGACGACCGTCGAGCTTCATCATCGTGTATTCCTGCTCGATACCGAAGATCATCTCATCGGATGCGAACTGGGCAGCTGCCTTTGCGCATGCGGCGCGGGTGTTCGTCGGGTGGGCCTTGCCGGTGCGGGCGAGCATGACTTCGCACATCACGAGAATGTTGTTGCCGCCGCGCAGCGGGTCCGGGCACTTGAAGACAGGCTTCAACACGCAGTCGGACTGTTCTCCAGTGGCCTGGTTGGTCGACGATCCGTCGAAACCCCAGATCGGAGGATCGATCACGTCGTCGGCGAGGATCTTGGTCTTGGATCGCAGCAGCGGCGTCGGCTCGGTGCCGTCGATCCAGATGTATTCAGCTTGATAGGCCACGAGGGGTCCTCCGTGTCTGTGTCCGGCAGAGCCGGTTTCAATAAGGCGCTGACAGCCTGGCAGGAGGCAGTTTCGATGCCGTTGCCCGTTTGTGAACGCTGTGTGAACCGTGCCCGGAGATCGTGTCCGGGGATCGTGCCCGGGATCGTGCCAGGAGATGGATTCCGATCTCGGGATTAGCCTGCCCGGAGTGACCAGATTGCGGATCGGTTCGGCCCAGTTGAACCCGATCGTCGGCGATCTGGCGGGCAACCGCGACGCGATTGCCTCGACGTATGCCGAGGCAGTCGCAGCGGGTTGCGATGTGGTGGCGTTCGGAGAACTGTCGATCACGGGGTATCCGCCCGAGGATCTCGTCCTCAAACCGGGTTTCGTGCGCGACAACCGAGCGATCCTGGACGAACTCGCGTCGACGACCGGGGACTGTGTTGCCGTGATCGGGTTCGTCGATGTGGGTGATGGAGTTCATCCGGCGACCGGACGTCCCGTGCTCTACAACGCGGCAGCTCTGTGCGCGAACGGCGCAGTGCACGGCGTGTATCGCAAGCGATTCCTGCCGAACTACGACGTGTTCGACGAAGAGCGCACATTCGAACCAGGAGTCGGTGCACACGAGTTGTTCGTCGTGCGAGATGTGCGCATCGGTGTCACGATCTGCGAGGACATCTGGCGATCCGATGGCCCGGTTGGTGAACAGGCTCGCAGCGGTGCGCAGGTGATTGTGAACATCAACGGCTCGCCGTATCACCGCGGCAAGTTGCTCGAACGCGAGGCGTTGGTGCAAACGCGAGCCCGTGAACACGGTGTGCCGATCGTGTACGTGAACCAGGTGGGCGGCCAGGACGAATTGGTGTTCGACGGGGCGTCGATGATCGTCGATGCGAACGGCGTTCTCGTGTCGCGTGCGCCGCAGTTCGAGACAGCGTTGACGATCCACGATCTCGAGATCGATCTCGCCGGCGCCGATCCTGTCGAGTCGGCGTCTGTGTCCTGTGTCCGAATCACATCAGGTGCGTCGATGAGCGATGGCTCGCGCTCTGGCGGTGTCGTACCCGCTCTCGCAGACGAAGCCGAGATGTATGCAGCTCTTGTGCTCGGCACGCGTGATTACGTGCGCAAGAACTGGTTCAGCGACATCGTGATCGGACTGTCCGGCGGTATCGATTCCTCGATCGTCGCGGCAGTCGCAGTGGATGCCCTCGGAGCCGAACACGTACACGGCGTCGCCATGCCGTCGCGCTACTCGAGCCAGGGGTCGATCGACGATGCCTACGCGCTCGCCCACGCGCTCGGCATCGACTGCCGCACGATTTCGATCGAACCGGTCTTCTCGGCGTACCTGTCGATGCTCGCCGAGAGCTTCACAGGTCGCGATCCGGATCTCACCGAAGAGAACCTGCAGAGCCGCTGTCGCGGTCAGACGCTGATGGCGCTGTCCAACAAGTTCGGCTGGATGGTGCTCACGACCGGCAACAAGAGCGAGATGGCAGTCGGGTACTTCACGATCTACGGCGACTCCGTCGGTGGTTATGCCGTGATCAAGGACGTGCTCAAGACCGATGTGTATGCGATCAGCCGATACGTGAACCGCCGTGCAGGCCGCGAGATCATTCCCGAGTCGGTTCTCACGAAGCCGCCATCAGCGGAACTGCGTCCTGATCAACGTGACGACCAGAGCCTGCCGCCCTATGACGTGCTCGACCCGATTCTTGCGCTGTATGTCGAACAGGATCGCACCGCTGCTGAGATCGTCGGGATGGGGCATCCAGAAGACGTCGTTCGACGCATTGCGCGCCTGGTCGACGTGAACGAATACAAGCGCCGTCAGTGTCCGCCGGGTGTGCGTATTTCGGAGAAGGCGTTCGGCAAGGACCGCCGACTGCCGATCACCAACGGCTACCGCGGCTGAAACGCACGTTCACGCACCGAGAAGTGCAAGAGGAACCACTGCGATCCCGTCGTCGCGTCGATACGCAACTGGTC
>QXGG01184897.1_pt1 | contig 15043 bp, 15 predicted proteins | sample 1982491 | NCBI WGS metagenome assembly QXGG01 (sample SAMN09924614, study PRJNA488089) | Wastewater metagenome, whole genome shotgun sequencing project. | isolation source: South African research farm wastewater | place: South Africa: Irene, Agricultural Research Council, Animal Production... | reverse complement strand
TCCCCGCCCTTATTTGCGCCCGCAGCGGAGATCGTAGCAGCCTTTATTTCTACTTCTGGGCGGCGTACCGGCACCAGCCTTCTAAGCTGGAAGCTCAATAAAAGCCGGAAGGAGCTGAGAGGTTCGATTCCTCCGCCGCCCGCCACAGGGGTAAAAATGAACCTACAAAGGGTACTTGAGAACACCATCCAGACGCCTGAAGGATGCTGGGAGTGGCAAAAAAGTTGCAACAGCGCCGGGTACGGTCAATTGACTGAAAACCGGACTTACTGGTTGGCCCACCGCTATGCTTTTGCTTGTGTAAGCCAAGCTCTTAGTTCTTCTGTGGTTATCAGGCATCAGTGCCACAACAGAAAGTGCTGTAACCCAGATCACCTTCTTCCGGGGGCTCATAGAGACAACTGGGGGGACTCTGAAGATGTCTTTAGAAAGCTGTCCGCTTTACGAAGGAAAAGTTGGGAAATTGATGGAGTTCTATACCCAACTCTCCGGGCAGCCCGAAAAGCTACCGGCCTTTGTTTTGCCACTCTAGTCAAACATACCAAGAAGGGTAAATTTGATTTAGAGGCATACCGGGCCGCGTGCAGGATATCCAGACGCTCCCCTAAGGTTTAATTAAACCGGCTGTTGGTTTACCACAACCAACGTAGCTTAAACAACAAGAACTACAAATGAGCAAGCGCCGCTACATCCTTGGGGACGTCGAAACAACTGGCTTCTCCGGTACACCGGGCGTTGTAGAGATCGCCTGGTTCGAGGTCGATGAAAACCTGAACATCATCGACAAGCAATACAGCCTGATTGACCCGCAGCGCCCGATTGATCCGGGCGCTTCTGGCGTTCATCACATCACCAACGCGATGGTTGCTGAAGCGCCGACTATCGCTGAGTTCTTTGAGTACATCTACGGCGGCAAGATCGAGGGCGATATCGCCCTGGTGGCGCACAACTCAAAGTACGACCGGGAGTTCTTCTCCCCGTGGTGCAACAAACTCAGCCACGAGATCTGCACCTTGAAACTTGCGCGTCGCTATCTGCCCGATCAGGACAACCACAAGTTGCAGACCTTGCGCTACAGCCTTGGCCTGGACGCGGGTACAGCGCACTCTGCAGAGGGTGACGTCACAGCGCTCTACAACCTGCTGCGCCATCTTCTTGACGTCTCCGGAGAGAGTCTGGAGAGCCTGATCACCCGATCCTCGGAGCCGCTCTTCGTTCACACCATGACGTTCGGCAAGCACAAGGGCAAGTCCATTCACGAGGTGCCGAAAGACTACCTGCAGTGGTTGTCCAAGCAGGACAACGTAGACGAGGACCTCCGCTACACCCTGGATAAGGTACTGACGAAATGAACGCCGAAAACTATTACGACAGCGCACTGCGCACGGCTATTGACCTTGGGCAGGTCAACAACAAACTTCACGGACTGCTTGGGCTGATCAGCGAAGCCGGGGAGATCGCCGATCTGTTCAAGCGCGCCGTCGCTTACGGCAAGCCGATCGACCCTGTTCACCTCCTTGAGGAGTGCGGGGACGTCATGTGGTACGTCCCTCTCCTGTACCAGAGCATGGAGGCTGATCCGAAGGGCTTCGTTTTCGCCGTGGAGACGAGCAGGGAAGAGCTCCCGCTTCTCATGACAGAGCTGGAGATGGGGACCTTGTTGGGTCAGTCAATATCCGTCGTGGGTCTTCAGGCACAGATCGTGCAACTTTCGGAGCACAGAGCGAGCCTGAACGAGACCGCGGGGATCCTCAGCCTCCTTCTCCGGGCTTTGCTGAGCGCTTACGGGTTCACGCTGGAGGAGGCGATGGAGAAGAACATCGCCAAGCTGCGTGCTCGCTACCCCGAGAAGTTCGATCAGAGCCTGGCTCTGGGGCGCGACCTTCAGCGGGAGCGGGACGCGCTGGAGGGGATCAGTGAACCCCGTTGACTCGCTGGATCAGGAGATTCTGAACGCAGTCGGAGCCCGTCTCGTAGAGATGGGCTTTTCCTATGATGAGCGCGAGGAGTACCGCGGGGTCAATGACTTCCCAGTCCCGGCCTTAGGTTTTGAGGGGTTCTTTGGCTATCTGAATGTCGGAGCCCTCTGTGCGAGGGCCGGCAGGTTGCAGAAGAAAGGGTCACGAGAGGCTGTCAACAGGTACACGGAGTGGGTCGGACACCTGTTGAGCATTGATCCGAGCCGAGGTGGGGACCGAGGCGCAGACGAAGCGATCTACTGGCGGCATCAGCAGACGCACACCAAGCGCCGGCTGAACACCTTGTTCGCTCCAGCTGGGGTTGGTCACTACAACATCGAGCGCGGAGTCGTCGGCCTTGTCTACCACGCTGCGGAGATCGCCCACTACCTCTCAAGGTCGGTGGAGGGGGCGACGCTTAGGGCCAATGAGACTTCTTGCGTGGTGGATATCGAAGGAGAGTTGCTAGGAGCTGCGGGCAACCTTGTGCTCATGAGCGGAGGCGATGTTATCCCCACCGAGATCGACTTCGACCTGAGCCTCCTTGTCGGACAACCGCGGGAGGGTCTGCGAACGATTCCTGAGGAGCTTGGTCTGTGGGCAGCCATTCGGGTGTTTCTCCGACATCGACAGGTGGATCCGGCTTTCTTTCAGGCCGTTTGTCATTGTCGGCACTACTTCGGGAGTCGGGTGGCGTGGGAAGGAAAGGAGGGGCTAGAGGCCAGGGTCCAAGGCAGGAAGAAGAAGCGAGGTTTTCCGAGCCCGATGGAGGTGACAGCAGGGACTAAGAACCGTCAAGCAAGGTCTCCTGTAGAGCGTCTCATCCTCGTGGAAAACGCCATAGAGTTGCTTGGTAACCCGTTTACGCCTACCAGCGATATTCACAGGATCCTCTGCCCCTGGGTTATACCGAAGCGAGACTTCATCAAGCGCTTTGGCGGTGCCTCTGGAGCAACCAAAGGGGTCCGAGTTAGCAAGAAGCGTATCGCCCGCTTTACCTCTGGACTGCAATCCCTAAAAAAAGAACTAGAAAGGGAGATCGAACATGGAAATCAAGGTTATCGCCGATAGCGTGTCGCCTTCTGGGAAGAGAATTTCGTCCCTTCAACTGCGGTATTGGAGATCCATTCACGCAGAGGTTCTTACCCATCGGGTATTCACCAGAAACGCGTCTTCGAGCCGGGCCATTCCGGTTCAGAGATTCATCGACCAAGTGCTGACGGACCCTGCCGGCCCTAGTTACTGGGGCAGCAACAAGCCGGGGATGCAAGCCGGAGACGAAATCGAAAACGTCCCGGAGGCCGTCAAGGTCTGGAAAGAGGCTGCTCAATCGGCGGCGGAGAGTGCTCGCCGACTCCACGCCCTGGGCCTTCACAAGCAGATCGTCAACCGAGTTCTGGAACCGTTCCAATTCATCTCTGTGCTGGTGACAACGACGGAGTTGGACAACTTCTACGCACTGCGCGATCACCCGGATGCGCAGCCCGAGATCGCAGACCTTGCAAGGGCCGTTCGCTCTGAGCTGGAGAGATCCAAACCGCAGAAGAAGTTCCTCGACAGAGCTGATGCCATGAACTGGCACCTTCCGTACATCCGCCTCGAGGAAACTATGGAACACCGGGATGACCCAATTTTGTTGTGCAGGATCAGCGCTGCCCGCTGTGCCCGGGTGAGTTACCTCAAGCACGACGGAGAGCAGCCCAGCCTCGACGACGACCTTGCCCTGTTTGACAAGCTGGCTGGGGCTGAGCCCATCCATGCCTCACCCCTTGAACATCAAGCCTGCCCTATGAAGAACTCCGGCAGCCCAAGCCGGAACTTCAGAGGATGGCAGCAATACCGCTCCATCTTTGAGGGCGGAGGCATCGACTGATGCAGCCCCGTCTGCACTCCCTTTTAGAGCAGCTCGTCAATGTAGGAACAGGGTTCATCACGAGCCTGCTCATCTGGGAGTTCGTCATCAAGCCGGGTTGGGGTATTCAGACCGACTTCGCCGACAACTTCCAGATCACCGCCATCTTCACCGGGATCTCTGTACTGCGTGGCTACGTTTTCAGGCGAGCCGCGAATGCTTTCACCGTTCGACAACAAAAACAAAAAGAGAACGAACATGCCACTGCTGATTGGAGTTGCAGGTAAGGCGCGTGTCGGCAAAGACACTGCTGCCAACTTCCTCGCCCACGACTACCTGCTGGAGCGCTACGCCTTCGCCAAGCCCCTCAAGGAGGCGATGGAGGCGATGGGCTTCTCTCGTGAGGAGTACGACACCGACGAGGTTAAGGACCAGATCGTCCCCGACCTGGGTGTCAGCTATCGCTACATGCTGCAGACCTTGGGCACCGAGTGGGGGCGCAGCATCCACCGAGACTTCTGGCTGATTCTTGCTCAGCGCTACTGGGCAAAAGCTCATGTTCAGCGGGTGGGCTTGGTGATCAGCGATGTCCGCTTCAACAACGAAGCGGACTGGATTCGCAGAGAGGGCGGCCTCCTCCTGCACATCGAGGGACCTTCCCGCGGCGCTCTCCAGGCGACCGCCTCTAAGCACAGGTCTGAGGACGGCATTACGCGCCTCCTCGGCGACGTGGTGATCTACAACCTTTCGGATCGGGACTTCCTGCAGCGTCAGTTGCGGGCAGCAGTGGAGGGGTGGCTCGCATGACAGGGGACATCGCAGATCAAGCGCAGGACCAGATCGAGGCCTTCAACCACCAGGCTGTTGAGCGGGCTAGAAAGGCAGCGAGCAGGGTCGAATCTCACCCGGAATTCGACGGGTCGCATTGCGTCGATTGCGGAATCGACATCCCAACGGCGCGGCTGAACCTTGGCAAGGTTCGATGTGTCGACTGCCAAGGACGGCTTGAGAAGTCTAAGAACAGGAGCTAACCGTGTCCAGAATCTTCGTCGACATGGCGAACGTCATGAAGCGTTCGCTCTTCGTGGGGAAAGACACCGAGAACGGCGTCGAGGTCCCCGACCCTGCCAACCCTGAGAAGAAGGTGTGGGTCAACGGCTGGCAGTACGGCTTTGAAAACACCTTGACGCTGCTCCACTCGGCTCTGACCAAGTACGGATTCACGCCGAAAGACCTCGTGATGGTTTTTGAGGGGCGTTCCGCTACCGCGGTTCGTGCCCGCAAGGTCAAGGACTACAGCAAGGGTCGCAGTAGAAGGCCTGACAAGGTCTACACCGAGTTGGGGATGCTCAAGGGGGAAGTACAGAAGTTCTTCCTCGATCTCGGTGCGGCTTCCGTCACCCAGGATTACGTGGAGGCGGATGACATCCTCGCCTACCTCGCCAAACACTCTGAGGACCCCTGCCTCATCTACACGCATGACGGCGACCTCATGCGTTTGGTTGGCCCCAACCAGAAGGGCGCCCTCGTCTCTGTCGGCAACAACGACGTCCTGAACAAGAACCCGTTCGGCCCCTTCTCCTTCGACCTGATCACCATTTACAAGGCGCTGGTCGGGGATGCAGGTGACGGCATCAAAGGGGCGCGAGGGTTTGGTGACGCTGCGTTCCTGAAGGTGCTAGGCATCTACGGGGAGGAGGGACTTCGTCAGATCGAGGAACTGATCCAGAAGCAAGAGATCTACCAACTGCAGGAGAACGTCGCGGAGTGTTCGGTCCTCAAGCGGCTCGTCGAGGACGACAAGGGCGTCTATGACAGTTACAAGCTGGCAACGCTTTATGCCGGGGAAGTCGACACCATGCAGAACCCCCTGCAGTGGACCTACGGCATGGTTCGCGATCGCCGGCCGGATGACGATCGTCGGTTCCTGAAGTGGTACGGCACCCGCACCCTGGTTCACGCAGCCAACTTCAAGGCGGAAGTCGCGAGGGCTGCGGATCTTCTCACACCCTTCGTCGCCCTTGACCTTGAGACCAGCACCCCTGAGGAGTCCGACTCTTGGGTGGAGGACAACAAGAAGCGGGAGGGGGATATCCGGGTTGACGTCATCGGTTCTGAGATCGTCGGAATGGGTCTGACGCTGGGGGACAACCTCCAGCACACCTGGTACTTCACTTACCAGCACGAGGATGAGCCCGGAATTGAGCAGCTGACTGAGGAGCAGATCGCCGAAGCGATCGAGAAGATCTGTGCTGGTAAGCAAACCGTTTGCCACAACGCTCAGGGCTTCGAGTTGCCTGTGATCGCCGGCCACTTTCAGGAGCGATGGAAGGACAACGGATGGGGAGGCCTGCTTCCTAACGTCCTCTGCTCCAAAATCCTCGCCTCCTACGTCGACGAGAACAAGTCCAGCGGCTTGAAGCCAAGCGCGAAACTGTATCTGAACTACGACCAGCAGACTTACGAGGAGACGACCACCCTTGAGGGGCCGGTTGGCAGTCTGCCGGAAGGGGGTAAGCGGACGAGTGTGGTTGAGTACCTTGAGGAGCCTGATGAGGAGGGCAACCCCGTCCCTCTCGTTGAGCGACGTCAGTACAAGATGCACGAGCTGACCGCTTCCCACGTGTTCCTGTATGGCACGGACGACACGATCGTCACCGCTGCGCTGTTCAACCACTGGCAACTGCGAACCCAGCTTGAGGGCACGTGGAAGGTGTACCTCGAGGTCGAACAGCTCCCCATGTACCTAACCGCGGATGCCTACCGCAAAGGGGTGCCGATCTCGCTGGAGTACATGCGACAGATCGAGGAGGAGGACGACAAGGCGTTTGACGCTGCGTGGACCACCCTGCGCCAGTACCTGACCGATAACGGATGGGAGGGCACAGCTTGCCCGACGTTTGAGGAGGAGCTGACGCCGGCCAAGGTCAAGGAAGCCTTCCTGATCGTGACGGGCCGGGAGCTGCAGACGCAGGTTCGCAAGATCGAGAAGCTGTGCGCCCTGATCCGGGAGGCGGGCCAGGACACCTTGGCTGAGTTGATCGAGACGCGGCACAGCGGCGGAGCCGCAGATAACCTCAACCGCTACGTGAAGCTGCACTTCAAGGGCGAGCCTGAGTTCAACGCAGACAGCCCGAAGCAGATGCAGAAGCTGCTTTACGAAGTCATGGGCCTGCCGATCCGCATCCGGAACAAACCGACCGCGAACATGCGGGCAGCGGGCATCCGGGAGGGGACGCCGAAGACCGACGACCTCGCCATTGAGTCGGCTCTGCACTACGACAAGGATACCTGCGACGTCGAGGTGCTGAAGGCGATTCAGACCATGAAGACGGTGCAGACGCGGCGCAAGTTGTTCTACGGACCGTACAAACACTTGCCGCACTGGAGGACCGGGCTGGTTCACGCATCGTTCAACCAATGTGCGACGGTGACCCGGCGCTACTCTTGCAGTGGCCCGAACCTGCAGCAGCTCCCGAAGAATACGGACGGGGGAAGGTTTAGGCGCGTCATCCTGCCGCACAAGAAGAACGCGGTGGTGGTGTCCCTTGACTTCAACGGGCAGGAACTTCGCCTCGCGGCCGACTACAGTCAGGACGAGAACATGCTGTCCTGCTACGTCGGCGACAACCTGAAGGATTTGCACTCGCTGACGGCAATTGGAGCTTCTGAGCGAGTCTGGGGCGCGATGGTTGCCTACGAAGACTTCCTCGAGATGCTCAGCAGCTCGGACAAGGCGGTGAAGGCTCGGGCGAAGCTGCTGCGAGACCTTGCCAAGACTGTCAACTTCGCGGAGCAGTACGGCGCGATGGCTCTGAAGCTGTCGCAGACGCTGATGGTCTCCGAGGAGGAGGCTCAGGTCTTCCTCGATGCGAAGAAGGCGGCGTTCCCGGGGGTGGATGAGTGGAAGGACCGGGTCATCGAGGAATCGAAGGAAGTCGGCTACGCCACCACGAAGCTCGGTGCGCGGCGCCACCTTCGTGAGGCGTTGACCGGGGACGACTTCATGGCTGCCAACAAGGCTGAACGGCAGGGACCGAACTTCAAGATTCAGGGTTCCGGCGCCGAGATGACCAAGCTGGCGATGAAGCGGATGTGGGAGCGGAAGATCCCCTTCCGCTTCGACTGTGTATTCATCGGCCCCGTCCACGACGAGGTTGTCTGGTCGGTGGACCTCAAGGACCTCAAGTCGTTCATCAAGGACTTGCACTGGTGCATGACGCAGAACTACGCGGACATGGAGGTTCCGGTGGTGTCCTCGATCTCCTTCGGCCCCAACTTCGGCCAGCAGATCGAGATCGGCGAGTTGCCCACCGATGAAGCGATCGACGCGGGTCTCCAGAAATACTTTGAGTTGCTCGGGAAAGGCGAACTCCAGGCTGCATAGGCGAGTGGCGTCCAAAGCCGGTCTAGGACCGTTGGGTACGTGGCCTAACCGACCGGGCTGACCAGAGCACCCGCCTGAAAAGTCTCCTCTGGTCAGCATCTCCATAGCGTGCGCGGGGCACGTAACGTACCAACCCCGCAACCCCAACAAAAACAAAAACAAAAAGGGTTGCTGTGCGCTACTTATCAGTGGCGAGCGGCATCGAGGCTGCATCTGTTGCCTGGTCGCCGCTCGGCTGGAGAGCCGTTGGGTTCTCCGAAATCGAGCCTTTCCCTTCTCGCCTTCTCCAACACCACTACCCCGACGTCACGAACTTCGGGGACATGAACAATTACAAGGAGTGGGATGTTGAACCCTTCGACGTACTCATCGGCGGAACGCCCTGCTTCCCTGCTCACGTACTTATTCAGACTGTGCGAGGAACCGTCCCAATCAATGAGGTGAGGGTCGGAGATCAGGTCCTGACTCACCAAGGCAGATACCGCAGGGTCCTAGAAATTGGGTCAAAGCTCGCCCAGACCATAGTGGTGCGGGGGCAAGGCGCGTCAACCGGGATCACGACCACTGAGGAACACCCTTTCTACGCCCGAAGGCAGGGGAGGGTGTGGAACAACACCAGGAGAGCGTACGACGTTCTTCTGGACGCTCCAGAGTGGGTGCCTGCCAAAGACATGAGAGGCCTGCGCTGGGCGAGTCCAACCAAGTTTCCGGCATTGCCGGTCCCCGCCTTCACGAAGAAAGGGAAGGAGCAGGAAGCTCCTCCACTCACCCCTGAACTTTTGTGGGTCGTTGGGAGGTGGGTAGCGGATGGGTGGGTGAGAACCAGTAACCGAAGAGGCCTGGTGATCATTGCGTGCGGGAAGAAGAAGGTGCCGGACCTGAGGGATGCAGTCGAAAGAACGTGCCTAGAGGTGTCCGAGCAGCCGCAAAGAACCGCAACTAGGTTCGTGCTGCACAACCGAAGCCTTGCACGGTGGCTTGTCGAGAACTTCGGGCACGGTGCTGCAGGTAAATCTCTGCCCGCATGGCTTCTCGGTGCAGAAGCCAAGTGCCGGGAAGCGTTCCTTAAGGGCTACCTATCCGGCGACGGGCACAAGGTAAGCAACGGGTGGAGGTGCAACACAGTCAGCAAGGCGCTCTCCGTTGGGTTGATGCTCCTTGCACACAGTCTCGGGTACAGCGTCTCGAGGCGCGAAGTCACCAACAAGCGCGAAACGTGCGAGATCGAGGGGAGGGTTGTCAACGAGCAGCCCTACTGGTCCCTGTCCATCTATTCAACCTCCCGCTCCTCAATAGCTGAGGGTGATCACAGGTGGGGTCTCGTTAGAAAGGTGGATACAGAGGGCCAGGTTCAGGAGGTTTTCAACCTAGAAGTAGAAGAGGACAACAGCTATGTCGCAGACGGAATCGTCGTTCACAACTGCCAATCCTTCTCCAGTGCCGGTCTGCGACGAGGATTGGACGACCCGCGTGGCAATCTGGCCCTCGTCTTTTGCGGCCTTGTTGACCGATTCCGGCCGAGGTATGTCATCTGGGAAAACGTCCCCGGTGCCTTGTCATCGAGCGGAGGACGGGACTTTGGTTCCATCGTCGGGGCGCTGGTCGAACTCGGGTATGGCGTGTGCTGGCGAGTCCTGGACGCTAAGCACTTCGGAGTCGCCCAGCGGCGCCGTCGAGTGTTTCTTGTCGCAAGTGCTGACGGTTGGCCTCGCGCCGCGGCGGTTCTTTTTGACTCCCAGAGCAGCCTCCGGAATCCTGCGCCGCGCCGACAGCGTCAAGAAGAGCTTGCACCCCCGCTTAAGAAAGGCTTTGGAGACGGTCGTGGAAGCGACGACCCCCTCTGCTGGTGGGACGGGGGACAACTGAACCAGACGGCCGATGCTGTGCTCTACAAGAAGCAGACGATGCCGGAGAAAAATCGCTTCCCGGCCTGTTTCGAGGGCGAGCATGTGCGGTTCCTGATGCCGGAGGAATGGGAACTGTTGCAGGGCTTCCCCTGGGGCTACACGGACATCCCTTCTGCTTCTGAGAGCGCCCGGTACAAGGCGCTTGGCAATTCCTTCCCTGTCCCTGTCATTCGCTGGTTGGGCGAGCGCATTCAATTTGTGGAGTCCCTATGAACCTCGGTAGGTACAAGAAATTTGTCCCGGTCGTCATGTCCGTCGCCAGCATGAGCAAGGATTCGTCCACGAAAGTCGGCGCGATCGCACTCGGCCCCGACCTGGAGATTCGGTCAGTCGGCTACAACGGATTTCCTCGGGGAGTGGACGACAACAACGAGGCGCGGCAGGAACGCCCGCTGAAGTACTCGTTTGTAGTCCATGCGGAGAGCAACGTCGTCGCTCAAGCTGCTAAGACTGGTGCCAGCCTAGAAGGCTGCACCGTCATGGTCAGCTCCCTATACCCGTGCTCGATGTGTACTCGGATGATGATCCAGGCCGGCATCAAGCGAGTGATCTCGGTCAACGTCGATCCCGTAGCGATGGAGAGGTGGAGAGAGGAATGGGAGGTTTCCCTTCAGATGCTAGAGGAAGCAGAAGTGGAGTTCGTGGAGGGGGCCAGCCTGTGAACAAGTACAAATTCAAGGCGGGCGGAACCTGCCCTATCAACGGCAGGCGAGACCTGTTCGACGTCACCATCAAGAGCGACAGGCTTGTCCTCGTCGAAGATCTCCTTGAGGTGGTGGACGAACTCAACAATCAGCCCATCTTTCAAGAAGGTTGGACGAGGGCCCTTGCCGAGCGCCTTGGCGTGGAAGTCGTTACCAAGGGTTGGCACTCTGGTGTTCGTGTGGTCTGCAGGGAGCACTGAGTGATTCACTACCACGGATTGCCCATCAATCCCGATACCGCGGCGGTCGAGACGATTGGCGGTGGTCATGCGTTCATCAGTTACGTGAGGCCACATCAGATCTCACTTGCTCAAAGTGTCTGCCAGTCCTTTGCGGTCGACAACGGCGCCTACAGCTACTGGAAGCAGGGGGAAGCGGCCCCTGACTGGAAGGGTTACTACGAGTGGCTGAAGCCGATACTCAATCATCCTGGCTTCGACTTTGCAGTCATCCCTGACGTGGTTGATGGAACTGAGGTTCAGAACAACCGCCTCATTCAGGAGTGGCCGTTTGAGCGGTGGCAGGGTGCTCCGGTGTGGCACCTCCATGAATCCCTGGAGCGTCTGGCGATCCTCGCTCAGAACTTCCCTCGAGTTTGCCTTGGCAGTTCAGGGGAGTTTTCCGCTGTTGGAACGGAGGCATGGTGGGAGCGGATGAGCGATGCAATGAACGTGGTTTGTGACAGCGACGGTAGGCCTGCCTGCAAGCTGCACGGCCTCCGGATGCTTAACCCGAGGGTGTTCACCAAGTTGCCGCTCTCAAGCGCTGACAGCACAACTATCGCTCGTTCGATCGGCATGGACAAGAGATGGGCCAGGGGCGCTCACCTCCCCCCGAACAAACAGGCCCGTGCCCGTGTCATGCGCTCCAGAATCGAGGTCTACAACAGCGCAGAACGCTGGGTCGGCCCCACTCATCTCAACTACGAAACCTTGGTGGATTTGGACGAGTAGGTAAACAAAGTGATATGATTTTGTCAGTCCAACAACAAGAAGAAGAACATGGACGAAATCGCTAGAAAAGCGGCAGGACAACGCGGCAAAGTTGCAGAGGCAGCCGTCAAGAAGTTCCTCGTGGGGTTGAAGGAACGAAAACTGGCGTTCGACTTTGAACGCAAGTACGACGCCAGATCCGCAGGAGGGCGCTTTCAGTCGCAGGCAGGGGACTTCGGCTTCTTCAGCCCCTCAGAGCACGGTCTCATCGAAGTCAAGGAGGTGGCTCACGAGTACCGCCTCCCCAAGAAGAACTTCGGGGCGGACCAACGAGCACGACTGAAGATCCGAGAACTTGCTGGCGGAGTGGTCGTGATCCTGGTTTACCACCTCCCCCTCAAAAGATGGAGGGTTCTACCTCTGAGCGCCTTCTACGTAGAAGAGCCCTCATGGGACCTCAGTAAGTACCCTGACTACGCAAACGTATCCGAAGCCCTCGAAGCCTTCTCGTACGACGGCCGACACCCATTTCAGTAAGGATGACCATGCCTATCCTTGATCGCGTCTCAGAGAAAGAGTTGAGGGAAGACTTTACCCACAAGGGTTGGTTTCTCGCCTGCCCGGTGTGGGTGGGCCTTCACGGGGGAGCGCCGCTAGTCACTGAGCGCAACTGGGTCCCCGAATTCTGGTTCATCTTCAACGTCTGGGCGTCCCAGGCGCTGGACTACATCGGTATGACCCTTGCCCCTGCCACCTACCAACCTGCCTTTACCTTCCGAATCACGCCCCTCTGGGAGGATGACAATGAAGATCATCAATGACACACATCTTGGGGTGCTGCGCAACGCGGGGACAACCCCGCGTTCTTCTTACGCCCTCCGTCAAGAGGTGCAAGAGAAGTTCCGCTGCTTGGTCGAGGGAATCTCCGAGGATCTGTGCATCCTTGGGGACCTCTTCGACCAGTACAACGTACCCAACTCCGACCTGATCGAGGCCTTCACCACGCTCTCGCGCTGGTGCAAAACCAACAACCTTGCAACCTTGCACCTAGTGGCAGGTAATCACGACCTGAGCAAGGACTCAAGTCGCCTCTCCTCGTTCGAGGTGCTGTGTCAGCTGCTGCAGCACGTCCACAAGAACATCCAGGTCCACATGACCCCGGGGTGGGCCGGGGATGAAAGCGGGGGCATCTGGATCATCCCGCACTGCGTCAACCAGGACGTGTTCGATTTGGATCTGGCGAGGGTGCCGACCAGTGCAAGGTTCGTCCTGCTGCACGCCAACTACAACAATTTCCATGCAGAACAGGCTGACCACTCGCTCAACGTGAGCGAGGCACAAGCGCTGAAGCTGGTGGAGCAGGGCGCTACGCTGGTATTCGCTCATGAGCACCAGCACCGCATGGCGCTGGACTGTCGGGTGGTCGTCATCGGCAACCAGATTCCAACCAGTGTGGCGGACTGCCTCGGCGTCAAAGAGAAGTACATGCTGAGCATCGGCGAGGACGGTTACGAGATCGTCCCCGTCCTGCGTATGGCCGATGTATTCGAGCGTGTATTCGAGCGCCGGGACTGGCGCAATCTCGGCGTACCTCCCCTTTCCAAAGACACCCGGTTCATCCGGGTGGAGGGAGAAGCTGCGACCAATGAGGCGGCTGACGTGGTCACGGCCATCTCAAAGTACCGAAGCAAGTCGGACGCCTTCGTCATCACCAATGCGGTGAAGGTGGAGGGCGTCCAGGAGCTGAAGGACCTACCCGAAACTCTGGAGTCGGCCAAGGCTTTCGACGTCCTCTCCGCGATCCTCGAAGTCCTCGACGATCGGGAGCGAGAGGTCGTGAAGACACTTTTGAAGGAGTCCACCCCGTGTTGAAAAGACTGTACCTGAAGAACTTCAGGAAGCATGAGGACCTTGAGCTGTCGTTCAGCAACGGAATCATCGTGGTGAGAGGCGCCAACGAGGCGGGGAAGAGCACCCTTGCCGAAGGGATCGCCTACGCCATGTTCGGCGCGAAGGCTTGCCGTCAACCGCTTGATGAGGTGGTGAGCTGGGGCAAGTCGGTCAACAGCCTGAGGGTGGATCTCACCTTCTCCATCGACGGCGTCGACTATTCGATCGGCAGGTCTAAGTCCGGGGCTGAACTGCGCTACGAAGGCGGGGTCGTCACCGGCCAGACCGAAGTGACAGGCTTCGTCGAGCGTCTGCTCGGTGCGCCGGCCAAGCTGGCAACCTCTCTCTGGTTTGTCAGCCAGAACTCTATCCGCGGTGCCCTGGAGTCTGGCTCCAGCGCCACGGCTCAGTTGATCGAGCAGCTCGCGGATTTTGAGCTGGTCGACCGCATCGTCGACCTGATCCAGACGAACCTACCCACCGGCAACGCGAAGGCTTACGAAGAGCGCCTGAAGCAGGCGCAGGACAACCTTGAAACCTTCCGCGAGGAGGTGCAGCCGCCCAGTCAATTTGCGATCGACTGGCTTTCAGAGGCCGGGGGCGAGGTAGCAAAGCTGGAGGATGTTGTGAGGACCTCCAAAGCTGCATATGAAGAGTTCGACAGGGAAGTACTGACGCCCCTGATCTCTCAGAGAGACAATCTTTCCAGCCTCTCTGCAGCGCTCTCTACGTTGGAAGCCACTGCAGAGAGCAAACGCAAAGAGGCAGAGAGCGTGACCGTGCCTGAGTCTGTACAGGCTCAGATCCTTGAGACGATGGAGAAAAAGGCTAAGTCTGAAGCGGCAGTACGTGAATTCTCCAGACTTCAACAGGCCTACAAGGAATTCAAGGGTCTGCCCGACTGCAGCGAGTGCTTATGGGAAGGGGACGAAGCCTCCTTCGACAGGTTCGTTGCAGATCTCAGGAAGAGGCGAGAAGCCAACACTCAGAGACTCTACGAGCTGAAGACGGACCTGAAGGTGGAGACGGCCGCACTGATCTCTCAGGGGACTTGTGGGCTGTGCGGCAAAGACCTGAGCGAGGTGCCAGAAGTCGTCACGAAGAACGCTACGACGAAGGCGAAGATTGACGCGATGAACGCGGAGATGGGCGACTTGAAGAAACAGTCGGTCACCATCGAAGAAGAGGTGGCTGCGGTCGCGCAAATTCAGAAAATGCAGGGGGTGTATCGCAACTGCATCGCCAAGTGCGGCGATCTGATTCGGGTTGAGGACGTAAGCGTTCCTCCGCGCGTCGTCTGGAACGCCCTTGTCCCTGTCGCAGAGGCGATGCCAGATTACAACAGGATCCTGCGGGAACTCGAGGCCACGGAGCAGAAGAGAACCGGGGCACTGGCGCAGCTGGACCTCCTAC
>QXGG01410947.1_pt1 | contig 15090 bp, 15 predicted proteins | sample 1982491 | NCBI WGS metagenome assembly QXGG01 (sample SAMN09924614, study PRJNA488089) | Wastewater metagenome, whole genome shotgun sequencing project. | isolation source: South African research farm wastewater | place: South Africa: Irene, Agricultural Research Council, Animal Production... | reverse complement strand
GTAATAAATATATCACTACAGCTTTTCTTGTTTAGTGTTCGCTTATCGTTAGATAATCTCTACGACCTCTTTTATAAAGTTGTCGCGATGTTCTTGAGTTCCTTTGCTTGCATGTTCGCAGTTAATCCATTGTCCATTATTGAAACCTACAGCTTCTAAATTATTTTGGATAAATTCTACTTCAATCGGATTTTTAAATTTCTCAGTTGGGCTTTCGCTGGTAGTGATGACCCAAGTTTTGTTTATTTTCAGCAAAGGAGTCCAACCATTTACGTAGTTATGCGAAAAATTAACTAAAAGCACCTTATCAAAGAATCCTTTTAGAATAGCTGGCATAGTTCCCCACCATATTGGAAATAAGAAAATAGCTTCGTCTGCCGAGTTTAAAATATTTTGATACTTTTCAACAAGAGGATCAGCCGATTGTCCTTTAGAGTAAAGAGCTAGATCTGCTGTTGTCATTACGGGGTTAAAATTGTCTTTATGAAGATCTATTACGGTGTAGTCACGGTTTTCGTGATTTAGCTTTAGGGTGATTGCATCTAAAATTGCTTTATTAAAGCTTCCTTCCCAAGGATGTGCAAATATAATTGCTATCATTATGTTGTTATTTAAATTTTATAAAATCGAGAACTAGCAAATTTATCATTTCTTATCTAAAGAAACTCAATTCTAATCGATGTTTTGAGTTCAATTAACAGGGTTTATAGATAATGATTAATTCTAATAACTATGGAACAGCTAAGAAGATTATATCAAGCTTCCATTGTGCTTATGGGTAAATCACTTACTCGTATCTATAAAACAACTTACTCGCAGCACTGCTGCGAGTAAGTTGTTTTATTATTTGCTAATTTAAGAACTAAAATTCTTTATAGGCAGCTTCGAGTTGCTCCATTGCTTTATGAAGTATAAGCCGTGAACATCCAATATTTAAGCGCATAAATCCTGATCCTTCAGGTCCGAAAGTTATGCCAGGGTTGAGTAGTAAACCTGCTTTCTTCTCAAAGAAGTCTCTCAACTCCTGATCATTAAGTTTAAGCTCTCTGCAATCTAAAAAGATGAGATAGGAGGCTTGAGGTTCAATCATCTTAATACGTGGCAAATGATTAGCTAAATAATCTCTCACATAATCGATATTACCCTGTATATAATTAATTGCTTGTTCTAGCCAAGCATCGCACTCGGTATAAGCAGCAATCAAGGGACGATACGAAAACATATGTCCAGAGGCTACGTCAAGATCTTCGACATAGGTAGCATATTGCTTACGAAGTTCTGCATTGGGAATAATAGCATAGGAACTTACTAGGCCAGGCATATTAAATGTCTTGCTAGGAGCCATAAAAACGATAGAGTTTTGCTTGGCAACCTGGGATACTGAGGCAAATGGGTGATGTGTATGTGTGGGTAGTGTGAGGTCGGCATGTATTTCGTCGGATATAACTAATACATTATGTTTCTTGCAAATACTAGCTATTTTCTCAAGCTCTTCTTTAAGCCAAACTCTTCCGCCTGGATTATGAGGGTTACAAAGTACGAATAGCTTGCACAATTTAACGTCCTGTTCAAATTGATCAAAGTCGATATGATACTGGTTGTTTTTAATGAGTAACTTATGCGTAATCAACTTACGTTTATTTCGCTTGGGTACACTAAAGAATGGTGGATAAACGGGCGACATGATCAGGATCTTATCTCCTGGCTTTGTAAAACAACGGATAGCAAAAGTTAGTCCACGCACAATTCCTGGAGCAAAAATAAGCTCTTGGGGTTCAATTTCCCAATTGTACTTCTTTAGAAGCCAATTTTGAATAGTAGTGGCCCATAAAGTAGGAGGAAGCGTATATCCTAGCACTCCATTTTCGAGCATCTTTTGAATGGAATCTAAAATAGGTTGAGGTGTGCGAAAATCCATATCAGCGACCCACATAGGGATGTACTGGGTATAGCCTTCGGTTTTTGGGGCATCGTATTTTATGGAATCAGTATCCCAACGATGAACTATTTCATCAAAATTATAAGTCATAACTTAGTTCTATTTAAAGGGTGAGATGTACAAAACCCAATTTATTATAGTGACATTCACTAAAATTAGGCGTATCTTGCTGTAATTATGGCAGAATCTACTAGCCACAACCCCAGCTTGACTTCTTAGTAGCTAAAGATAATTAACTACTAATGATATAGCGAATTTAAGCTACTATTTATATCGACTCATGAAAATAAATTATAAGAGAATCCGTGTTTATTCCACTAGTGAAGAGATGGCAAATTCCATCTCACATGCCTTAGGTATTGTTTTAGGGCTTGTTGCAGGCTATTTCCTGCTGTCTAAAGCCGCAGAGTATGGCTCTTGGGCTTTTTATACTGTTTTGGTTTATCTATTGGCTATGTTGCTTAGTTATACTGCTTCTACACTTTATCATAGCCCTCAGGGTAACAAGCATGGTATTTATCAAAAGATTGACCATGCCGCTATTTATATACATATTGCAGGGACTTATACTCCAATTACACTATTACTTCTTCGAAACGAAGGGGGCTGGGGATGGTCACTATTTGGCTTTGTGTGGCTCTTTGCCTTAGTTGGTACCATTTGGAGCTTTAGGAAGCGGAGTAAGCACAGTTATTTTGAAACCATTTGCTATGTAGCTATGGGGTGCTCTATTTTGATTGCTTTTAAGCCGTTAACCGATGTGCTTCAGAGCTTAGATCAGATGGTCGTTCTTTATTGGGTGATAGCTGGAGGTATATCTTATGCCATTGGCGCAGTATTCTATTCATTAATTCGAATCCCTTATATGCATACTGTCTTCCATTTCTTTGTGGTGGGCGGTAGCATTTGCCATATTATAGCTATCTATGAGATAGTCTAGGCTTTAGATGCCTTTATTATTCGGATATTCATATCATTAAAATGAATATCCTTGATTTGTCAGAACAAATATAGATTGCTAATTGTATTAGGTATTAGGTTTCTTACAAATCCATTATAAACAAGATTATAGATACTCACTTTTTATGAATTGTCCGAAACAAAAATATCCGTTATATCTGCATCGTCTGCTCGTCCTGTTGGTGGTAGCTTTAGTTAGCTTACCGTGTCCAGCAAAAAGGGGGTTGAAGCTTATTATGGATATTCCCGTTTCGCAGACAGTTCAAAATAAACCAGGCGACGACCAGTTTAGCAATTGCTCTACTTATACAGCAATTAGTCAAGAGTTACAAGTCGATCGTATTGATTTGCATGTTGGGGCTGGCTTATTGCTCCAATCAACATTCGCTGCGACAAGTTTTGCAAGAATAAACCAAACTTCTGAGTCATTTCAGGCTTTTAGTCTTACAACAAAACTTCCCCTTTTTATATTGCACGAGCAATATCGACTCTAGAATTTAGTTGAATTATTACATAACTGACCAGTCTAAATGGCTAGTTGGTTAATTCTTTATGTGTTTATATTCCCTTTATCATAAAACTACAAATTCAACTTAAAATGAATAAACAAACTTATAGCTATGCAGGTATGTTTACTACGGCATTGCGACTGGTAGCTGGCTGGACTTACTTTTCGGCTTTCTGGAGAAGACTTATATTAGAAAATAAAATGGATCCTGATACTGCTGGGTATATCGGAGAGAAATTTAATCATTTTTTACCCAATGCACTCGGTATTAAGCCGATGATTGAGTTCCTGGTCTCTAATCCCGAGTGGTTGTGGTGGGCGATGTTAGCCTTTACCATAATTGAAGGTATCGTTGGACTACTCTTTATGCTTGGTATCCTGACCCGTTTGATGAGTATCGGTGTTTTTAGTTTGGCCTTTGGCATTTTACTTGGCTCGGGGTGGTTGGGAACAACCTGCTTAGACGAATGGCAAATTGGCGTATTAGGTGTTGCTGCAGGCTTTACTATATTTATGACTGGTGGTGGCAAGTTCTCAGTTGATGAACTTTTGGCTCGTAAAGGATATAAATTTACCGATCACAAACTATTTCGCTTCTTTGGTTCGGGTGTACTGCCCATCAAAGAGCGTATACTTCCTAAAATAGTATTAACAGGTTCTCTTCTGATTTTAGGCTTGACATTATTTACAAACCAATACTTCCACGGAGGAGTTTATGGAACGCTACACAACTTATCAGTAAAACCACATGTAACTATATCAGATTCTAGAATTGATCAAAATACGCTCTCATTTGAGGTCTTTAGAGATGAAGGTGCCGATGTATATGGCTCGTTTTTAATCGGTGTAAAGCTCTACGATGAAAATCAAAACATAGTTTATGAACTTGATCAAAATCAGCTAGCCAATCTAAATCCAAGCCAAATAAAGAACGACTATGTGGCAAAGGTAAAACCAGGCAAACATAGCCTTATATTACCTCTAGGTGCTCGGGCAACCTTGAGCCTAGTAGATACAAGTTTGGCTACACTTCAGGGCAAATATAAGCTCGAACTTCTTGATATTAGTGGAGTCACTTGGACTTCAGAGATAACAACCCACTAAATAAACTATCCCCATAGCTTATGCAAGGCTATGGGGATATAATTTTGACAAAATACCAATTTTCAATCACTCCTTACGAGCAATAAATAACTGTATTATTGTTTGATGAAATTAACGATAGTTTCAGCATCTCTAAGTGTTAGAGAATCAGCAGAAATAGCTTCAACTTCAAAAGCTACAGTATCAATTACTGATGAGCCATTAGCTAAACTTTCTTGAACTAAGTAAAGATTGCTGTCGTCAGCCCACCATTTTTTAGTAAGAAGGGTAGTGTTGTTGATAGATTCAGTAAGGCTGTCAGCTTTCAATATAAAACCTTGCGCTTCTTGATTGTTTTCGGCTACAGTAACCCATGAGCCATAGAACATTTCATTAGCAATTGAAGGCACTGATGTCTCCTCAATAGCTACTACTGTAGAGTCGTTAGCTTCAGCATTTTCTTGATTTTTTGCTTTGTTTTGACATGCACCTAAAACAAGAACTAATGCGCCTAAAATAATTGCTTTCTTTTTCATAATGGTTGTAAAATAAATGTTTATATATTATTAATTAAACTTTGTATTAACCTTAACTATATTTCCTTTCGATAGGTATCTAAAGAACCAACCAACTCAAAATATATGATCTGGCTTTTCGCTTACGTCGCTAAAATATAGTTGTAAATTCCTCAAAGCAGAACTGCTTTTTGGGGTGGATTCTTAACCTAGTTTTGCAAAAGTGTATTTGCAGTTTCGAATAGAATAACGCCTTTTCAATTTTAAGACATTTATACGAATATTAGTTTGTTATTACCCTTGTTTTCTAAAGTCGTGCAAATGTACCTAAAAACTAAACTCTGCAACTAAAACGGCTAATAAATATTTTTATTTTATATGTAATAAATAATGCTTTAAATAGCTATTATTCGGAAGATTCTAATAATCAGATATATATCAATTAGGTGCTTGTTTCTGTATTCGTATGAGTCAAGCGCCGATCAACAAATTAATTGTTGTCAAGTATATTAAGTGGATTAAACTTGAACATTCTTAGAGGAATTGGGGTTAGCTTTAAACAAATAAAGAATAATATGATTCAATTTAAGTATACTATACTCTATGTAGATAGCGTAGAAAAATCTATGGATTTTTACGCTCAAGTGTTTGGTTTGAATGTAAAGTTCATTACTCCTGAGCATGATTATGGTGAGCTAAGTACTGGTGAGGTTCGGCTAGCCTTTACCTCAAAAGAGCTAGCAAATCAAAATTTATCAAGAGGGTTTAAATCGGGAAAGATAGGTGATTTACCTTTCGGCATAGAGTTGGGGTTTACAACAGACAATGTTGAGCAACTGATTGAAGCTGCTATTAGCCAAGGTGCTCAATTGGTGGAAAAGATTCAGGAAAAGCCTTGGGGGCAAAAAGTCGCCTATATCCAAGACTTAGATGGCTTCCTAATTGAAGTTTGTACTCCTCTGGATTAATAATTGATTGCATAAAAAATGCGATAGGCCTTAATTGGGCTTATCGCATTTTTATGTTCTGATATTTATATTCTGCAGAGTTTATTTCTTATTGATCTCTTCCAAAAGATGTTTCACTGCACTCTCTAGTTGTTGATCTTTACCCGATAGCTCTGCTTCTGGTGTGTTATATACCTCGATATCAGGGAAGAGTTCTTGATTCTCAAGATACTCACCACGCATATCCTTGATTGCAACTTGTGGAATGCCAAATACGATTGTAGGATCAATTTGTGTTTCCCACCAAACCGCGGTCATTGTTCCAGGAACAGGTGAACCAATCAGTTTGCCAATACCCAACTCCTTGTATAACCATGGAAAACCATGTGCATTTGAATAATTGGCTTCACACATAAGTACAGCCGAAGGCTTAGTCCACTTGTTGAAGGGATCATTGCCTATAAATTGTCCTCTTGGAACAAACTGTTGATATACTTTACCACTGAGCAAAGTAACTAAGTCGTCATGTAGCCAGCCACCACCATTATAGCGAGTATCAATGATTACAGCTTCAGCATTTCGGTAACGACCAAGAAGTTGAGAATATACTTCTCTAAAGCTATTGCTATCCATTCCTTTGATGTGTACATAACCAATCTTACCGTTAGAGAGTTTCTCGGTCATGTCTTGACGTTGCTTAACCCAACGTTTATAAAGTAGCGTTCCCTCTAATCCTGGATTAATTGGCTTAATCCACTCCTCCTTAACTTTGCCTTTTCCATCGGGCTTATAGCTAATAAGAACTCGTTTATCAGATTTACCATTTAATAGTTCACTGTAGTCTTGATTTGCTAGGATTGGCTGCCCATCAATCTTAAGAATGATTGAACCAGCCTTAAAATCAGATTTAGCACCACCAAGTGGGCCAAGTGGTAGAATCTCTTGAATCTTTAATCCATCACCTTTATAAGCCGCGTCGTAAAAAGCTCCAAGCTTAGCAGTTTGTCGGCTCGGACCATTAGGACGATATCGAGCTCCTGTATGCGAAGCATTAAGTTCTCCTAAGAATTCAGATAACATATCTGCGAAATCGAAGTTGTTATTGATATGTGGTAAAAACTTGCCATACTCTTTGTGATACTTACTCCAATCTACACCGTGCAAGTCTTTAACATAGAACTTATCGTCAATTTGCTTCCAAATGTGGTCGAATATATACTTACGTTCGGCTCTAGGCTTGTAGTTGAATTCAGCATCCATGCTAACGGCAGTTACAGCTCCCGAAGCGATGTTGATCTTCTTAACATGTCCTCTAGATAGCAAGAATAAATTAGTTCCCGACTTATCAGCTTGCAGCTGCCCAGAACCTGCACCTTTGACTAAGATTTTGGTGGAGTTCTCTTTTATGTCATGCACCCAAAGATCATAATTATCTTCAAAGCGAGTTAAGTAGTATAGTTTATCTCCATCGTTGTTTAAATAGGCATCAGCTACTGAAGAGGAGTTGGGTGTTAAACGAATCACCCAATCATTGAGATGGTCTAAATCGAATTTCAGTGGCTCCACCTTTTCGGGTTTTATATCACCTTCCTTTTCTTTCTTCTCACTCTTTTCTTTCAGCTTCTCTTCTTTCTTTTTCTCTTTTTTAGTAGTGTTCTCAGCATTGTATAATGCTAATTCTTCTTTGCTAAGTATAAACTTATCGTAAGCTTCACGATCGAAGAACATGATGTAAGCATCCATTTGTGCTCCCCAACTACCGTGACTTCTATAGCCTGCACGATCTGATAACCAAAGCATCGCTTTGCCATCCTGAACAAATTTGGGGTTAGCATCAGTATAGCCACTTTGAGTTAAGTCCGTAATTTCCCCACTTCCATCAGCCTTAACCAATGCCACATCGGTACTATTCCAGCCACCAATGCCAATATAGTTTGTAAGTAGCCATTGACTATCAAGAGACCAAGTAAACCACTGATCACCATCGGCATAGGAGTAGTTAAACTTACCGTCTAGTGCAGTGACAATCTTTTTAGTTTTTAGATCAATTACCTTGCGTGTTGTTCTATCTTCAAGATAAGCTACTGATTTACCATCAGGAGAGTATAGGGGTTGGAATGAGGCTAGTTTAGAATCAGTAAGGGGTTTTTCGGTAAAGCTTTGTGCATATACAAACTCTTTATCGTCTTTTTTGTCAAGTGTGGTCTCGTAAATATTCCAAATGCCATTCCGTTCTGATGCATAGACCAATGATCGGCCATCGGGACTGAACGAAACGTTACGTTCTTGCTCTGGCGTATTTGTTATTTGTCGAGTCGTGCCATACTCAATTGAACTAACATATACATCACCACGAACAATAAAAGCAATCTCTTTATCGTTAGGAGACACGGCTATTTCACCAGCTCCATTACGGAATTTGAAATGCTTAAGTTCGGGTTCTTGCTGATCAGTAATAATTGATATATCCAGCTTCTGAGGTGTTGATCCTTCCTTGAGGGTATAGATTTCTCCATCATAAGTGAAGCTCAATAAATCGTCATTGCTTATAGATAAAAATCGTACAGGATGCTCTTTGAAGTCTGTAATTTGTTTCTTATTACTTCCATCAAGATCAGTCTTGAAGATGTTGAAAGAGCCAGTTTCTTCGCTTAGATAGAAGTAAGATTTACCATTACTAGTCCATACGGGGTTACGATTTTCTCCTCTAAAGCTTGTGAGCTTTGTATAAGTGGGCTTTTCGCCTAACTCCGAAAGCCAAATATCTCTAGTGATGGAAGATTGGTGATGTTTCCTCCATTTATCTTCATACCCCTTGAGGTCATGATATAATATCTTGTCTTCAGTGGGATGAAAAACTATATCTTCCATCGGCATAGATGAGAATTGAATCGGCCGATCACCCTTTGTGCCTACGCTATAGACTTGTGCAAAAGCAGGGAATCGGCTATCGTTGACATCTTGCATGATTGCTGCACTAAAGAGAATCGTAGAGTCATTCTTAAAGGTGATGGGAAGCTCGCTTGCCGAGTTTTTGGTTAGTCTTCTGGGTACACCTCCTTGTGCACCTATAAGATAAACATCAAACCCGCCTTCTCGGTTAGAAGCAAATGCGATTGATTTACCATCAGGAGACCAAATAGGTTGCATGTCATGTGCAGGGTTAGTGGTAAGCTGAGTTGCTTGACCACCTTTAGTTGGGACTTTGTATAAGTCACCTTTATAGCTGAAAGCAACCTCATTGCCATCGGGAGATATTTTAGCATAGCGCATCCAAAGTGGCCGCTCTTGTGCAAAAGAACCGATGCTAAACGATAAGCAAAGTGCACCTAGAATAAGTTTTTTCATTGAGTGAGTTATTTAATTATACAGTTAACAAATATAATGAATGTGAGTTAATAATGGCTGTCTCAGCATTAATATGTTACATTTGTAATATAATAAAAAAGCTAATATGAGATTAAAGTTTTTATCAGTAGCTCTGCTAGGTATAGGTTTGCTGGGATGTCATTCAAGTTCTGAGAAGCCTTATATCAAGAGAATTGATGTAGAAGTAAAATCTAGTTCAAATCATCAGTGGCTACCCTCACAAAAGATATCGTTCGATAAGGATAGCGTAGTATCGACTCACCTTGATTATTTTGTTATTGGCGATAAAACACACATCACAACTTTCCGTTTATCTAAAAAGTTCTTGGATAATGATCAAGCTTGGCAATATGATTACTTGGGCTATCAAAATGGAAGTAAGGTTTCGGAAGTTGTCACTACGATTGGGGCGGCTGAAAGTTTGGTAACTAAAACTAATACATCTACTATCTCTGGAGATGTCACAAATTTCAAAATAGACTACACAACTATAAATGACAAGTCTTATATATCAGAGATTATTGAAACTGAAAGAGATGGTGGAATATTTTACACCTTGACCTTTGACTACTCAAATTTCGCAGTAGGGCAAATTGTTGTAAAGCAAGAGATGTATGGCAAGCCCATATTTGAAGGGAAACTGGATATTATTCCTGCAGGTACTGGTCAGATATTACCCGATCAACAATTGATGAGTCTATACCCCTTAAACAAGCATAGACACTTAATAAACTCCGGACTGATGGGAGCTTATGATTACCTGATTACTAAGATGGTGATAACGGGAGAAGAAGAGTACGAGCAAACCTCAACATTCAATAGAGATAAACAAGGACGAGTTTTAAAACAAGCCATAGATCATAAAGGGAAGTTTACTTATTTAAACTTCACAAAAGAGTACTCATACAAGTATACTTTTGGTTCTATTGAAGATTTTTAGTCTTCTATAGAGCGCAGAGCACGTTTACAAATATATGCAGTCTCCTTTGATGTTGGGTTTTCTAATAGCCAAGTGTGGCAAATATCCTTAACCCAACTTGGATTGTTTTTACTCAGGTCATTAAGCCAGTTAGCAACACTATCTTGAACGTAGCGTGCTTTATCACCCTTTAGGGCATCTAAAATCGGGAGTGCAGCTTCGGGGTGTGCCTGAATCCATTTAAACTGTTTGCACCAAACTCCTTTAGGACGTATAGATTCTGAGGCAAAACGGCGTATGTTTTCATCTTCACTCAAGGTCCAAGGTGTTAAGAGCTTAATAGCTTCTTCAGGATTCTCCATTAACAGATCTCTAATAGCTATCCAAGATATTTCTCGAACTCCAAAATGGCTATCAGCAGCTAATGGCTTAATTGCTTCTAGTCGATCTGCTAGGTTGAGTTCTTGAGCTCCTACAAATATGGTAGCCCAGCAACGAACTGTGTCAGATGGGTGCTGAAGTAGATAAGGATAAATCTCAGCATCACCATTTGCTTGGCTCAAATCGAATAGCGTTTGTCCAATACCTCGTATGCAATTCATGTAGGTGGTAGCCTTTAGTTTATCTAAGGCCTCTAGCAAGGGCTTGTGATACTTTTTAGGTAATGTGTTTTGGAGTAATATGCGCTGATCCATAGCCAAGCATTCAACTAAATTAACGGTCGGAATATCTCCCTTATGCAGAGCATCAAGAACTGCACTAGGAACATCCTTAACACTACGAGCACCTTTTCTTTCTAGCATAATTAATGTTTTTAATCGAATTCGTATAAATCAGAAGCCACTGTGCGTTTTAAAACCATCACTTGAAGCTCTTTTCCTACAGTAATCTGTATCTCTTTAAGTCTATTCTCTACGGTCTTATAAGCGAGTTCGGGATGATTATTGTCTTTACTAATATGGCAAAGCCAAACATGCTTCCATTTTGACTGATAGTGATTGGATAGAAACTCAGCAGCAGCAAAATTGCTTAAATGCCCTGTTCTGCTTGCTACTCGATCTTTCAAGAAACGAGGATAACTTCCCATCTGCAACATCTCTTCCTCATAATTTGCTTCTAAAATTAAATAATTAGCCTTTTCGAGGTAGTGAGCTGCCGTAGGAGTAATTTCGCCCAAATCTGTAGCTATAGTAAATACCTTACCATCAACCTCAAAACAATAGCCAACATTATCAGTCGCATCGTGAGGAACTTCGAAAGCCTCTATTGTAAAATCCCTTAATTGGATAGCCTTCTCTTTTTCGACATGATGGACATCCTGATATATAGGTTGTCGAATCAGTCTATTCTTATTAATTCCCGAATGCACATTTGCAGTACAATAAACAGGTATATTTAATTTATCAATCAGTGTTTCAATGTGACGAATATGATCGCCATGATCGTGCGTAATAAATAGTCCAATAATTTTGCTTGTATCTATTTGGTGTAATTTGAATGCCTTTCGGATTTGCCTAAAGCTAATTCCTGCATCAATTAATATGCCATAGTCGGGGGTTCCTAAATAGTAGGAATTGCCACTACTACCGCTCCCCAGACTTATAAATTGTATAGTCATTATTCTTAGATTAAAAAATGCCGTTAGATAAAGTGGCATCTAACGGCAAATATACAAAAAATAGCTTCTAAATAACCTAATTGGTAGTTTCTGCTGGTTTTTTTCGTGTCATTCGTCCAAAGAAAACAAGGGCGAAGGCTGAAACAAGCCCTATGGCAGCAAAATAATACCAGATATAGTGTGCATGGGCTGAAGCAGCTTGCCACTCGTCGTGTGTTGCAAAAAGAGACGGATCTGGGCAGTATTTGCTCAATAAAACCCCCGATATACCAAAACCAAATATAGATGCTAAGAATGAATGCAGATGACTGAATCCAAGATACATACCCTCTTCTCCTTTAGGGGCTTGAAGTGAAAAGTATTCTAAGTACCTAGGAGATATAAAGCATTCAGCCAATGCTTGAATTGAAATACCAAGTACCATCATCAATGTTATGTTGCTAATACTTTGGAATATCTCACTTTCGAAGGTATTTCCCATTGCCATAACAAGAGCTGATAGAGGAATCAAGAACATTCCAATATTCATAGAGAATATTGCCGACTTCTTGGCCATAACACGCGTAATAAAGCTAACCAGGCAAACTACAACAAAAGGATTGACATTGGCAATCCAACCAGGTTTAGCCGACTCACCAGCCATACGGATTACATACTTGGGCATTGTAGCATAAAGTTGGTGCTGAACCATCCAGAATCCTGTTACAATAAGAATTAAGAGTAATAGTCTCCAGTTGCTGAAAATTCGTTTAAATCCTGCAACGATGTCTTTCATGCTTTTGCCTTCACCTGCTGTTTTGGTTGAGTTGTATAGAAAGTACACAGCTATCAAAGCAAATAGAGTCATTGCAGCTGCAAAGTAGTTGATGTATATATAAGCTTCATCACCAATTGAACCACGCAGAGGGTCGATGATGGTTTTGCCAGTAAAAGCACCAATATTAACCATCATATAGAAAATAGAGTAGCCTTTGGCTCGATTTTCGGTAGTTGTCTCTTTGGCAACCGATCCTGAAATTATCGATTTAATAAAGGAACCACCAATCATTAGAATAAATAAGACAGGAACAATAAGCCAAGCTTCACTACTTCCTTGTAAACCACTATAAGTTGTTGTTTGACCATACTGTACTAAACCTAAAGCTTCAAGCAGTCGTGGCAGAATACCTAGGCCTAGGTAGCCAGCAGTCAGAAGGCTAAAGGCTATAAGCATAGATTTTCTGAAACCTATTTTATCTGCATATGCACCCGTGAAAATGGGAAGCAGATAGAGACCTCCCGAAAATAGACCAGATATAATACTAGCTTCAATATCGTTGAAGCCAAGTGTAGTTGAAAGGTAAATAGTTAGTACAATAAATACGCCGTAATAGGCCATACGCTCCAAGAGCTCAACAATGTTACTAACCCAAAAAGCTTGAGAATAACCCCGAATGGCAGGTTGATTGGTTTCTGTCATTTTATTACTGATTTGTGTTTAAAATAATAATTAAGGCGCTAAGATAGTTTTTTTAGTTACACGTGCAAGGGGTTAAAGCAAGTTTACTGCAACAAAAGCTACTTCTCAAGGTAGTGAAGTGGATAGAAATGAGTAGGAGGCATTAAACAACAAAATCTGCTTAGAAACTATCTAAACAGATCTGTTTTTTGAGTCTTGTAGTTCAAAAACAACACTTTAGTTTATGGATATGAGTAGGGTACCGGCCCCAACTAAAAGATGCTTAAAGCAATTAAACTACAGAAGGTGTTTTCTGCCTAACAAAAAACCAATATGTATTTTTGTCTTTTCGAACAGGCTTCATTGAAGGTATTCTATCAATGCTACCAGCAAGGTCAATTTCACTTAATGTGTGTCGAAGAGGCCAACCATTTACGGCTTCTTCTTCAGAAAATAAATCGAGCTCAACACATAAGGGCATTAGGTCTTTGGGTAATGCTACATCGAGAGCAGGGTTGCGCTTAAAGAAAAGGTCAACTGCTTGGTTAATTAATAATACTTTATCCATAACTGTAAATTTTAAAAGGTTAATGAAATGAATCTATCTATACAAAAAGGCGTGATGTCTTTTCAAATTATAGAGAGATGGGGTAGCGTTTATCCCTTTATAGATATAACTAATAAACGTGCCTTATTGTTTTAAAAATAAGTAGTATTATTTTAATAATAGACTGTTATAGAGGGATGTTTTGTATGTTATATAACACATGATAATCAACTAGTTTATTAGTAGATGATTATGATTTGCGTTAACTAACGTAGGGATGGGATCTAAGCCTGATTTTTGCTCAGAATGTCGTTTATCTTAAGAATCATTTCTTGGTATTTATCATTGCTAATATGATAAGTCTTAGAAGAAGTTTTAATGTAGAAAACTTGCTTTTCATTTGTTATGTAGAAACGATCATTCTTGTAGTCGGACGAAAAGAACCTCAATAAACCTCCAGGAAACATTTTGACACCTAGGAGTTGAATGAAGGGAACTTGGTCGGCTTTATCATACCCAGCTGCAAGAATGCTAGAGCATGGGATCACGATTTGAGCTACTCGAGTATTAATAAGTAATTCGAGCTCATTCACCGAAATGCTTGTTATTTGCCCAAAGTACATATAGCCTAAAAATGTCACAAGCAATATCTCCACCAAAAGTAAGGGGAGTAATGAGCTTAGCTGCCCTTGACTGAGTGCGACTGCGAGTATTATCAGCAAAACCAAACTTAATATACACGATAAAGTTTGAGCTGTCTTATAAACTTTACTAGGTGTTGATTTTGCTATAATCATAAGTAGAATAATTAAATATATTTACTCTACAAGATAAGCAATATAAAGTTTAATTCCAATAGTTTACTAGCATATAAATGCTCCTATATCGGTCTTTAATGTTAAATAATTTAATTAATGTTGCTAAAATTGGCTAATTATCCTAAATAAGAGTTTTATGAATCCTTAAGACCTACAAGTTCTGATGCGAAAATAGAAAAGATAGTCTTTCTATTAATTGGAGTAGAGTTTGATTTTTTAGATCTACTTAAACTTTTGAAGAGTGGTCTAAACAATTTATCGATCAATAATTGGGTGAAAAAGACCTTATTAGAAACAAAAAACCAGCCTATATCTTGGCTGGTTTTTTGTTTCTACCCCAATTTTATTTTGGAGTAAAAGCCTTGTTACTAACTGACTGTCAGGACTATGCTGAGGGTCAGTTGTTACTGATATCAAAGATACCTCATT
>QXGG01236995.1_pt1 | contig 15116 bp, 11 predicted proteins | sample 1982491 | NCBI WGS metagenome assembly QXGG01 (sample SAMN09924614, study PRJNA488089) | Wastewater metagenome, whole genome shotgun sequencing project. | isolation source: South African research farm wastewater | place: South Africa: Irene, Agricultural Research Council, Animal Production... | reverse complement strand
TAAACGCCAAGCCGACGCGAGATACGCCTGTCTGATCTTTCAATGCCTTGGCAATGCGCTGAGACACGTCCATGATGTGATGGGAAAGTGCTGGCGGCAAGTCGTCAAAATAGGGGTGGTGAGACTTGGGGATGACACGGACATGGCCGTCACGAATGGGATGAATGTCCAAAAAAGCCAATGTCAAATCGTCTTCGTAAACAAGATGGCAAGGGATCTCCTTTTTGGCAATGCGGCAAAACAGGCACTCGTTCATGATCGATAGGCTCCTTGCGGGGATTTCAGGCAGGGTCGCATTTTGCTTGCCATACAATAAACCACCTTTCAGGAATGCAGAGCATGCAGCGTGATGATGACGTTGTGCTGATAATCAGCAACGCACCCGACCAGCAGTTGGCCAAGCGTATGTCACACCTTCTCGTCGAAGAGGGCTTGGCGGCATGCGTGAATGTCGGTGTGCCAATGACCTCGGTTTATCAATGGAAGGGCCAGGTTTCCTCAGATGAAGAAATCCCCCTCATGATCAAGACCACCTGGGGCCGCCACGAGGCGGCTATCAAGCGTCTGGTTGAGCTGCATCCGTATGAGGTGCCAGAGGCGATTGTCATCCCGGTGCTGGACGGTCACCTACCCTATCTGAACTGGGTGCGCGGATGAAACAGGTACAGGGCAGGATGCGCACTGCGAATGCGTTGGCCGGAGATGTACTTCACCGGATGGCTAGCGTCTTTCGTGTTTGGGTCCTGAGTTTGCTGCTGATCCCGGCTTGGTCCCAGGCCAATCCCTCATTCCTCGACCCTGAAAAAGCATTTGTGCTGTCAGCCCAGATGGTTGGACCCCAGGAGGTCGAGGTGCGATTCAATATCGCCCGGGGCTACTACATGTACCGGGAGCGGTTTGAGTTTGCCCTGGATGACCCTGTGGTCAAGCTTGGCGCACCTGTCTACCCAAATGGGGTGGTGAAATACGACGCTACCTTCAATAAGGACATGGAGCTTTATTTTGGTCAGGTCGCCATTCGGATCCCCATTGACCCTTGGCCTCGCGACACGCCAGCCAAGCCCTTCACCCTGAACGTCACCAGTCAGGGCTGCGCCGAGGCAGGCCTTTGTTATCCACCCATGGAATCCAAGGTCAACTTGTCAGTCAGTGCCGATGGCACTTCATACCAACTTGCGCAGGGAACAGGCGGTGCAGGTGGGGGTCTGATGCAGCGCATGCAGGAGGGTGGCTGGAAGGACATTCTGTTTGGCTCCGATGATACTGGTCTGGCAGACCTGTTGACCAACACAGGGATAGGACAAGTCTCCTTGCTGTTTTTCCTGCTGGGCGTGCTGCTGGCGCTGACACCTTGCGTCTTGCCCATGGTGCCGATCCTCTCTGTTCTGTTGGTGGGCGAGCAGCATCATGTATCTCGCTGGCGAGGGCTGGCGCTGGCTGCGTCCTATGTGTTGGGCATGTCCTTAATCTACACCGCCTTGGGCGTGGCGGCTGGCTTAAGCGGTGCGGGGCTGGCAGCCTGGCTACAGACCCCGATGGTGATTGGGGTGTTTGCCTTGATGCTCGGTTTGCTTGCGCTGGCCATGTTTGATGTTTACCAGCTGCAGATGCCCTCCTTCATTCAGTCCAGGCTGATGGCAACCAACTCCACCATCCTCGGTGGGCGCATGACAGCAGGGTTTGTCATGGGGGCGCTGTCGGCCTTGATTGTCGGGCCCTGCGTGGCGGCACCTCTGGCCGGTGCCCTGCTCTACATTTCTCAAACTGGTGATGTATGGCTTGGCGGCTCGGCTCTGTTCAGCATGGCGTGGGGAATGGGACTGCCCTTGCTGGTCATGGGGGCATCCGCTGGCAAGTTGCTCCCAAAAACCGGCCCATGGATGGAGGGGGTGAAAAAGTTTTTTGGCGTGCTGTTGTTCGCCACGGCATGGTGGATGGCCAATCCCATTTTGCCGACCTGGGTGCAGATACTGGGATGGGCTGTGCTGGCCATGTTTTGTTCCGTGCTGATGCGAACCTTTGATCCGCTGCCACCCGAGCACGGTTTTGGCAGCGTGCTGCGCAAGACGATTGGCATGTTGCTTGCCTTGTTGAGCCTTGTCTGGGTAATTGCCGTGGCAAGTGGCGGACGCTCTTTGCTGCAGCCCTTGCATCACCTTAATTTATCGATTGCATCCACCACTCAGGTTTTGCCGGGACAATCATCGTTCCGACAGCCTGATGCCGTATCGCCCCAGGAGCGTGGCACGCCATCGGATGTCGCGTCCTCCCCGTCGGGTGCAAGGCAGTCGCTATTGGGTGGACCGACCAATGTCACTGCCACTCCTGTGTTCAACACCATTCGATCCGTATCCGAGCTGGACGCTGTTCTGGCTCAGTCCAGCAAGCCTGTGATGCTCGACTTTTACGCGGACTGGTGTGTATCTTGCAAGGAAATGGAGGCATTCACTTTCACCGATCCCGGTGTGCGCACGCGCATGAGCAACATGATCTTGCTCAAGGCGGATGTGACAGCAAACAACCAGGATGATCGGGCCTTGCTCAAGCGCTTTCGATTGTTTGGTCCGCCCGGGATCATCTTTTTTGAGCCGGGAGGCCGAGAGCGTAAAGATGTGCGGGTGGTCGGATTTCAGGATGCTGCTCGTTTTCGTGGATCACTGGACAAAGTGCTGACCAGATAGAAGAATCGGGAACCATGACAACCCCGCCATCTCATCCCAGCAGTGAACAAGATGTTTCCCGCGTGATCGTGTTGTTGGCATTGGCAGCGTTTGCCAGCTCCAGCTCATTCAGGGTGTGCGATCCGATCCTGCCGCAGCTGGCAGATGAATTTAGCGTGAGCACAGGCCAAGCTGCCTACGTCGTGACTTGGTTTGCAATCGCCTATGGTGTGTTGCAGTTTTTTTACGGCCCGGTCTCCGATCGCTATGGCAAGTTTTTAACGCTCTCGTTTGCCACGCTTGGCTGTGCGGCAGGCAGCCTGGTGGTCGCGACGGCATCGAGCCTTGACGTCATGGTGATCGGTCGGTTTGTGTCGGGCTCAACAGCGGCTGGCATCATTCCATTGTCCATGGCATGGATTGGTGACCATGTGCCCTATGCTCAGCGACAGGTCACCTTGTCGCGCTTCATGCTGGGTACGGTCTGTGGCGTGGCTGCCGGCCAAGTCATGGGCGGGGTGTTTGCAGACCTGATGGGCTGGCGTTCAGCATTTTATTTTCTGGCCATGCTGTATCTCGTCTGTGGCATGCTCTTGCTGTCGCGCCTGAAAACGGTGCCCGAGAAAACGCCTGAACCAGGACGCAAGTTTCAGCTGTTTGCTCCCATCATCCAGGTGGCATCCACGCCCTGGGCCCGCATGGTGTTGATCGCGGTGTTTCTCGAAGGCGCCTTTGTGTTTGGTGCTCTGTCATTTGTGCCGGCGTTTCTGCAGGAAAAGCACGGCTTGTCACCTTCATGGGCTGGTGCCATTACGGGACTGTTTGCCGCAGGTGCCATGATCTATGTCTACAAGGCCAACACCTTGATCAAGACACTGGGCGAGAGACGGCTGGTGATGTGGGGAGGACTGGTGTTGGCCGTGTCCTTTGCCAGCTACCTGGGATCCCTTTCCTGGCATCTCACCATCGTGGGAAGCGTGCTGTGTGGATTTGGTTACTACCTGTTTCATGCGGTGTTGCAGACCAATGCGACCCAGATGGCGCCAGCGGTGCGTGGCACAGCTGTCTCCCTGTTTGCCTCATGCCTGTTTTTGGGTCAATCGGCAGGTACGGCAGTCGGCGCGCTCTTTGCTGACAGCCTGGGTCTGTCAACGCCCATTTGGGCAGCAGCGATTTTCATGCCGCTTGTCGGTTGGTGGTTTGCCAACCGACTATCACAGCGTCAGGCCGCAGCTTAGGTCCCCTGCTTGAGCAGCTTGGCGGCGTCACGGGCAAAATAGGTCAGGATGCCATCAGCCCCCGCGCGCTTGAAGCCAAGCAGCGTTTCCATCATGACCTTGTCGTGATCCAACCAGCCATTGGCGGCAGCGGCTTTGAGCATCGCGTATTCACCGCTGACCTGATAGACGAAGGTCGGTACATGAAACGCATCCTTGACCCGGCGCAGCACATCCAGATACGGCATACCGGGCTTGATCATCACCATGTCAGCCCCTTCGCGCAGGTCGGCTGCAACCTCGCGCAGGGCTTCGTCGATGTTGCCCGGATCCATCTGATACGTCATTTTGTTCGACTTGCCCAGGTTGCTGGCAGATCCAACAGCGTCACGAAATGGTCCATAAAACGCGCTGGCGTATTTGGCGGAATAGGACATGATCCGGGTGTGAATCTGGCCATTGGACTCAAGCTGTCTGCGTATCGCTCGCACGCGTCCATCCATCATGTCGCTTGGGGCGACGATGTCAACACCTGCCTGCGCCTGAACCAATGCCTGTCTTGCCAGGATCTCCAGTGTGATGTCATTGATCACATACCCATCCTGATCGATCACGCCGTCCTGGCCGTGCGAGGTATAGGGGTCCAGTGCAACATCGGTCAGCACGCCGAGCTCCGGAAAGCGTTGCTTCAGGCCAGAAACCACGCGGGGCACCAGGCCGTCCGGATTGGTTGCCTCAGAACCGTCGAGAGATTTTTTGGATGGATCAATCACAGGGAAAAGCGCCATCACGGGAATGCCCAGCTTGACGCACTCCTCGGCAACCGGCAGCAACGTGTCCAGCGAATGGCGTTCCACCCCCGGCATGGAGGGAACGGGAACCCGAACACCTTGACCTTCGGTGACAAAAACGGGATAAATAAGGTCATCTACCGATAGTGAGTGCTCGCGAACCAGCCGACGTGTGAAATCATCACGACGCAGGCGGCGGGGGCGGGAGTCAGGGAAATCGGCAAACTCGAGGTGTGGTGTTGTCATGGTACGACCTTTGGTGAGATCCAGTTTTCAATTTGTTTGGTAGCCTCTTCGAGGCCAATTCTGGCGGTGGCGGAAAAGGGAACGGCGTTAAGCGCGCCAATGTCAGCCAGTTCCTTTTTGACGGCAAAGACGGTCTTGATGCGCTGCCCATAGGGCAGCTTGTCGGCCTTGGTTAGCAAAGCCATGACGGGTCGGCCTGTTGGCGCAATCCAGTCCGCCAGCCTGCGGTCCAGTTCGGTGACGCCACGGCGAATGTCAATCAACAGGACAATGCCTGCCAGTGAGGCTCGCGACTGCAGGTACCCCCCCAGAATGTCCGCCCACTCTTCCTTGGCACGCTGGGCAACCGAGGCGTATCCATAGCCTGGCAGGTCCACCAGAAAACCAAGCTGTGCGCCTGGTTCGAGAGGGTCTGGCAGACCGAACATGTTGATGAGTCGGGTGCGACCTGGGGTTTTGCTGGAAAAGGCCAGTCGTTTCTGGTTGGTCAGCACGTTGATGGCGGTGGACTTGCCCGCATTGGAGCGACCAACGAAGCAAACCTCCGGGGCGCCAGGCTCTGGAAGCTGGTCCAGCCTGGCGGCAGAAGTGAAAAAAGAGGCGCGATGAAGGATGGACAAGGTGTGGCCGATGCAGAAAGGGTCAAACGCTATTGTATAATCGACGGTTTGATAGTGGCCAATTGTGCGATCGTCGAGGTCTTCAATGAATCGTGTGCTGTCCCGCGTGATGCTCTCAGGCAGTCTCCTGCTTGGCGCATTTGCCGTGTCCCCCAGTTTTGCAGCGGGTGCTGCAGGTCCGGCCAAGCCTGATATTGCCAAGGGCGCTCAGCTGTATGAGCAGGGCGATGACAAGCGTGGCATTGCTGCCTGTGCATCCTGTCATGGTGCAGCAGGCAACAGCACCATCCCTGCCAACCCCAACATTTCTGCCCAGGCGCACGAGTACCTTTACAAGCAGCTGGTAGAGTTCCGCCCCAAAAAGGGTGCGGATGCCGCACTGCGCAAGGGTCCTGAGGGTGCACCTTCTGTCATGACCGCAATGGCCTTGCCCTTAACGGATGCGGACATGCAAAACCTGGCAGCCTATCTGTCCCAGCAAAAACTGACGCAGCCTGCCACCTCCACCAACGAAAAGCTGGTGGAGCGCGGCCAGAAAATCTGGCGTGCTGGCATCCCTGATCGCAATGTGCCGGCATGTGCTGCCTGCCACGGTCCTGCTGGCATGGGCATCCCTGGCCAGTATCCACGTCTGAGCGGTCAGTTCCCCTCCTATATCGAGGAGCAGCTCAAGCTCTTCCGTGCCGGCTATCGTGCCAACAGCGAGATGATGGTGCAGATTGCAGACCGCATGTCTGATCGCGACATCAAGGCTGTTTCCGACTACGCTGCAGGACTGCGTTGATTGACCGACGGTTGGTGTTCAGACATGCACGGCAGAGGCCATCTGAACACCATTAAGTGAGACAGTTGTCAGTTTTATCGGAACCTTCTGGTTCGAGTTGTGTCAAATTTGGGGGCGTGTCATCGGTGACCGCCCCCTTTTCATGAGATTGCTTGCCGTGGCCTCTGTCATTGCTCCACGCTCCCGCATCGGTTGGTCCAACGCTGTTGAGCTGTTGAGCTCCATGCGCTTTGCCATCAGCCTGCTGGTCTTCATCTGCTTGGCCAGTCTGATTGGGACGATCATCCCGCAAAACCGCCCTGATGCCTCCTACATTGATCAGTTTGGCCCCTTTTGGTTTGAGGTGCTGGACAAGTTCTCCATCTGGGGGATTTACAACAACTGGTGGTTTTTGCTGACCATGGCGTTTCTGGTGGTTTCCACCAGCCTTTGCCTGATCCGCAATACCCCCAAAATGCTCAAGGACATGCGGTCGTTCCGTGAGTCTGTGCGCGTCTCGAGCCTGCGTGCCTTTCATCACAAGGTGGAACTGCAAAGCCCTCAGGATCTCAGCCACACCGGTCTTTCCATCGAGGCTTGGCTTAAAAAGCAGGGTTACGCCGTCAAGTCCCGCGTCGATGAGCAAGGAAAACTGCTTGCCGCCAAAAAAGGTAGTGGCAACCGCTTGGGGTATATCTGTGCCCACGCATCGATCGTGATTGTCTGTGTGGGTGGCCTGCTCGACAGCGAGTTGCCCGTTCGCCTCCAGATCTGGATGTTTGGCAAAACCCCGATCCAGGAAAATATGCTGATCGCTGATGTGCCGCCTGCGGGTCGCCTCTCGGTGGATAACCCCAGCTTTCGTGCAAACGTGCTGATCCCCGAGGGTGGCGAGCGCAGCTCAGCCGTGGTCAACATTGATGATGGTGCGCTGGTTCAGCCCTTGCCATTCTCGCTCAAGCTGAAAAAATTCATCGTGGATTACTACTCCACTGGCATGCCTAGCCGTTTTGCCAGTGAGGTGTTGGTCACGGATCCTGACACCGGGAAAACATTCGATGCATTGATTGAGGTCAACACGCCTTTGCACTTCAAGGGGGTCACTGTTTATCAGTCCAGCTTTGACGATGGTGGCAGCAAGGTGGAGTTAGTGGGCTATCCCTTGTCGGGCACGTCTTCGCAGTCATTCGACATGCCTGGCCGCATCGGACAGCAAGGTGAGGTGACGCTTGGCAAGGGCGAGAAAAAACTGCAGGTGGACTTCAGCAAGCTCAGGCCCATCAACGTGGAGGATCTCTCGGGTGGGCAGCCCGCTGCGCCCAAGCCGATGCTGGAGCATGTGGCAGCCGTCACTGGCAGCGCTGCGGGCAAGAAAAATCCGAATTTGCGCAACATCGGTCCCAGCGTGGAATACCGTCTGATTGACGATACGGGTCAGGCTGTCGATTTCCATAACTACATGCTGCCGGTGGAGCTTGATGGGTTCCCCGTCTTGCTGTCCGGCGTCAAGGAAGCTGGCCAACCGGACTATCGTTACCTGCGCATTCCGGCAGACCAGGACGGATCCGTCAAGGAGTTCATGCTGCTGCGTGCAGCGCTAGCCGATCCCGCATTGCGCCAAGAGGCTGCCAGGCGATTTGCGCAGTTGAGCGCTCCCAACCCAGGAGACCGCCAGGCGCTTCAGACATCAGCAGAGCGGGCATTGGATGCATTTGCCCAGGGTGGGCTGCAGTCCATCTCGCGTTTTTTGGAGATGAACGTTCCTGCGGATGAGCTGCCACGGGCAGCCGACATTGTTGTGAGGTTATTGGGCTCATCCGTCTCCGCATTGCGTACCATCGCTCGTGAGCGTGCCGGGCTGCCGCCGCTGGACCTGAATGCTCCTGACAAGGCCGAGCACGAGTTGAACTGGTCCCGCTTCGCGGTGGCGGCGTTGTCTGACCTGGCGCTTTATCCCGCGCCAATTTATTTCAGCCTCAAGGGCTTTGATCATGTGCAGGCGAGTGTGTTTCAGGTCAGCCGCACGCCAGGCAAGCTGACGGTATACGTTGGTTGCCTGTTGTTGGTGATTGGTGTGTTTGCCATGTTTTACGTGCGTGACAGGCGTGTCTGGGTGTGGCTCAAGCCATCAGAAACAGGTGGCACCGAGGTGCTGGCCGCGATGACCTCCCAGAAGCGCACGCTGGATTTTGAGCGGGAGTTTGACCGGTTCAAGGCGGCGCTGCAGCGGCTTCGTCCAGGTTCATAGAATTTGCAGTATCCGCATTCAAAGGGTTTGTTATGACTGACTCATCGACCACCGTGACACAATGGCAAGACCTCTCCGAATCGGGCGATGGCCGCCAGGTGCGTGGCCGTCCAGATTGGACGGATGCGCTGTTTTTTGCCGTACTGGCAGCTGGTGCAGGGTTTGCCTTGCAACGGTACAGCCAGTCCATGGATATCTACGAGAAGTACATCCTGGTCTTTACCGTTCCGTCCCTCGTGTGGCTGGGATGGCTGTGGCGGCCCTTGCGCACGCTGATGATCGCCAGTGGATTGAGTGCCTTGCTGGCCATTTGGCTGTATCAGGCAGATATCGCCAACGCTGAAAAAGTCTTCTTGCTCAAATACTTGTTTTCATCGCAGTCATCCATCCTGTGGATGTGTGCCTTGTTTGTGATTGCGACTGTCTGTTATTGGGTGGGATTTGTCAGTCAGACAGCAGCATGGCTGGGTACGGCATTGACCTGGGGCGCCGTGTTTGCTGGCACATCTGGCTTGTTGGTTCGTTGGCGTGAAGGACACCTCATGGGCCCTGACCTGGGCCACATCCCGGTCAGCAACCTGTATGAGGTATTTGTCCTGTTTGCGCTGATCACCGCGCTGTTTTACCTCTACTACGAGCGACGCTACGCCACACGCGCCCTCGGTGGGTTTGTGATGTTGGTCATCACCTCTGCCGTGGTGTTCTTGCTCTGGTATTCGTTCACTCGGGATGCCTATCAAATTCAACCACTTGTGCCTGCCCTCAAAAGCTGGTGGATGAAACTGCATGTCCCAGCCAACTTCATCGGCTATGGCACGTTTTCCCTGGCTGCCATGGTTGGCTTTGCCTATCTGGTCAAGCAGCATGCCGAGACGCGCTCATGGGTCAAGCTGGCGCCCCTCTTCATTCTGGGCGTCTTGCTCACGGCTGAGCCCATGGTGTTCCGCACCGAAGGCCTGTCTGCAACCTGGATGCTGTATTTCGGTATCGGTGCCGTTCTGATTGGCACCATTTTGTTGTTCAGAAAGCCCATCGCTCAAAAACTCCCTTCCCTGGAGATTCTCGATGACATCATGTACCGCGCGATTGCCATCGGGTTTGCCTTTTTCACCGTGGCGACGATTCTTGGTGCACTGTGGGCAGCAGATGCTTGGGGCGCATACTGGCAGTGGGATCCCAAGGAAACTTGGGCGCTGATCGTTTGGCTAAACTATGCGGCTTGGCTTCACCTGCGACTGATGAAAGGGCTGCGCGGCACGTTGGCAGCGTATTGGGCGTTGGTGGGACTGCTGGTGACAGGTTTCGCCTTTTTGGGCGTTAACATGTTCCTTTCGGGATTGCATTCCTACGGCGCGCTTTAACGTGATCCTGCTGGGTCACGACAGTTGAATAGATCGTGACTCAAGCAAGAATCAGCACTCAACCGATACCAAATACGACAACCAAGCCTTGGATCGTATTGGTTGCAACAACGGCCGTACAGGCGCTTGTTGCCATGGCAATGATGGCACTGCCGACCATTGCGCCTGCGGTGTCAGAGCATTTCGGCATTTCGACGGCTTATCTTGGCGCCTATGTCGCGTGTGTGTATTTTGCCGCGATGTTTTCTACGCTGATGGTTGGAATCGCCCTCAAGCGCTGGGGCGCGATCAGAGTCAGTCAAGTCGGGCTGATCATTTGTGGCTTGGGACTGTGTCTTTCGGTGGTTCCCCATCCAGTCTCTATCGTGGTGGGTGCTGTCTTGATTGGCCTGGGTTATGGGCCCATTACGCCTGCCAGTTCGCATATCCTGATCAAAAGCACTCCACCCCAGCAGCTATCCTTGGTGTTTTCAATCAAGCAGACCGGTGTCCCCCTGGGGGCGATGATGGCGGGTGCCATCGTGCCACCCATCGAATCATTCTCCAACTGGCAGGTGGCGCTGTTGTCTGTCGGCCTAGCCTGTGTGGTGTGCGCAGTGCTCGTCAGGCCATTGCGCAACGAGTTGGATCATGATCGGGATCCGTCAGCGCGTACATCGCTGATGGACAGCCTCATCAATCCGGTCATGATGGTGTGGCGCCATCGAGATTTGCGTACCTTGGCCATGGTGTCCTTTTTGTTTGTGTTTGCACAATTGGCTTGTACGGCATACATCGTCACCTTTTTGTACAAGGATCTGGGGTGGGGGTTGATTGCTGCCGGGATGGCGCTCACGATTGCTCAGGCGGCAGGCGTGGGAGGAAGGATTCTTTGGGGCTACATCGCCGATCGGTGGCTGGGTGCCTTGCGCATGATGATGGTGCTCGCCGTCTTGCTTGCGATCGCACTGGCTGGTGCGGCATTGCTCACGCCTGCATCATCTTATGTTTTTCTTTTTGTGGTTCTGACTTTGCTGGGTGGGACGGCAATTGGCTGGAATGGCGTGTATCTCGCTGAGGTTGCCCGCCGAGCGCCCAAGGGACAAGCCGGAGCGGCTACAGGAGGCACGCTGGGATTTACCTTCATGGGAGTGGTGATCGGCCCGTCCATGTTTGGCTTGCTGGCCGAGGGCGTGGGCAGCTATGGGCTGGCCTACCTTTTTCTGGTCATCCCCGCTGCGATCGTGTTTTATCTGCTGTGGCGGCAGTACCGCATCGACCGCCACGCCAAGCCAAGCTCCACAAAGGGGTGATGTGACTGCTCACCCAGTTCTTTTGCAGTTCGAGTGAAGGATTCGTGCTGCCCTTTAGTCTGGCAGGCAGCTCTCTCCGCGCAGCAGGTCAGCGATGGTTTCCCGCTGGCGGATGACATGAAATGCATCACCATCCACCATCACCTCGGCTGGCCTGGGACGGCTGTTGTAGCTGCCAGCCATGACAAACCCATAGGCACCAGCTGAATCGATGGCGATCAAGTCACCCTCGGCCAGGGCCAGGGCGCGGCCACGTGCCAGCCAGTCCGCGCTTTCACAAACTGGCCCCACCACATCATAGGTTGTCAGCGGCCCATCGCCTTGAAGCACCGGGAGCACACCGTGCCAAGCTTCATACAAAGCGGGGCGCATCAAGTCATTCATGCCGGCATCCACAATGGCAAAATTGCGCGCCTCTGTATGCTTGAGGTACTGGACTTCGGTCAGCAACACGCCAGCATTACCGACCAGTGATCTGCCAGGCTCCATGACAAGCTGCAGATGGCCTTGGCCGCGTGCCTCGAGCTTGGCAAACACGCGGTTCAGCAACGTACTGGGTGCCAGAGGCGTCTCGTCGTCATAGCGGATACCGAGTCCTCCCCCAATATCTAGATGATGCAGCCTGACGCCCATGGAAGCCAGCGTGTCGATCAGGTCAAGCAGCTTGTCTAGCGCATCCAGATAGGGACTGACCTCGGTGATTTGAGAGCCGATATGACAGTCCACGCCGACCACCTGGATACCTGGCAGCGTCATGGCGAGTTGATAGGCCTCTGGAGCCAGTTCTATCGCGATGCCAAACTTGTTTTCTTTGAGTCCAGTGGAAATATAGGGATGTGTCTGGGCATCCACATCGGGATTGACGCGCAAGGAGACAGGTGCCGTTTTTCCCATGCTGTGTGCCACAGAGGATAGACGTTTGAGCTCAGGAATCGATTCGATGTTGAAACATTTCACCCCTGCATTCAGTGCATCCGCCATTTCCCACGATTGCTTGCCCACACCGGAAAACACCACTTTGGATGGACTGCCTCCTGCTGCAATCACACGTGCCAGTTCGCCCCCGGAGACAATGTCAAACCCGCTTCCCATGCGAGCAAACTCCCGCAGGACGGCGATGTTGGAATTGGCTTTCATGCCAAAACACACCAGAACATCGTGCTGGCCGATGGCAGATTGGTACTGTGCCCAGGCATGACGCAGTGCAGCCCGGGAATAAACATATAGGGGCGTGCCGAGTCGCCTTGCCAGTTCAACGAGTGATACCCGCTCAGCATGAAGCTCGCCATGCTGGTAGTGAAAAAACGGAGTCCCTGCAGGCGGTGCGGTCATGGAGGATGTTGGCTGGTTGGTCATGTTTAATTGGAGATCACAATGGGAGCAGGCATCAGTGAGGGATCCTGCTCAAACAGGGGAGATGCCGGGTTGCTGGTGTCGGGCATGCCGGGGGTGGATGGGTTGACACCAGGGCTTGTCGTTGGGTTGGGCGATTGAGGCTTGGCCTGAGTCGTTGGCTTGGTTGCTGGCGGTGGTGGCAGATAGAGCGGTCCTTTGTACCCGCAACCTGCGAGCACCAAGGATAGGCCGGTCAATGTCATCGCTACAATGCGACGCATCAAGATGGATGTCACTGCACACCTCAAGGCAGTCCCCTCAGTCTGGAGAATTGGAAAGATGAACGAAACAGAATTTCTCACTCGCGCAAGCGCCATCATGGACGCGGTTGAGTCGCAGGTGGATGACTGGTTTGAGAACCTCGACATCGATGTCGAGGCCTCACGTCAAGGAACAAGTGTACTAAACCTCAAGTTTGGCAACGGTCGCCAAGTGGTCATCAACACCCAGACCCCTTTGCGGGAGATGTGGCTCGCAGCACGCCGTGGTGGATTCCACTACCGGTTTGATGGACAGACCTGGAAAGACACCCGCGGTGGACCTGATTTAGATGTGGCCTTGTCCGAGGTTTGCTCCGAGGAAACCGGGAAAACTCTTCGGGTCAACATCTAGACGTTTGATCAGACTGGCTAGTTTGGGATCACCTGCGTGTGGGGCGATCCTGTTCCGGTAGGCTTTGCTTTGCTGGCCAACTCATCCAGCAGGTCGGAAATGGTCTCTTTTTCAGGAATGCCGATTTTCCCAATTGCCTTGCCCGGCGGGAATTCGCTCAGGTACATGTTGCCACCCTCGATCAAGATGCCACTGGGTGGCGGCAGTCGCTTCTGTTCAGGGAAGGCCTTGAGTGCGTGTTGCATGTAGCCCAGCCAGATGGGCAATGACGCACCTCCACCGGTTTCGCGCGACCCCAAGGATTGTGGCTGGTCAAAACCGAGCCAGGCCACGCCCACCAGTTGGGGCGTGTAGCCAGCGAACCAGGCATCCACGGAGTCGTTTGTTGTGCCTGTCTTGCCTGCCAGGTCGCCTCGTTTGACGACTTGCTTGGCTCGCGCAGCAGTGCCAGAGGTGGCGACGCCCCTGAGCATATCGTCCATGATGTAGGCCGTGCGGGGATCAATGGCGCGAGCTGCAGCATCACCCGCGACGACCGGCTTGGCCTGCATGAGCACCTTGCCCTCTGCGTCGGTCACGCGCTCAATCAGATAGGGGGTGACGCGATAACCCCCGTTGGCAAACACCGCGAAGGCACCGGCAAGCTGCAAGGGGGTCACGGCACCGGAGCCAAGGGCCATGGGCAGATAGGCAGGGTGCTTTGACTTGTCAAAGCCAAAACGGGTGATGTACTCCTGAGCGTATTGAGGACCGATGGCTTGCAGGATGCGGATGGACACCATGTTTTTGGACTTGGCGATCGCTTCGCGCATGGACAGCATGGGCTCGTATTGCCCACCATAGTTCTTGGGAGACCAAGCCTTGGAACCGGTTTGCTCGGCGCTCTGTTCAAACGGCATATCTGAGATCATCGTGGCTGGTGTCAGGCCCTTTTCCAGGGAGGCCGCGTAAATAAAGGGCTTGAACGAGGAGCCAGGCTGCCGCCAAGCCTGTGTGACACGGTTGAAGTTGCCTCGGTAAAAATCAAATCCGCCCACCAAGGATCGAATGGCGCCATCTTGTGGCAGCAGTGAGACAAATGCCGCCTGTACGGTGGGCATGTTGAGGATTTCCCAATAGGTGTCGTTTTTGTGCACGAACACGACTGAGCCGCGCTGAATGCGCAGGTCTTCTTTGGCTTTGGGGTTGAGCGCCCGGGCAATTACCGCAATCGCTTTTTTGTCGTTGACAACGATGATGTCATTGGCTGCACGTGCCACACGGACTTCGTTGGGTGTGGCAGACAGCACCACACCGGTCAGCATGTCCGTGTAGTCGGGGTATTTGTCGAGGATGTCATCCAGCAAGGCATCGAACTTGGCAGGATCCTTTTCGATGTTGGCAGGCAGCGAAACCTGTGCCTGGGGCCCGGGATAAGGTGCACGACGCGTGTAATCCAGCACGCCCTCCCGCAGGGAGCGGTAGGCCCACTCCTGGTCCTTGGACTGGATGGTGGTGTAGACATTCAGGCCACGCGAGTAGACGTTTTCCTGGTAGATGTTGAACATCAGCTGTCGTGCCAGCTCGGCAGCATACTCGCCGTGCACGGCATAGCCACCAGCAGGCGTGCCCTCGGCAGACTTGATCACAATCGGCTGGCTGATCGCAGTCTTGTACTCTGCCTCGGTGAGATAGCCAAGAGACTGCATTCGCCCCAGCACATAGCGCTGCCGGATGACGGCACGTGGCTTGTTGGAAATCGGGTTAAAGCGCGAAGGTGCCTTGGGAATGCCAGCCAGCATGGCCGCCTCCGCTGGCGTGATGTCTGCGACAGACTTGCCAAAATAGGTGCGCGATGCCGCAGCGAAGCCATAGGCACGATGGCCGAGATAAATCTGGTTGAGGTAAAGCTCAAGGATCTGGTCCTTGCTG
>QXGG01061366.1_pt1 | contig 15128 bp, 13 predicted proteins | sample 1982491 | NCBI WGS metagenome assembly QXGG01 (sample SAMN09924614, study PRJNA488089) | Wastewater metagenome, whole genome shotgun sequencing project. | isolation source: South African research farm wastewater | place: South Africa: Irene, Agricultural Research Council, Animal Production... | reverse complement strand
TGCTGGAGGCGCGACTCGGAATCGAACCGGGGTACACGGCTTTGCAGGCCGCTGCATAACCACTCTGCCATCGCGCCACGACCGTTTCGGCCGGTTGCCCCTGAGCTTCCGGAGCCTCCGGATCAGGCATTTGCCTGACCGTCGAATTCTTGGAGCGGGAAACGAGTCTCGAACTCGCGACCTCAACCTTGGCAAGGTTGCGCTCTACCAACTGAGCTATTCCCGCTCGGGAAAGACCGCCATTATAGGCAAGGATTTTTCGATGTCAACTTCTTTGCGCTGCATTTGATGATCGGCCGCGTCCGGCCCCGGCTACTGACCAGCCTCGTCCTGCAGCAGAGGGATCGCCCGATGCAGGTAATAACCCATCGACCACAGCGTGAGCGCAGCGGCAACGTAGATCAGGATGTTGCCCGCGATGCGCATGTCGATCCCATACAGTGGCGCGTTGAACAGCAACAGCGGAATCGCCACCATCTGCGCCGTGGTCTTGAGCTTGCCGACGTAGGCCACCGCCACGCTGGCCGACTTGCCCACGCGCGCCATCCATTCGCGCAGCGCCGAGATGGTGATCTCGCGGCCGATGATGACCACCGCGATCAGCGCATCGACGCGGGCAAGCTGAACGAGCAGGATCAGCGCGGCAGCCACCATGAGCTTGTCGGCGACCGGATCGAGGAAGGCGCCGAAGGCCGACGTCTGCCCCAGCGCGCGCGCGAGATAGCCATCGAACCAGTCGGTGACCGCGGCGGCGACGAAGATCACCGTGGCGACCAGATTCTTGCTGGCGATCGGCATGAGGGCATCGGGCAGGTAGAAGATCCCGACGAAGATCGGGATCATGACGATGCGCGCCCAGGTCAGCGCGTTCGGGATGTTGAGCGGCATGCCTTGGCGCATCTCGCATGAATTCGGAAAGCGCGAGTATATAACAGTGCCTGTTGATCCCGGCCGGCGCAGACGGTGCACACAGTCCCGGGGGCTGTCTGTAACATCGTGGCTGAACTTCGACCCACACTGCATTTTTCCGTTCGACACCTTTCCGCTCTGCTCTCGCAATGCACGACCTCCTGCAATCGGGCGCCTGGCGCGCCCTCTCCGCCCGGCGCGACGTCCTTCTGACGACGACCCTGCGCGATCTCTTCCGCACCGATCCGCAGCGTGCGCAGCGCATGCAGGCGAGCGCCTGCGGGCTGACGCTGGACTACGCCAAGAACCTGTTGTGCGCAGAGAGCCTTGCGCTGCTGCTGCAAGTGGCCGAGGAAGCCGGGCTGCGCGCGGCAGTCGGCGCGATGTTCGCCGGCGAGCACATCAATACCACCGAAGGCCGCGCGGTCCTGCACGTGGCGCTGCGCTGCCCGCCGGGCACGGCATGGCGCGTGGATGGCGCGGACATCGGCGCCCAAGTGCACGCGGTGCGCACACGCATGGCGGCGTTCGCCAACCAGGTGCGCGACGGCGCGTGGCGTGGCTGGCGGGGCGATGCGATCACCGACGTCGTGAACATCGGCATCGGCGGTTCGGACCTCGGCCCCGCCATGGTGTGCGAAGCCCTCCGCGATCAGGCGCATCCGGGCCTGCGGATGCACTTCGTGTCGAACGTGGATGGCGTGCAGATCGGCGACGTGCTGCGCCACTGCCGGCCCGAGACCACACTCTTCATCGTCGCCTCGAAAACCTTCACCACCCAGGAGACCCTGGCGAATGCCCGCGCCGCGCGCGCCTGGCTGCTTGCGCATGCCGGCGACGACAGCGCGATCGCGCGCCATTTCGTCGCGGTGTCGACCAGCACCGCCGCCGTGCAGGCCTTCGGCATCGACCCGGCCAACATGTTCGGCTTCTGGGACTGGGTGGGCGGGCGCTTCTCGCTGTGGAGCGCGATCGGCCTGCCGATCATGATCGCCCTCGGCCCGCAGCGCTTCGACGAACTGCTCGCCGGCGCACACGCGATGGACGAGCACTTCCGCACCACCCCCTTCGCCACCAATCTACCGGTGCTGATGGCGCTGGTCGGGATCTGGAACGTCAACTTCCTCGACGCCGCCAGTCAGTTGATCGCGCCCTACCACCAGCGCCTGCATCGCCTGCCTGCCTATCTGCAGCAACTCGACATGGAATCGAACGGCAAGTCGGTCCGCCACGACGGCAGCCCGGTGCCCTGCCGCACCAGCCCGATCCTGTGGGGCGAGCAAGGCATCAACGGCCAGCACGCCTACTTCCAGCTCGTGCACCAGGGTACGCAGCCGGTGCCGGTGGATTTCATCGGCGTGCTCGACGCCGGCCACGAGGATGAGCACCTGCACCGCATCGCCTTCGCCAACCTCGTCGCCCAGGCCGAGGCGCTGATGCGCGGCCGCACGGCCGACGAGGCCGAAGCCGAGATGCGCGCTGCCGGCCTGCCCGAAGCCCGCATCCGCGCCCTGCTTCCCCACCGCGTGTTCCCCGGCAGCCGGCCGAGCAACACGGTCCTGCTCGAACGCCTGGACCCGTTCACGCTCGGGGCCCTGCTGGCAGCCTACGAGCACCGCACCTACGTCCAGGGCGTGATCTGGGGTGTCAACAGCTTCGACCAGTGGGGCGTCGAGCTGGGCAAGCAGCTTGCCGTGCGCGTGCTCGACGAGCTCGACCCGCAGGCGCCCACAGCAGGCGAGGACGCCCACGATGCCAGCACGCAGGGGCTGATCGAGCGCTACCGTGCGCATGTGCGGACTCGCTCCGAAGGTGGCACATCAATGGCGTGATTTGCATGCTCGCTGTCCGGTGGCGCAATAGGCGGTGATCGGTGACTGGCCTAAGATGTCTTTCACCATTCACTGATATAGAGAAGCGAACATGCGAGCCTTCCAGGACACCTACCCCGAGAATGTCGCGCATTGCTACGGCTGCGGTCGTCTCAATGAACACGGGCACCAGATCAAGACCTACTGGGATGGCGACGAGACCGTGACGCGTTTTCAGCCGCACCCGGAGCACACGGCGATCCCAGGATTCGTCTACGGCGGGCTGATCGCCTCGCTAATCGATTGCCACAGCACCGGCACTGCCGCCGCCGCGGCCTATCGCGCCGAGCAGCGCGAGATGGACAGCGAACCCCCGCTGCGCTTCGTGACCGGCTCGCTCCACGTGGATTTCCTCAAGCCGACCCCGCTCGGCCCCGTCCTGGAACTGCGCGGTCGCGTCAAGGAACTCAAGGGCCGCAAGGTCGTGGTCGAATCCGAAGTCTGGGTCGACGGCGTGATGACCGCACGCGGCGAAGTGGTCGCGGTACAGATGCCGGACACCTTCAAGGCGTGATCGCCGTGCCACGCGCATGACGCAGGGCCCCGGTCACGATCGGCGCTGATCGGGACCCTGCGAGCGGGTGAGCCAGGGGAGTCAGATGAGCCAGCGATATGCTGCCAGCGCGGCCGATAAAACTGCCAGCATGCTGCCAACGACAGCCCTTGGCAGCGTCGCGCCACCGTGAAACCCGGCTCGGCAGGCGGATCCTCCGTTCGCGGTGTGCTGGCACGATTCCTGCATGCACCCAGCCTGCCAGGGGTGTCCGTTACGCCCACCCCACCCTCATTCCGTAACGGGGAGCACCTCATGCAGAACAAACTGCTTGCCGAAAAATATCCGATCCATGTTCTCGAGCTCGGCAAGAACGAGACCGAGCACGCGCACCTGGACGAACTGCTGAAGGCGGTCGAGGCCAAGGCCGAAGCCGATCCGACCGTGCGCCTGATCGCCGTCTTCGACCACCTGAGCCACACTCAGCTCATCGGCGGCGAAGTGCGCCCGGACATCCTGGCGGCCAAGAACCTGATCTTCTGTTTCGGCGTCAAGCTGCTCGACCCGACCATGATGGCGGTGCGTCCGCGCTCGATCGGTTTTGCCGAACTGCCCGACCGCTACGTGGTGAGTTTCCTGGAGGCGCCGATGCCCGAGGCCAACCGCAAGATGATCGAGTGGGTGACGAGCCTGCGCAAGTCCGCCTGACCCCCGCCGGCAACCGCTGCCGAGGCCTGCCATGTATTTCCACCCGCTGCACAACCCGGACTCGAGCCAGATCGGCTACCTGCTCGCCGATCTGGACGAACAGGAGGCGGTCGTCATCGACCCGCCGCCGCGACAGACCGAACTCATCCTCGCCCTGCTCACCGAGCGCAGCCTGCGCCTGTGTCACGTGTTGCGCACGCACGTGCACCAGGTGGATGCGGCCGACTGCAGCCCGCTTTGCGATCGCACCAGCGCGCAGCTCGTGGTCGGCGAATCTGCCGTGATGCCACCGCATTGCCATGTCGACACCCTGCGCGCGACGCACGGCACGCGTCTGGTATTCGGCAACGAAGTGGTGAGGGTGCTGAGCACGCCGGGCCACACGCCGGGCTGCCTGAGCTACCTGTGGCGCGATCGGCTGTTCTGCGGCGATGCCTTCGACGTCGGCAGTTGCGGCGCGGGCGACAGCGAGGCCGATCCGGGCCTGCTCTTCGACAGCCTGACCCGGCGGCTGTTCACGCTGCCCGAGCAGACCCTCGTGTTTCCGGCGCACCCGATCAAGGGGCGCCACGTCGCCACGCTCGGCGAGCTGCGCGCACGCTACGCGCCCCGCCTGCAGCAGAGCCGCGACGGATTCATCACCGACATGATCCAGCGCCGCGACCGCGCGCCGGCCGGCCGCAACGCGGCGCCGGCGCTGCCGCGCTGAACCAGCCTCGTCCGAAGCGGCGCCGGCCGCCACGCGCGCGCGGCAGTGCGACCGCACCGGGCGTGCTCACATGCTTCAGGGCTTGAGCGCAGCCCAGCCGGGATGATCGTATTCGCGTCCGTAGAAGTTGAGCGTCTCGACCACGCGCAGCAAGCCCATGCGCTTGCCCGGAACCCGCGGCGCGGTGCGCATCAGGCCCGCACCGTCGGCAATGTCACCCAGCAACCACTGCAGATGACGCCCGGCTCGGCTGTGAAAATCGCGTCCGGCGACGATGCCGGCGAGTTGACGCTCGACCTCCGCAGCCAGCGCGACGTAATCGGCCTCTGCCATGGGCTGCGCGGGATCGCCCTGCAGGCGGGCGCCGACCGTGTCGCGCAGCGTGGTCATCGCGCTACGCAGGGCCTCGTCGGTCGGGCGCGGCACTGCGTCGGCAGGCGACTGCAACTTGAGCGCCGGGCGTGCGTCATCGGCAGCGAGGACGGGTGCGGGGAAGCTGACGAGGGCGGCAAAGGCGATCGTGGCGGCGGCAAGGGGGGAACGCATGCAAGGGTCTCCGGACAGAAAGTCGCACTGACCGAATGCTAGCGCGCGACGCCACGCCCGGCATTGAAGTGGATCAAGCGCCGCCCTGCCCCGGCACGCGATCGCCATCGGCCGCCACCGTCACCGTCAGGCGCTGTCCGGTCGCGTCGGCATAGAGCGTCAGCACATCGGGCGCCAGATCGGCCACATGGACGACACCGGCCCACTCGCCATCCGCGGGCAGCAGTTCGGCGAGCCGGTTGGGCCAGCACAGGATGGTCGCCTCGTCCACTTCATTGCCGGCGAGCTTCGGAAACAGCGCGAAATACAGCAGATCGGCCTCGATCAGCTCGTTGAGAAAATGCGTGCCGAGCGACACGTCGGGCACGAGGTTGTCGTGCATGGCGACGATCTCGCACAGCGCGGCGACGTGGTTGATCTCGGAAAACAGCACCGGAATGCCGAGGAAGGGATCGCGCGAGCCCCAGCGCCCGGGGCCGAGCATCAGCACGCAATGCGCGCCCGACTGCGCATTGAGCCGCCCGATCACCCGCGTCACCGCCAGCCGTTGCGCCTGGTTGAGAGCACCGAAGGCAGACGGACGCACGTAGATCACGCGGTCAGGGCGGATCACCCGCCCCGGGCCGATGACCGCACCGCGCGCCGTGAGCAGCCGCTGCGCGTCGGCCGGCGGCTCGATCCCGGTCACGCCTTCCACACTGCGCACCTGCATCGGCCGGCACTGCAGCAGGTTGATGCGGTAGCTGCCATCGGGCACGAAGTTGAGCGCGAACTCGATCTCCACCGGGTGTGCGTAGGCCGCATGCAGCGTGGCGAGCACCGTACGCAGGTCGCCGACGAAGTCGGTGTCCGCGATCAGGCCATCGAAGGTCAGGAACGGGGGCCGGTCGTGCGCCTCGCGGGTGGTGAACAGCGCGAACGGGAAGTCCGCCTGGCCCTTGACCAGCTCGGTGAAGGGCCCGGTCACCACCTCGTTGCGTTGCAGGTCGAGCGTGTCCATGCGGCGCTGGGCGTGGCGGGCGATCGCGCCGAAGTTGGTCTCGGGGCGCAACTCGGGCGCGTTGAGCGCCACCAGGCGGGTGTAGTCGTCATCGGCGCGGTCCACCGCGCGCGTGCCCAGACCGGCCACCAGCCGCACCACGCCCGCCTTCATGTCGATGCGCGGATTCCACGGGTAGGGATTGACCGACAGGCCGACGCCGGCCGCGTGCGGGTGGAAATAGCGCCCGCCCGCCGTGCCCGACACGCGCATGATCAGCAGCGCCATCTGCTCGTGCTCGTCGAGCAGGCCGCGGCGCTGGCGGTAGCGCAGCGCCTGCTCGGACAGGGTGCTGGCATAGACCTGGCGCACGGCATCGAGCAGGTCGACGAGGCGTTGCTCGCGCGTCCCCTGATTGACGCAGAACACGCTGTCGTACTGCCCGGCGAAGGCGTTGCCATAGCGGTCTTCCAGCCGCGAGCTGGAACGCACGATGAAGGGCCACTCGCCGAAGTAATCGAGCATGGCCTCGAACTGGCGCAGCGTCGCCGCGGGGAAGCGCCCCGCGAGGATGCGGGCGCGCGCGCCCTCCTCGCCGTCCAGCCCCTGCAGGAAACCGTCGGCGTCGCGCTGGCGCCGGCGCACCCACCACAAGCCGTTGTGCACGAAGAACGTGTCGAACACCTCGGTGCCGACATAGAAGGAATCGTGCGCCTCCAGGCGTGCGGACAGCGCGGGCGCGTCGCGCCGCACCACCGCGCGCGCGAGCAGCATGCCCGCCGCCTTGCCGCCGATGGTGCCGATGCCGATCATGCGCGCGCGCACGGCGAGCAGGTCGTCGAGGGTCAGGTAGCGCGCGATCAGGCGCTGCAGGCCGGCCTCCTCGGGGAACAGCAGGCGGGCGAAGCGGGCGAACCATTGCGCCTCGGCCGCCGTGTCGGGCGCGCCGGCGTTGCGCAGGGCCGAGACCGTACGCGCCGCATCGAAGAGCTGGTGCCAGTGGCTGCGGATGTGCTCGTCCTCCAGCCCCGGCCACCCCGAGCCGGCGAGAATCTCCGCCACCGTGCCGCTGTCGGCCACCGCGCGGAAGCGGTCGCCCGCCTCCCAGGCATGGATCAGGTTCATGACCGCCGCCGAGCGGTGCTGCACCTTGATCGGCCGGATGTACAGGCGCTCGCGGCAGCGGAAGACGTCGAGCAGGTACTGCGTGGTGTCGGTGATCACGTCCATCCCGGCACGCGCGTGGCGATTCCGCAGCACGCCGAAGTAGGTCACCGTGTCGAGGTCGAAGAGCCGCGGGCAGGTCAGGCGGAAGAAGTTGCCGAGCATGCGGTCGGACTGCCACGCGTCTGCCAGGTCCGACAGGCAGTCGAAGATGTACAGCGTCTCCGGCCCGGCCGCCTCGATCACCGAATGCACCTGATCGACGAAGGCGTCGAAGCCGTCTTCGGGGCGTGGGGTGTGGATCTCCGCGCCATCCCCGTCTGCAATCAGCGCCGGATGGGCGGCGAAACGAAAATAGATCAGCCGGCGCTGCTGGCTGCGCGCCGCCGCCGCATAGGGCAGCACCAGCGCGCGATAGTCCTCGAACGACTGGATCTGCCAGACGATGTTGTCGCCCGGCGCCACCCCGCTCAGCACCGTGTCGAGGCCGGGCAGACCGGTGGTGGGGGCGAAGCGGCGGGGCTCGGGGCCATGGGGCGTGTTCATGCTGTTACCCTAGCGCGCCGCTGCAGACTTGAACAGCGCTGCAGGTACGAGTGAGCGCGGGGAACTTTCTCGCCGCATCTCGTCCCTTAAGGTCGGCCCGGTTCCAGGCCGCACGCTGCGGCACGCCGTTTGCTTGCCGATTGTTCAGGCCTCCCCGCAAATCGATGTACGCGGCTGCCGGTTCCGCATGCCCCAATCAAACATGGATTCAACGATGCCCCGATCGAAGTTCGCCACCCGTCTAACGCTGGTTGCGCTGTCTGCCCTCACCCTTGCCGCCTGCTCGAGCGAGGTGCCCGACACCCATCCCGACCAGCCCGTCACCAAGCGCAAGCAGGCCTTCAAGGCCATGCTGCGCACCTTCGAACCGATGGGCACGATGCTCAAGGACAAGCGCTACGACGCCGACGCCTTCGCCCGCATGGCCGACGAATTTTCCCGCTTGCGCGACCAGCCGTGGGCGCACTTCGGCGCCGACACCAACTATCCGCCCACCAAGGCCAAGCCGGCGGTGTGGGAGAAGCCGGCCGAATTCGAACAGCGTCGCCAGGAATTCACCGCCGCCACCGAGCGCCTGCTCGCCGCCGCTGCCGCCCGCAACGAAGCCGAGGCGCGCAGCACCTATGCCGCCGTGCAGGATAGCTGCAAGGCCTGTCACAACGACTTCCGCAAGTAGTCGGGCGCGCGCCGCCGCTTACGCTTTTCGCACTGCGTCGAAGCGCGCCCCCTGCCAACTGCCCCTGCGCGCCAGTTCGGCCGTGAGCCGGGGCGCCAGCTCGGAGAGCCGCATGTTCCACTGCGGCGCCAGTTTCAGGGTCGGCGGCACCTCGCTGCCGAGGCGTTGCAGCAGGATCTCCGGCGAGAGGCGCTCGACAAAATCCGCCAGCAGTTCGATGTAGGCCTCCTCGTCGAGCAAGGGCACGCTGGCCGGATCGCGCTGCCAGTCGCGAGCCATCGCCGTGCCGCGCACGAGCTGGAGCTGGTGCAGCTTGAGCGCCCTGACCGGCAAAGCGGAGAGCTGCGCCGCACCCTCGAGCATCGACGCCCGCGACTCGCCCGGCAGACCCAGGATCAGATGGGCGGTCACCGCCAGCCCGCGCAGCGCTGCGCGGCGGATCGCGTCCGCACTGCAGGCGAAGTCGTGCCCCCTGTTCACCCGCCGCAGCGCCGCGTCGTCGCAGGACTCCACGCCGATTTCCAGCTCGATGATGCGGGTGCGTGCGAGCTCGGCGAGGTGGTCGAGCACCGCATCGGGCAGGCAGTCCGGCCGCGTGCCGATGGCGAGCCCGCTGATCCGCGGGTGCGACAGCGCGTCGTCGTAGATGGCGCGCAGGCGCTCGAACTCGCCGTAGGTGTTGCTGTAGCTCTGGAAGTAGGCGATGAAGCGCGCGGTTTCCGGATAGCGCCGGTCCAGAAAGCGCAGGCCGGTGTCGATCTGGGTGTGGATGCTGTCGCGACGATCGAGATAGCCGGGCGTGAAGCCGGCGTTGTTGCAGAAGGTGCAGCCTCCGGTGCCGAGCGCGCCGTCACGGTTCGGGCAGGTGAAGCCAGCCGCGACCGAGACCTTCTGCACCCGTCCGCCGTAGAGTCGCTTCACATGGTCATTCCAGGCGTTGTAGCGACGGGCGCCAAAGGGTGCGACCGCCGCCGGGCGTGCCACGGCGGGCGGGATCGTCGAAAGAGTGTCGGGGCACGCGTGCATGGTCGGCGGAGCGCAAGGGAACGGGCCCGGAGTGTGCCCGACCCGAGGGCTGCCGCCTTGACGAGACGCAATCGGTGAACGCAAAGCGCGCTGGGGGAGGGAGGATCGGGCCGCCCGGCTTCCGACGACGCTGCGCGCTGCCATCAGGCGCGGACGAACGTCAGGCGGCGCCCTGGTCGTCCTCGCCGATCAGCAGGACACCGGCGGAGAGCCACTTGTGCGGTGGGATCTCGAGGTTGGTGGGCGCAGGCTGGCTCAGATAGACGCGGCCGGCGAGGTCGAAGATGGAGCCATGGCACGGGCACAGGAAACCGCCGGGCCAGTCGGCCGTCATGCCCTGGCTGGTACCGGGCGCGAACTTTTCCGACGGCGAGCAGCCGAGGTGGGTGCAGATGCCGATGACGATCAGGTACTCGGGGTTGATCGAGCGGTGGCGGTTCGCCGCGTAATCGGGCTGCTGGGGCTCTCCGGACGCGGGGTCGGCAAGGCGCTGCTCGTTGGACTCGAGCGCGGCCAGCATCTCGGCGGTACGCCGCAGGACCCACACCGGCTTGCCGCGCCACTCGACGGTCATCATCTCGCCGGGCGCGAGCTTGGAGACATCGGCCTCGACGGGCGCCCCGGCGGCGCGGGCGCGTTCGGATGGGGTGAGGCTGGCAACGAACGGGATGGCGGTGGCCGCTGCAGCCACCGCGCCCGCACCGCTCGTCGCGATCAGGATCTGGCGGCGCTGGCGGGCGAGGTCGGAACGTGTATCGGACATAAGCGCGCTCTCCGCGGGAAACGTTCTTGGAGCCGGCCTGGGGGACCGGAAAAAAGGCGAAGCGGGCCGGAGAGTTCCATCGCGCCAACGCTGCAGGGGGCAAGACCGTTGAGGGGGGACGATCACGCAGCGCTCACGATTCAGCCCAGCTTCGCACGAGCCAGTAAAAGCAACAGCCGTGCCAGGTCGTGAAAAACCCGCCGTGCAGGGCGATCAGCCCCGCATTGGCGCGCCCTTGACTGCCAAACGCTGTCTGTTGCAGCAGCTCACTGCCATCACGGCAGTCAGGCGGGCGCGCCTCCGTCCCAGCCGGCCGCGTCTGCGCCCCCCTCGCCTGCCTCGCTGCGGCCCTCGAGCAGCCCCAGATCACGCAGCCGGCGGTAAAGCGTGCGCTCGCTGATGCCGAGCCGCTGCGCCAGTTCGCGGCGGCTGCCGCGGTGGGCCCGCACCGCGCGCAGCAGCACCTGGCGCTGCACCTCGTCGAGGTCGAGCGGATCGCTCCGCCCGGGTGGCGGACGATGGCCGATGATGGGCAGGCCGTAGTGTTCATCCGCGGCGAGTTCCGGATGCAGAACTTCCTCGGGAAGATGTTCGGGGCCGATGAGCTCTCCATCGCACATCAGGCTGGCGCGTTCGAGCACGTTGCGCAGCTCGCGCACGTTGCCCGGGAACGGATAGGCGCCAAGCACGCGCAGCGCCGCAGGCGATAGCGCAAGCCGGCGCTTGGGGGCGACCCGCTCGAGCAAAGAATCGATCAGCAGCGGCAGATCGCCCTCGCGCTCGCGCAGCGGCGGCACCGTGATCGGAAAGGTGTTGATGCGGAAATACAGATCCTGGCGGAACGTGCCCTCGGCAATCATGCGCTTGAGCGGGCGATGGGTCGCCGACACGAGGCGGACGTCGGCGCGGCGCAGTTCGGTCGAACCCACCCGGCGATAGGTGCCGGTCTCGAGCAGACGCAGCAGCTTGACCTGCATGGCGAGCGGAATGTCGCCGACCTCGTCGAGGAACAGCGTGCCGCCGCTGGCAGCCTCGACCAGGCCGGGCTTGCGCGCGGTGGCGCCGGTGAAGGCGCCGCGCTCGTGACCGAAGACCTCGCTCTCGAACAGGGTCTCGGGTAGCCCGGAGCAGTCCACCACCACGAACGGCCCCTCGGCGCGCCGGCTCGCCTCGTGCACCGCGCTCGCGAGCAGTTCCTTGCCGGTACCGGATTCGCCCTGCAGCAGCACGCTCGCGTCCGAGGGCGCGACCCGCGCAATCAACTCGAGCATGCGCTGGAATGCGGGCGAACGGCCGATCAGGCCACGGTGGTCGGACACCCCGCGCGCGACGTGCATCGGCTCCATCTTCTCGATGAACCAGGCGATGTCGCCGTGGGCATCGCGCACCGGCGACAGCTCGATGTTCACGTACTCCTCGCCGCGCGGCGTGTGGTGCAGGTGCAGCACGCGCTCGCGCTGGCCGGACTGCAGGCTTCGCGCCAGCGGACAGGACTCGCCGGCCCGGTCGCAGGGCACGCTGTAGTGATGCGAGACGTCGTAGCAGGTGCGCCCGATCACGTTGCGTCCATCGGGCCACGACGCGCGGTAGGCCGCATTGGCGGCGATGATGCGGTAGTCGCGGTCGCACAGGATGTGCGGTTCGGCGAGGGTCTCGAGGAACGAGACCAGTTCGGGCAGGGGGCGGGTGTCGGGCGGCATGTTCTGTCAGCAGTGACCGTTGATCTGCCAGGAGTCTGCCTTGCTGACAGCTCGAGCGTCAATCGGCATGCTGCGGAAGCGCCCGCAAAGCCCTTGATTTACATCAAATCCAGACGATGACACCGCACTGGCACGGGTCTTGATATGGGGACAGGGCCAACCGGAGCCCGCCATGCACCCCACCGACCGCCGCCTCGTCCGCGAGATCACCCTCGTCATCGTCCTCAAGCTGATCCTCATCACCGCGCTGTGGTGGGCCTTCATCCGCGACGCGAAGGTGCCCGTCGACCCCGGCGCCATGGCCGCCCAGGTTGTCGCAGCGGCAAGCTCAAAACTACACACGACATCTGGAGAAACCCATGGTCAGTGAGCAACTCGTCGACCTGTCGCGGCTGCAGTTCGCCGCCACGGCGATGTACCACTTCCTGTTCGTGCCGCTCACCATCGGCATGGTGTGGATGCTGGTCATCATGGAAAGCGTCTATGTCATGACCGGCAAGACGATCTACAAGGACATGACCCGCTTCTGGGGCAAGCTCTTCGGCATCAACTTCGCGTTGGGCGTCACCACCGGCATCACGCTCGAGTTCCAGTTCGGCACCAACTGGGCCTACTACTCGCACTACGTGGGCGACATCTTCGGCGCGCCGCTGGCGATCGAGGGGCTGATGGCCTTCTTCCTCGAGTCGACCTTCATCGGCCTGTTCTTCTTCGGCTGGGACCGCCTGTCGCGCCAGCAGCACCTGCTGGTGACGATCCTGATGGCGGTGGGCACCAACCTGTCGGCGCTGTGGATCCTGATCGCCAACGGCTGGATGCAGAACCCGGTGGGCTCGGAGTTCAGCTACGAGACGATGCGCATGGAGCTCACCGACTTCTGGGCGGTGGTGTTCAACCCGGTGGCTCAGGGCAAGTTCGTGCATACCGTGTCGGCGGGCTACGTGACCGGCGCGATGTTCGTGCTGTCGATCTCGGCCTGGTACTTGCTGCGCGGGCGCGACGTGGAGTTCGCCAAGCGGTCGTTTCGCATCGCCGCGGCCTTCGGCTTCGCCTCGATCTGCTCGGTGATCGTGCTCGGTGACGAATCCGGCTACGCGCTGGGCGAGGCGCAGCAGACCAAGCTCGCGGCGATGGAGGCGATGTGGGAGACCGAACCGGCCCCGGCCAGCTTCAACGTCATCGCCGTGCCCAACGAAGCCGAGATGAAGAACGACTTCGCCATCCACATTCCCTGGGTGATGGGCCTCATCGGCACGCGCTCGCTCGACAAGGAGCTGCCCGGCCTCAACCAGATCTACGCGCTGAACCGCGAACGCGTGACCGTGGGCGTGGAGGCGGTGAAGCTGCTCGAGGCGCTGCGCAAGAACCCGCAGGATGCGGCGCTGCGCGAGGCCTTCGACAAGGTCAAGGGCGACCTCGGCTTCGGCCTGCTGCTCAAGAAATACGTCGCCTCGATGGACGACGTCACCCCCGAGCTGATCGACCGCGCCGCACGCGACACGCTGCCCAAGGTGACGCCGCTGTTCTGGACCTTCCGCATCATGGTGGCGCTGGGCTTTGCGATGCTGGCGCTTTTCGGCCTGGCGCTGTGGTACTCGATCAAGGGCGACTTCGCCGAGCGCCGCTGGCTGCTGCGCTGGGCGCTGTGGTCCCTGCCGCTGCCGTGGATCTCGTGCGAGATGGGCTGGTTCGTGGCCGAGTACGGCCGCCAGCCCTGGACCATCTACGGCGTGCTGCCCACCCACCTCTCGGTGTCGACGCTGACGGTCAACAGCCTGTACGGCTCGCTCGCCGGCTTCGTCGGCTTCTACACCCTGCTGCTGATCGTCGAGATGTACCTGATGGTGAAGTTCGCCCGCCAGGGGCCGGGCAGCCTGGGCACCGGCCGTTACCTGAACGAAACCCACCACGCCCACGCCTGACCCCGGAGCGAACATCATGATTTTCGACTACCCGACCTTCAAGATCATCTGGTGGCTGCTGGTGGGCGTGCTGCTCGTCGGCTTCGCCATCATGGACGGCCACGACATGGGCGTGGGCACGCTGCTGCCCTTCGTCGGCAGGAACGACGAGGAGCGCCGCGTCGTCATCAACACCGTCGGCCCGCACTGGGACGGCAACCAGGTGTGGTTCATCACCGGCGGCGGCGCCATCTTCGCCGCCTGGCCGATCGTCTATGCCACGGCCTTCTCGGGCTTCTACTGGGCGATGCTGGCGGTGCTGTGGGCGCTGTTCTTCCGCCCGGTGGGATTCGACTACCGCAGCAAGATCCACAACGCCACCTGGCGCAGCACCTGGGACTGGGGACTGTTCATCGGCGGGGCCGTGCCGCCGCTGATCTTCGGCGTGGCCTTCGGCAACCTGTTGCAGGGCGTGCCCTTCCACTTCGACGACACCCTGGTGTCCCACTACACCGGCAGTTTCTGGGGCCTGCTCAACCCCTTCGCACTGCTGGCCGGGGTGGTGAGCACTGCGATGATCACCTTCCACGGCGCGATCTACCTCGCCCACCGTACCGAGGGCGCCATCCAGCGCCGCGCCACTAGCGCCGCGCTGATCTTCGGCGTGCTGATGCTGGCGGGCTTTTCCGCGGCCGGGTTGTGGATCGCGAACGGCAGCTTCGGCTACGCCATCACCTCGGTGGTGGACACCGCGGCGCTGCCCAATCCGCTCGCCAAGACGGTCGAGCTGCAGCCGGGTGCCTGGCTGGCCAACTACACCACCGCGCCGCTGACCATGCTGGTGCCGGCGCTGGCCTACGCCGGCGGCATCGCCGCGCTGCTGCTCGTGTGGAAGGGACGCACGCTCACTGCCTTCGTCGCCTCGTCCTTCGCCATCGTCGGCGTGATCGGCACCGCCGGCGTGTCGATGTTCCCCTTCGTGATGCCCTCCTCCACCGTACCGGGCGCCAGCCTCACGGTGTGGGACGCGGTCTCCAGCCATCGCACGCTGGGCATCATGTTCTGGGCCACGGTCATCTTCATGCCGATCATCGTCGCCTACACGAGCTGGGCCTACAGCGTGATGGCGGGCAAGGT